>Ga0073934_10001746_pt1 | contig 49959 bp, 43 predicted proteins | sample LarsenN4metaG_FD_76834 | JGI IMG/M metagenome (GOLD analysis project Ga0073934, IMG submission 76834) | Hot spring sediment bacterial and archeal communities from British Columbia, Canada, to study Microbial Dark Matter (Phase II) - Larsen... ...
ATGAGTGAGACCATTTTTCACGATATTTTCAGAATTGCAGCGTGGACAATTCATAAAATTTAACTTTTCTGGGATGGGACAAGTACCATTATAGCACGTCTGTCCTTACTTTGCAGCACCACCGGACGCTCAAATCAGAGGGGAAATGGGGAATCAGGAGATGAAATCTAATCCGTGATTGCCCGTAACCCCTTTTTTATGGTGATATGGCGGCAGGGGTTAGGGTGAGGACCGCTAGGACACAAAAGCTACAGTCCAATATCGCGAATGGTGCGCAGACCTTGCCGGTTCGGGCGGAATTGTCCTGTATTAATTGTCAGTTGTCCTTGGTCAAAAGTCATTGGTCATTGGTGATTAGTCCCTTGTCCCTTGTCCCTGGACAAAGGACTAATCACCAATCACAAACCACAATGGTTGCCCCCCATGAATACCCATACATTGCGCGTCTCTTCTGTTGCCTTACTGACATTACTCCTGGTAGGGGCAACCCCCCGAGGTTGCCTCCTCGCCGCCTCTGCTGATAGTCTGACCGTAGGGGCAATTAATGAGTCAGCCGTACACCCCCTCATCCCCGGAGAGGGAATGCTCCTCGCCCAAAATCCCGCCCCGTTGCCCCAGAGGGTCGCAAATGCAACAAGATTAAGCGATATTCAGGCACATTGGGCAGTAGATTTCATCGCCGCTTTGGTGGAGCGGGATATTATGCGGGGGTTTCCCGATGGCACTTTCCGCCCCGATGCTCGGGTAAACCGGGCGGAATTCGCCGCTGTGATTGAAAGAGCATTCGCCAGTAGATTATCCCAAACTGGACGCCGCACCGTTCCCGAATTTAGCGACTTACCCGCCAACCACTGGGCTTATGGTGCCGTCAAAACCGCCTACGCGCTGGGGTTTCTCGGCTCTTATGCGGATAATACTTTCCGTCCCGACCAGCAAATCACCCGCGTTCAAGTCATAGTCAGCTTGGTGAAAGGGCTAAACTTGCAGGCGAGCAATAGCACTCCCCAAACTCTGGCCGCCGCTTTTGATGATGCTGGCACAATTCCCGACTATGCGCGGGAGAGCATTATCGCCGCTTTAGAAAACCGCCTGCTATTTAGCGACCCGAATATCCGGCAATTATATCCCAATCAAATCGCCACCAGAGCTGATTTGGCGGCCTTGGTGTATCGGTCTTTGGCCATCAGCGGCTTACTGCCCGATCGTCCGGCGGTAGCCAGAGTGCCATCGCCACCACCACCACCCCCCACCGCGACCGCATCCCCAAGGCCCGCAATGACCGAACCGCGAGTGGCATTTACCGGTAATTTCACCTCGGTAGAAGATGTGTTCGATGGCTATACGCTCGGTGGGGGCGATCGCGTCCGCATCGACTACCTCTCCGCTCCCGAATACAACAACGAAACCCTCGTCCTGGGAGACGGCACCCTCAACCTGCCCCTGATTGGCAAAATCGCCGTCCGAGGTATGACCCCAGAACAAGCCGCCAGCGCCATCACCGCCAAATACGGCTACTACATCCGCGAACCCCTCGTTACCCTCACCCTGGTGCAACCCCGACCAGTGCGCGTCGCCATTTCCGGCGAAATCAACCGCCCCGGTTCTTATAGCGTTTCCCTGCGAGAAAGCGGCCAATTTCCCTCCGTCAGCCAAATCATTGAACAAGCCGGAGGCATCACCCAAACCGCCAACCTCCGGGAAGTCCTAGTGCGACGCCCTCGGGAGTCTGGCGCCCCCCAAATTATCAGCCTTAACCTGATGTCCATAGTATCCGGGGCCGCCATTAACCAAGACCTACCCCTGCGGGACGGAGATAGCATCTTTATCCCCACTTCCGCCTACGCTGACCCAGAAGAAGCCACCCAAATCGCCACTTCCAGCCTCGCTGGCGCCACTCCCCAATCCCTGACGATCGCCGTCATTGGCGAAGTCGTCCGCCCCGGTACTCACACCGTCACCACAGAAAACGGCGGTGCCAATCCCGGCGCCAAAGCCTTTCCCACCATCACCAAAGCCCTACAAATCGCTGGAGGCATCACCCAATCAGCCGACTTACGTCGAGTCGAAATCCGCCGCCCCACCAGAAGCGGTAGCATCACCGTAATTCCCATTGACCTCGCCCAACTCCTCGCCGCCGGAGACTTGCGCCAAGACGCCATCTTGCAACAAGGGGATACCATTGTCATCCCCACCAACCCCAACCCCAGCCAAGCTGACACAGCTCTCATCGCTTCCGCCAGCTTTGCCGCTGCCACCCCCCAATCCCTGAAAATCGCCGTCGTGGGCGAAGTCGCCCGCCCGGGCACCCACACCGTCACCCCCGAAGGCACCGGCGCCGATGGGGTGATTTCCTTCCCCACCGTCACCCAAGCCTTGCAAGTGGCTGGCGGTATCACTCAAGCCGCCGACCTGCGCGGCGTGTTCATTCGTCGTCCCAACAGAAGCGGCGGCGAACAACTCATCGCCGTGGATTTATGGCAACTGCTGCAAGGCGGGGACTTGCGCCAAGATGCCATCCTGCAACAAGGGGATACCATTGTCATTCCCACCAACCCCAACCCTAACCCCGCCGCTTCCGCTCTCATCGCCTCCGCCAGCTTTGCCGCCGATGCGGCAACTCCCCTGAACATTGCCGTAGTGGGGGAAGTCATCCGCCCCGGTACTTATACGGTGGCTGGGCAAACAGGTGCAGGCTCTGAAGAAGGCACCGGCGGTTTCCCCACCGTCACCAAAGCTCTGCAAGTAGCGGGCGGTATCACTCCCTCAGCGGATATTCGCAGTATCCAAGTGCGCCGGTTTACGAAAAACGGCTCCGAGCAGATGATTGCTGTGAATCTGTGGGAATTACTGCAGTCTGGAGATTTGCGCCAGGATATCATTCTCCAGCAGGGGGATACTATTGTCATCCCCACCGCTGATACCCTCACAGCGGCTGAAGCCACGGAATTGGCGGCGGTGACTTTCTCGCCGAATCAGATTCGCGTCAATGTGGTGGGGGAAGTGTTTAAACCGGGAGAAGTGCAAGTGCCGCCTAATAGTCCTTTGACCCAGGCATTGCTGGCAGCGGGAGGGTTTACTAATCGCTCTAGTAAAGGTGAAGTAGAGCTGATTCGCCTCAACCCTAATGGTACGGTGTCCCGCCGCCAAATCGAGGTAGATTTCTCTGGTGGGATTAATGAGGCAACTAATCCGATCCTGCTCAATAATGATGCCATAGTGGTCGATCGTTCCGGTTTTACTAAATTTACCGATAGTGTGGGTAAAGTTACCCAGCCGGTAGGTGGATTGTTGGGTATTTTCAATATCTTTAGAATTTTGGGATTTTAAATATTTGTCATTGGTCATTGGTCATTAGTCCTTGGTCTCTTAGAGAATATTTGTAGGGTGGGCAAGGGAAATTTATAGTCATTTCAAAATAAATGATACAAGCCGGAGAACTGGCCCTCTATCCCCCAACCCCTTTCTCCCAAAAAGGGAGAAAGGGGAGTAAGACGGGGATGCTTTTTGTTTCCGATTCTCCCCTCTCCCCCCCCTTTCAAAGGGGGGTAGGGGGGATGGAGAGGGGGCGGGGGTGAGGGCTTATCGGAGGTGGGGTTTAACCCAAAAACCATTCTCATTCTTAATTCAAATAAATATAATTATTCAAGTGAAATTCCTGGGTTTTAGCCTACCCTACTCCTGTTTCTTAGCTTCATATAATTTATCGGCATAATTTTCTAATTATGTAATTTTTTATTTTTTTTAAAGCCTTCCTGGATTTTCTCGATCAAGTTGGTATTTTTAAATACACTGATACGATAAGTAGGGAGAAAGAAATGTCGGTAACGACATTATATCGCAGTCCCCGTCAACAGGGGGGGGTGTTTATTCAGGGTAAAACTAACTCGGCACTTCCCCTAAAACATACAGAAGTTAATGCCAAAATTACTGGCAATTTGGCGCGAGTGCAAGTAACGCAAATTTTTGCCAATGAATTGCCAGAACCTTTGCAGGCAATTTACGTGTTTCCGCTTCCCGATGATGCTGCCATCAATGGGATGGAAATTCATGTGGGCTCGCGCCTAATTAAAGGTCATATCATCAATCGAGAAGAAGCGAGAGAATTATATGCCAAGTATATCACAGAAGGACGCACATCGAGCCTGTTAGAACAAGAACGAGACAATATATTTACGCAATCTCTCGCCAATATTAAACCAGGGGAAGAAATCCAAGTTACCATTTCCTACACAGAGCCGCTCAAATTTAGTCAGGGAAATTATGAATTTGTGTTTCCGATGGTAGTCTGTCCCCGCTATATTCCCGGAAATATCCTGGGGGAGAATGGCGATACGGATGTGGTGCCAGATGCCTCACGCATCACCCCACCATTACAGCACCGGGGTGCTGGCAGTCACAATATCAATGTCTATGTAGAAATTAATGCTGGGTTGCCTCTGGGTCGAGTTTGGTCTCCTTCCCACGAAATTATTGCTTGGCAAGAGGGGAAGCTGGTTAAGATTAAATTAGACCCCAGCGATGTGGTTCCCAATAAAGATTTGATTGTGCGATATCGCTTATCTGGGGAAAAAACCCAAGCTACTGTCCTCACCCAGCGGGACGAAAGAGGGGGGCATTTTGCCGTTTATCTGATTCCGGCGTTAACTTACCCCACTGAGGCAATAGTTGCTAAAGATGTGGTATTTTTGATTGATACTTCCGGCTCTCAGTATGGGGCTCCTCTGGAGCAGGCGCAGGCGCTGATGCGGCGGTTGATTCAGGGTCTGCATCCTCAAGATACTTTTGCGATTATCGATTTTGCCAATACGGCGAAAAAACTGGCACCAGCCCCCCTGGCCAATACACCAGAAAATCGCCGTTTGGCTGTGGATTATATCGATAATTTGACGGCGAGTGGGGGGACGGAGTTGATTAAGGGGATGCAGGCGGTGCTGAATTTCCCCGAGGCGAAACGGGGACGTTTGCGCAGTATTGTGTTGCTGACGGATGGTTATATTGGTAATGATAAGGAGGCGATCGCCCGCGTCCAACAATCCCTCCCCGAAGGCAACCGCCTCTACTGTTTCGGCGTGGGCACCGCGGTCAACCGCTTTCTTTTGAACCGCCTTGCTGAAGTAGGCAGAGGTTTAGCGCGAGTCATCCGTCCCGACGAACCCATCAACGAGATTGTAGAGCAATTCTGCCAGCAAATAAATAACCCGGTACTTACAAACATCCAAGTTCATTGGCAAGGTAATGGCGAACCGCCGGAAATTTACCCCAGTCTAGCTCCCGACTTATTTGCCCAGGAGCCTTTGGTATTATGCGGTCGCAAAGCCGACGCTGAACCGGGCATCCTCCATATCTCCGGTATTACCGCCGGAGGATATCTATATGAACAGAAATTGGCAATTAATTTTAAATCCTCAGAAGCGGGAGCCCTAGAGAGTATTGCCCAACTTTGGGCGAGACAGCGCATCAAACACCTAACCACCCAGATGTTGGCTTGGGAAACCACCAGTGGTATTGAAGCTGTCAGTGCTACTGCTCTGAGCTACCACCTGCTCTCTCCTTACACTGCGTTTATCGCCGTTAGTCCAGAGGTGCGGGTGGACTCACTCGGGCGTCTCGTCACGGTGGAAGTGCCCCAACCGCTACCGGAATTTGTCAGTTATGAGGGTATTTTCGGCTTTGGGGGGATGGGGAGACGCGGTTCGGCTTCGCTCACCGATCGGGGGGATGGGGTGACGGGGAGTCCCCTGGTTCTTCAGTCTCCTCTTTCGCGGTCGATGCGATCGCCCGTGGGGTGGCATACCGGTGGTGGCGCAGGCAAAATACCTGCATCTAGGAGCAAGCATCTTGCCTACGCCGAACCCCCGCACTTTGTTGGGGCAGCCGATCGTCTGGAAATTATCCTCACTGCACAAACCCGGTTGCTTGAAGAAACCGGGTTTCTAGAAATAGCCACAGATTCTCTGACTCGACATCTGCAGCAGGTTTACTTGCCTCGGGAGTTGCACGGTGAAGCTGTATTCTTAATTCAGTTGCAGCCTAACTCCCGGGTGCTGCGGGTGATTTTGGATGATACCGTCTCGACGGTGCGGCAACCAGGGGTCATTTTCCAACTCAAGCAAAGCCTACAGGCATGGGTAGCGCCGATCGGCTTTCAGGGAAAGATGCGGATAGTTTTGCGGATTTTGCCTTAGTTTTGACTTTTCAGGATGGTGGTTGTGATGGCAGATATTTGTGTGATGGACGGGGTTCTTGAGAATCTCCAAATAAATATAGGGCAGGGCAGGGCCTTGCCCTATATTTATTATTGATGGGTTGGGTTGCCACTGGGAACCCAAAAGCTACTGGTTTCCTGGTTTTGCTTGCCCGAAATTGACTCCCCAGATGTGCATCGCATCGATAATTGGTTTGAGGCTGGCGCCCAAGGGGGTGAGGGAATATTCGACTTTGGGGGGGACTTGTAAATATACTTCTCGGTAAATCAAGCCGTCGGCTTCCATTTCTCGGAGTTGTTGGGTGAGCATTTTCTGGGTGACGCCTCTGATGCTGCGTTGCAGTTCTCCAAACCGTTTAACTCCTTGAAACAGTTCTCGCAAAATCAAGACTTTCCAGCGCCCGCCGATGACTTGGAGGGTGGTTTCCACCGGGCAGCTTGTCCGCGCTGGAGGCGCTGGAGTGGCTCTGGTCTGTGCCATAGTATCTTTTTGGTAAGTATATAACTTTTTCGTGCGTACTTTACATAATATCGGAATATCTTCTACAGTGTAATTATTGTGTCTGAGTGGGAAATGAGCTGATATGATGACGATTAGGAAATCTGCGGAACGGGGTGGCGCGGATTACGGTTGGCTGCAGACTTATCACACTTTTTCTTTTTCTAGCTATTATGACCCGCAGTATATGGGGTTTAGAAGTCTGCGGGTGATTAATGAAGATAGGGTGGCGCCAACTAAGGGGTTTGCGACTCATTCCCATCGGGATATGGAGATTGTCTCTTATGTGGTAGAAGGGGCTTTGGAGCATAAGGATAGTATGGGCAATTCTTCGGTAATTGTGCCGGGGGAGGTGCAGCGGATGAGTGCGGGGACGGGGGTTTCTCACAGTGAATATAATCCCTCGGATGCGGCGCCGGTGCATTTGCTGCAAATTTGGATTTTGCCGGAACGGGGGGGAATGCCTCCGAGTTATGAGCAGAAGAAATATGAGGATACGGAAAAGCGGGGCAAATTACGGCTGATTGGTTCTCGGGATGGCCGTGCTGGGTCGGTGACTATTTATCAGGATGTGGATTTGTATGGGAGTTTGTTGGCTCCGGGGGAAAAAATTGAGTATGAAATTAAGCCCACACGTGGGGTTTGGCTACAATTGGTGAAAGGTCAATTAGCCGTGAATGGTCAGACCGTCTCGGCGGGAGATGGGGTGGCTGTAGAGGGGGAAAATCAGTTGTTGATCGCGGCGGAATTGGATGCGGAGTTTTTGTTGTTTGATTTGGCTTGATGGGGCTGCTGATTTTGTGTTTTTGTGGTTGAATTAGCTATTTCAGGCACAAACGATCGCGCATTCGGTAGCCGAAAAAGTCAAGAATGGTGTTGAACCAGTTGGGTTTGGTGGTGGTGGGGATGGTGGTGGTGGTGGTGTTTTGAGATTGTTGGCTGAGGAGGGTTTCTAGATGCCAGATGGCTTGGTCACATTTGCGTAAGTCTTTGGTGAGGTTTTTCTGGGATTGAAAGATTTCTCGGGCGTCGATAAAGGCGCTGAGAGCTTCGGTTTCTTTTCCGGCTTTGGCTAGGGTGCATCCTAGGTTATACAGGGACTGAGCAAGACCAAGCCGATCTCCGATTTCTCGCTTGATGCGTAAGGATTGCTGGTAGTGAAAAATGGCGTCTTCATAGCGCCCCATGCGGCGGAATATTTTGCCTAAGTTGCCTAGGGAAGCGGCTTCGGCTTTTAAATGGTCGATTTCTCTGGCGATCGTCAGGGATTGCTGGTAATGTGCTATTGCTTCTTCGTATTCTCCCAAGGCGCGGAAAACTTTGCCTAAGTTTCCTAGGGAGGCGGCTTCGGTTTCGGGGTAATTGTTTTTCCGGGCGATGGTGAGAGATTGTTGGTAGTGGGATATGGCTTGTTGATATTCTCCTAAGTCGCGAAACACTTTGCCTAAATTGCCTAGGGAATCTGCTTGCATCCGTCGATCGCCGATGAGGGTGGCTAATGTCAGAGATTCTTGATAGTAAGTAATTGCCTCTTGATATTGCCCGATCGCTCGCAGAACGTTCCCCACACAACATAGGGACCGCGCCTCCCGCTGTTGGTCTCGCAGTAGTCTTTCTATGGCGATGGATTGCTGGTAGGCGGATATGGCTTCTCGGTATTGTCCCGACTGGACTAATGCTGCCCCAATATACCCTAAACAAGCGGCTTCACCCACGGTATCGCCGATTTCTCTGTGAATTCTCAGACATCGGCGATAGTTTTTAATTGCCTCCGAGTATTCACCGAGAGAGGAGAATGCTTTACCCATAACTAACAGTGCATTGGCTTCTGTAGCTCGATCGCCGGTTTGGCGTGCGATCGTCCTTGACTGCTGATATTTCTCGATCGCCTGCTCTGGTTGCCCTACTGAGAGTAAAGCATTCCCAAACCTTAGCAGCCCAAACGCTTCTCCCTGATATTTGGTTGTTTTAGATTCAGTTTCTATGGCCAGAGTCATGCTATTTACCCCTTCCCTGTATTTCCCCGAGCTGATATTACAATTTTGCCATTCAGCGCCAGCAATGTGTAAAATCCAGTCCTGGAGGGCAGCGCCTCTTTACCCAGAAACCGGGTTTCTGCGATCACCTTTGGATCATAGCTGAGATTTGGTTAAGAAACCCGGTTTCTCAGGTAATTTGTCCCCTATGGGTGAGGGGTGTTACCCACCATTTAGCCAGAAAACCCCTGCATTATCGGATTTTTGCTCTTTTGGGGATAAAATCGCTGTCATTAGTTTTGATGACCTGGTTTCTGGGTGGGGGAAAGTTTCTCCTGATCTCAAATTCGGTGAATTGACCATACTCAGGCTGGCGGTTACACCACAGAGGGACTCTGAACCGAGAGAACAGGAAGCAGCTTGGGGTGAGGTGATGATGGTTAATTTAGCCGATTTAATCGGATATTGTTGGCGTGGGTTTATAGGGGGTTTGGCTGCTTATTTTAGACAGTAACATATTCCATTTGTGCTGTTTTCCCGCAGAGGAAGAGGAGGGCTGATGTCTAGAGGCAGTATGGGGGGGTTTTCCTGTGACTAGGCCATCTGCTGTCAATCCATCGGCTCGCTATTGCTTTGATAGTGCGATCGCTCCTGCTCCACCTCCCGCGCCATCAGCTCCCGGTAAGAGAGTGGCGCGATTACTTCCCCGTTGGGGCGCCAGTCTCGCAGTCGCATCAGCACATTAATATCGCCCTGACGAATCCAGGCTCTATAGTAGGAATCACTGGGGGAGCGCTGCTGAATCAATTTTAATAATTGCGCTCTTTCTTCTGGGGTCTCAATTTCTTGGGAGATGAGGCTGGGGATTTCTGGGTAATTCAGAGGTTGAAAAGTGCGATGGCGGATGGTATTGTCCACATACCAACGGGCAAATTCCTGGGGAAATCGTAAAATTAACAGCCGACGCGGGAAATAAAAATTAAATCCCCAAGCGGCATCTAATTCGGTTTCCACTTGTTCGGGAGTGGGCAAATTTCCAGTGCGACGCATCTGTTTTAACTGTGCGGGGATATGGGGGTCGCCCCAAGGGAGGAAATGCAGGCGGGATGAGGCAATCCGGTCTAAGCGGTAGTTGTGCCATCCGAAATTGCCATCTGGGTCGATGCCGTAGGCGCTGAGATATTTGGCGCGGCGAAAGTAATGCAGGCAGACGGGATACGTAATTACTTGGATTTTGTGGCCGAATTTGACCCAATACTCGAACTGAATCGGCGCAACTTCGCTATGGCGCCACAGTTGCTCTAACTGTTCTTGGTAAGTATCGACCCGATCGCGCATTTCGGCAGACAAAATATAGTCAAAATGGAGAAAAATTCGCTGGCTCGGTTCTGCGTCTGCAGGTGGCCTTCCGGAACCGCTATTCACGAGTTGTTCCCATAGGGAATTTGCCACTACTGCCAGATTCGGCTGGACGAAGGAAACTGATTCGATCGCCTGCAATAGCTCCCAAAGTTCCGCCGAGTCCAGAGCGGGAGCAGCGGCGGCGCTATTTGTGGGGGGTAATGGTCGCTGTTTGGCAGGGGGACAGGTATAGCAACCGGGACGAATTCGCTGCAGCCATCCCATCTGCGCCAGTTGTTTCAGGTCGTCGCGAATCGAGCGATGTACTGTGGCAAAAGGTGGCAGTTGTAGAATGCGGTTTAATTCTTTGGTTTCTATCCCGGTTAATTGGACTACTTCTCGAGTCCAGTCCGCTTGAAATTGTTGGCTTTGGTCGCTAAACAGCCAATCTGCCATCGGTTGGTGACAGATGCAAGCTCGATCGGCGCAATGGGCTACGAGTTTTTTCGCAGTCAGATTGTCGCTTTTGCCGTGGCTAGGAGCAAAGAGGCGATCGCGCACCATTGCATAGGTGAATTCTAAGGGCAATTCTGTCTCCCAATTCGGGAGCGGACCGTACAGCTTGGTTAACAAAACCCACAGCCGCACCGATCGCTGTAACCGATTCCCCAACTGCCCTGCTGCCAGCCATTGCAAGATTTGCGGACTGGGCAGATAGTTAAATTTCGTCATTTTTGGAAACTCCCTCTTCCACCCAACTTTATAATAGCAGTAAATTTCGCCGCGCCGATCGCGTGGCGGGTTTTGACTCCCACGGACAGCATCCCGCCTCAAGCAATGGGTCAGACCCTACAGCTTGCGGCGGTTGCTGACGCCCAATCGAGAGGATATTGCCCAGTTAGCCATCAAGAACCAATGGCAATCAAAAATCCCGGTATCCACTTACAACTAAGCCAGCATCAATCCATCGAAGGATTAAAATATCAGTGCTTAACCATAGAATTGACTCACAAAGATCGGATGATTAATCCCGAGGATTTGGAGCATCTAGAACTACCCCCTGGTATTGACGCTACCGGCGGTGTAGTCATTTCCGGTCGCGGGCCAATCTGGCTTTATACCTATCTCGCTCGCGAACTGCATCCCACGGCTTGGATTGCTTGCAATGACCCACGTTTGGGGGGCGCTGTGGTGGTGGGGGCTTATTCCGATCTGGTGAAAATCGGCCAAATTATTCAATTAGAAATTCCTCCGACTCATAGCCTATGTCCAGCACTGATGGTGGTGGGGCCGCCGGATAGCGGCAAAAGTGTCTTTTCCCATGCTCTGTTTCAATCATTGCTTGGAGAAAACCCTGATATTTATTTGCAGCGGGCTAATTGGGATGGCGAGGGAAATTATGTTTTGGCACTGGAATCCCAGGCGGAGCGGGAAGGCTACAAAAGGGCGAATAAAGGCGGTCTGACGCCAGAATTTTTCCCCTACCACGGGCAAGCTATCTTGCAACTGCGGCGCCAGAAGAAATTGGTAATTGTGGATGTAGGGGGAATGGTGCAGCCGGAGAAACTGCCGGTATTGGAAGCATGCAGTCATTATTTAATTATTAGTTCTCAACCAGATGCGGTAGAATCTTGGCATGAGTTTTGTCGCGATCGGGGCAATTTAACCCCAGTGGCTGTGATTTTCAGCGTCCTAGAGGATGTGGAAACTGTGCAGCGGCTGGAGCCCTATTTAGAAATCACCTGCGGACCTTGGGTGATGGGTCAAACTAAAGCCGTGCCCGAGGTGCTGTTGCAACGAGTTCGCTCTCTCTTGGAAATGCCCAATTCTCACTCCTAACTTGATAGCTAACAATTTATGGATAAAACAGAGAAAGATTACCCAAATGCCCTCAATGCGGGGTTAGTTTGGTGTTTGGCTTGGGGGAACGATCGTCAACCCCAGTACAGCCGAGATATCTTGCTGCAAACGCGCTCAGCCGTGCTGAATAAAACCGCCCCACCCCCAGAAACGCGCCATTTAGTGGCACAAGTGGAAGCGCTGGAAAAGCTGGAATTTCCTAGGGCTGGTTTGGCAACCCTGAAAGATAGCCCAATCTGGCAGCAGCAAACCCGAATTGGTTTAGTTTATGGCGGCGCCACCAAAATCAAAAGTTATGTATGGGAAGCAGCGAATCTGCAAGATATTCGCGGTGCATCCGCCATATTAGATAGAATTAATCTGGTGGATTTACCGGGATTTTTCGGTAAAAATACGCCGAAAGAAGTGGCGCAATGGCTAGAAGCTAATTTCCCCGAATTGGCAGCAGCCCTGATTCCAGAGTTAATCGTTTATTCCACTGGCGGCAATATTTTGGCTTTTTGTCCCGCTGCTTTTGTTGACAATCTAGCCGATGCCATAGAAAAACGCTACACCACCGAAACTCTGACGGCGAATAGCTGTGCTGTGGGGGAAACTTTCCGGTTGTTGGAAATGCGGTTGGGGCGGCTACAAGAGCCGATGGAAAATACACCCTGGCTGGATTGGTATCGCCAAAATTACCAGGATGACCTGGTTAAAGCCTATTTTGGCAGTCCCAAAACCGAGGCGGAAATTGTGGCTGCATTCCAAGACCGCAAGAGCTTTAATGAATTAGCGCTGATATTAGCGGCACGTTTTCAGCAGCGGCGCAATGGTAACAATATCCCCGGAGTTTCTCGCTCTAGTCGCCGCTATCCGCCGATGTTTGAAACTCATCCTTATTTCAGGAGAGATGAGGGCGATCGACGTTTAGTAGTCACCCAGGCGGACGAGTTGCCGGGAGAGCCTTGGTTTTCTGAGGCTGTAGCCCGAAAACGCCTCGCCGGACAAAAAGTGAAACGAGAACGATTTCGAGTCCAGGAATGGTATCAAAAATCAAAGCTCCTCTGGCCAGATGACCGAAATCCCAATCTTTTGCGCCCCTGGCATTCCGGCAAAATGGAAAGCTGGGTACTGAAGTTTCAACGTTTTTTGGGAGGTAAGGATTCTCAACATCCTTATTATCGCGGGCTGAGTCCCCAAAAGGTTACAGAGGCTCGCCGGATGGAAGAAATCGGCAATAGCACTAATGATTTTGTGGCTTTTATCTATGCTGATGGCAACAATATGGGGGGCTATATCCAGAAAATCAAAACTGCCCAGGAGTATCGGGAGTTTAGCAAACATATCTCCGATGCTACGGAACAATCTGTTTATCGAGCTTTGGCGAAGCATCTGGCGGTACATAAGCTGGAAAAGTTAAAGGAACCAGACTCGGAAAGTCGCGATGGCAAATGGATTCATCCGTTTGAGATTGTCACTATTGGCGGCGATGACGTGGTGCTGATTGTCCCGGCAAATCAAGCCTTGGCGATTGCCCATACGATTTGTGTGGAATTTGAGGAATTTTTGTGTAATATCAAAGATGCTGATAATCAGTACCCCTATCGTCTCGATGATGATGATGCGATCGCCAAATCAGTGCAATGCCATCGCTATGCGGGGTCAGAACCAGCCCCACCGGCGCGGTGTAAACTGAGTATGTCGGCGGGAGTGGTGATTTCTGAATATAAGACTCCGATTTATTACACCCAGAAGCTGGCAGAACAGTTGATGAAGTCGGCCAAGAAGATGGCAAAAACCCTCAAAAATGACGAGAGGTATCAATATCATGGTGGCACGGTGGACTTTTTAGCCCTAAAATCGGTAACGATGATTTCTTCTAACATCGAATCCTTTAGAAAAGAGGGGTTAACTCATAAGTCGGCTCAAGGTCAGACCATGAAACTGTATAGCGCACCTTATACCCTACCTGAATTGGCGGGATTGCTGGAAACTGCTAAGGCGCTGAAGGAGTCGAAGTTGCCGAAATCTCAAATCTACCAAATTCGCAGCTTCCTAGAACGGGGCAAAAAAACTGCTATCCTCAACTACCTATATTTTCGCGTGCGCTTGGAATCGCCATATCAAGAGCTGCTGAAGGAAAAGTTTGAGGAGGCATGGTGTAAAGCTAAAACTAACAGCGGCAACATCGCCCCCTGGATGTATAATCAGGAAGAGCAGATTTATGAGACTATCTGGCGGGATTTGGTAGATTTATATCCTTTTACCGAGGAATCAGAGGAATTGAATAAACCCGCGATCGCTGTGGAGGTAAAATGACGATTGACTTATCCCAACTATTATCTAGGTCGGCAGAATCGGTGCAGATTACTGCTACAATTAATACTGCCTTATGTGTGGGGGCGGGTGGTTCTACGGGGTCGCTGGCGGATAAGCCGATCGTCCGCACGGCGGATAAAAAATTGCTGATTCCTGCGTCGCAAATTAAAGGCCGTTTGCGCCACGAATGTGAAAAACTAGCGCGGGGTTTGGGATGGCCCGTTTGTGAATCTCCCAAAGCAGACACAATGTGTCCGCAACTGGCGGGGTTTACAGAGAGCCAAAAAAACGATTTTTACCGGGAGGACTATCGTTTGCCAGAATATCCAGATGAGCGGCAATACCACTGCTTGATTTGTCAGATATTTGGCAATCCGACTTTGCCCTCGCGAGTTCTCTTTAGCGACCTAATTTGTAACCAAGACCCAGATACTCTGGCGGAAGTATTGCGCCCAGGAGTCACGATTAATCGCAGCCGCCAAACTGCGGAAGACCAAAAACTCTATTTTCTGGAAACTTCCCCTGCTAATCTCCAATTGAAGTTTACTGGCGAGATTTATTTTCAACCCGGTTGTCCCGAATCTGCTAAACCGCTGATTTTAGCTGGCTTGCACCATATCAATGCTTTGGGAGGCAGTAAATCTGCTGGTTTGGGTTGGCTATGTTGGAAGACTCCTGATTTATTGCGGGATAATTATGCGGTTTGGTCGGCTTTGTTACCTGGAGGTGCATGATGAAACAAATTAAGTTACAGATTAAAGCCTTGTCACCGCTGGCTATAGGACAGAAAAAAGCTGGGGTGGTGAGTGAAGCGGGGGATTATATTCCTGGGGCGGTAATTCGCGGCACGATCGCTGGCGAAATCCTACAACAAGCGCAACAGCCGCTCCGTACTGATTTCAGCCAAGCAGAGAATCATTTTCAATCGCTATTTCTTGGCGAAAATGCCGCAATTTTTCACAATGCTTATCCGGCAGATGCCAATGAGGCTGCACCTGTTTGGGTGATGCCCGCCACGGCTCTGAGTTCCAAAACTAAACCGGGCTTTAAGTCAGGAGAAAATTATGGTGTCTTCGATAGCCTGATTGACCGCTTTTGTGCGGAAAGGTGCGGCCATCCTTATGACCCTAGCTGTCCCACAGATGGGGGCAGAGTCGAACCATATGGCGGTTTCTATAGTACAATTAATGGGGCATATCACAAGCGATCGGTTTCTAAGCGGCTGTTAACGCGGGTGGGAATCAACCGGCGACGCGCCACCGCCGAGGAACAGATTTTATATAGTATCGAGGTACTCAATGAAGTCCAAGGAGAAAAAAAAGAATCGGTGGTTTACCGGAGTGCTATCTTAGTAGAAGATAACGATTTAGCCGAGTTGCTGGCTCAGTTTATCAATGCTCGCAATTTCCGGCTCGGCGGTGGCGCGTCCCGTGGGTTGGGAAAAGTGGAGATATCCGCTGATGTTGAGGGGGTTAATCTCGATACCGTTACTCGCGTTGACAAGTTTAATCAAGAATTGAGCAAGCGATGGCGAACTTGGGAAAACATCTTTGGCGCCCCCCAGACGGACGGAGGCAAAAATCGCACCTATTTTAGCCTAGACTTACAATCCGATGCGATTTTAACCAACAAATGGCGCCGCACGATGGTAATTTCCCCAGAGATGCTCTGCCAGTTTGCCGATGTGTCCGACCCCTCATTAAACCTAGAAGTTGCCTATAGCAGTTATGACTATCGCTCTGGCTGGAATGCGGCTTGGGGTTTGATGAAGGATATGGAGTTAATCACCAACAAAGGGGCGGTTTATTTATTCAGCACCGAGCTACCAGATGCTTGGAAAAATGCCTGGAATGTTGTAGAATTAAAAGGAGTGGGGGAGAGAACCGCCGAAGGTTTTGGCCAAGTTCGCATCTGCCACGAGTTTCATCTAGTCTTTCGGGAGGAACCGGCATGAGCTTAGATTCTGCAACAGAGCTAAAAATCCAACAAAAAATTCGCCAAGCCGAAGATGATTTGGTAATATGGATTCAAGCAGCATTAGATAGCGACAAATCTTACGGCGATCTAAAAGAAGCACAATTTCGCAATCTAGTCCGCGTGGCCAGTAGCACCGAAAGTACCGAAGTGATTAAAAATTTTCTGCTATATCAAGCATCCAAAAAAGAAGACGGAAGAGATTACAAATGGGGCTGGGGCGAAAATTCTTTAGCCCAAAACATCATCAAGGATATCAATACGGTCATCCACAACCGGGCGCAAGATATAGCCAAAGAAACTAGCCCCAACCACAGCAACCAAATTTGGCTAGAGCTGATTCGTCGCTATCTGGGGTATGGCTCCCGATATCTGAAATATATCAATTCGATAAAAAATGAGCGGGATGACAAAGGACAAGGAACAAAGAGAATAACCGAAAAACCGAAAAAATAAATGGTAATATGTGGAAGAAATGAAATGTAAGTTAGGCTTGCCTTAATGGCAATCTGTAACAAATTGGCCGAATTATCGAAAATTGAGTAAAAAAATGAAGACGATTATTACCACAACTGGCACGTCATTGATTGGGAATGTCGCTCGCCATCTCAAGAAAGAACAAAAATCAGTAACAGACGACGAACTCAGACATATATTCGAGCAATTGCAGCCAGCCGAGGCTTCTGCCGAGACCAATTCTTTGCTCAAAATTGGAACGCCAGAGGATGAAGTGGTACTGCTATACACGAATACTGAATTAGGAGAGCGCTGTGCTAAGCAAGTGGAGTTTTACCTGAAAGGCCAAGGGTGGCAAAACACGCGATCGCGCAAATTGTCCTTAGAACAAGATGAAGCTCAATTTGAAAGAAAAGGGCTGCGGGAGTTAGTGGATGTTTTGGTAGATGAGATTGAAAAAGCTGAGCGCCAAAAACGGGAAGTAATCATCAATGCTACTGGTGGCTTTAAGGCAGAAATTGCCTATACCACAATGGTAGGGATGATTTTCCAAGTGCCGGTTAAGTATATCTACCAGTTTTTTAATCAGCCAATTACGTTTCCCATCTTGCCAGTGACCTGGAATATTGACTTGTTACTGGAGTACGAGAATTTTTTTGAATGGATTGATGAAACATATCGTTCTTATGCAGAGGTGGAGCAGCGCCTCAAGGGGATACCGGATAGCGATCGGGTTCGCGCCCTGATCCTACCACCGGATGATGAAGGATATGTTTATCTCTCGCCAGCGGGGAATATTCTCTGGAAGCGGGTGCAAAAACAAAAGGAAGCGGCAGATTTGGAACTAGACCCCCCAGCATCTGAAGTGCCCCCGCAGGATAAAATCAGCAGTTCTATCCAAAAAGTAAAGCACCATTATCCCGATGGCACCTTACAATTTGCCCTTAAGTTAGCGGAACTAGAGCCAGTAGAGGAAATCATTGGCGGACATTTTGAAGATACTACCTTGCGCCGGATTAAAGGAGCGGGGGAAGACGGCTCGATTCGCCTGTTATGGGCTGATAATGAAAAAGCCACTAATCTGACTGTTCGTACCACGGCACGGGGGCAAGCTCAAACCCTGCGCGTCTGCGAGCGCCTAATTCGTCCTCTCCTTGATTCTATGTGATGCTACCCCTATGGCAGGCGGGACGCCTGCCTAAATGCTCCCCCGCAAAACCTGATGTTAAAAACAAACAATGTTTGACACATTCAAAAACAGACTAAAAATTGAAGGCACACTCTGGACTGTCACCGCTCTGCGCATTGGTGCAGGTCGATCGACAGAACCGATCGGCTCGGATTTGCCCGTGATCAAAGATGCCTTGGGGCGCCCTTTCATTCCCGGTTCCAGCCTCAAAGGCGCGCTCCGATCGCGTCTAGAAAGTTTCCTGCGCGGTATCGACCCCAAGCTAGCAGGAAATCCAGCCAATCAGGATGAATGGTCGATTACCGCCAAGCAGATGAGGACACTCAAGGAGCGGCATAAACAAGATAAAGAGCTGACAGTTGAGATTGAAAAAGAAACCGATTTTGTCTCGCGGTTATTCGGTTCGCCTTGGGTCGCCAGCAAACTTCAAATCCGAGACCTGACTGTTACAGAGGATAATTGGTTTGGTCAGTATCAAGAACGAGATGGGGTGGCGATCGAGCGGGATACAGAAACCGCCGCCGAAGGTAAACTCTACGATTTTCAAGTGGTGCCTCCCGGTACACCTTTTGAGTTTCGCGCCATTGTGGAGAATGCCAAACCAGAAGAGTTAGGTTTATTGGTAATTGGGTTGTACCAGTTGGAAACCGAACAAATTCCCCTCGGGGGCGGGCGATCGCGTGGTCTCGGCGTGGTCAAATTAGAAATCAGCCAGATGCGCTGGTTTGACAGCCTAGACAAACCAGAGCTAATCTTAGAATATATCTCCAAATTGACCTTGCCCAAAGGCGATGCTACTGCCTATGAAGATGGCACCCCCTATCGAGACCAATGGGTAAAGGCTTGCATCGCATATTTGAGCAATCAGAACCAGCAACGTCAGGGAGAATCTGTGTAATCACTATTATGCACAAACGATTTGTAAACCACTGCACGATTAATTTAACTCTGTCTCCCACCGGGCCAATTTTGATTAAATCTGGCAAAGAAGGGGCAGACCCCACAAAACCCGATATGGAATTTGTGGAAACGTACCATCAAGGGGGACGATCGCTCTATTTGCCCGGTAGCTCTCTTAAAGGAGCGATTCGCGCTCATGCAGAGCGAATTGTCCGCACCGTCGGCCAAGATAAACCCCCGGAAAATCCCGATAATGCCGATAAAATTTGGGCAAACGACCCCCTAAAAGACCCATATTTATATTTGCAGGATGGGAATAAAAAACTGCCCGCGCCACAAATCTACAAACGCTCTTCTTTCACCGATAAAATGTTTGGCAATACCTCTATTGCCAGCCGCATCAGGATAGAAGATGCCTATCCCGCCAACCCGAAACAGCTTCGCATAGAAGAGCGCAACGGCGTCGCCATCGATCGGGTATTTGGTTCTGTAGCCGTGGGGCCATTTAACTACCAAGTTTGTACCGCTGGTGACTTCCAAACCAAAATCCATCTGAAAAACTTTTGTTTAGGTCAATTAGGGCTAATTGCTTTGGTTTTGCGGGACTTAAACGAAGGCTGGTTTGGTCTCGGTTTTGCCAAATCTCGCGGAATGGGATTAGTAGAAGTCAAGCTAAATTCGGCTGTTGTCACCTATCCGGGCTGCCTTCTCCAAGATGACAAAATCTGCCAATTAGGCACTAGCAAAACTTGGCCACATACCAGCTTGCTGGGTGCTGGCGAATTTCTCGGCGAAGCCGAACAAAAATCCTACGGTTTCCCCGCTAACGATAAGGATGAAAAAACCCCCGTTGGCGCCAAAATGATGGACTTGGGTTTTGGGGTGGAGCTGACTTGGAACGGAGACACAGCAGTTTCAGATTTATTTCGGCGCGCCGTCAAAGCCTGGAATCATATGCTAAGTGTGGGGGCAGCAAGATGAGCAATTTTATTGCGGGCTTTGTGGGATGCCAACAGGTAGCGTCAGCAGACGAACTAAAAGAACTGCTGTTAAAATTAGCCCCAGCTACTGCATCAGATTCCTGCTATTATTTTATGAGGTGGCCACACCAAGTTAGTGGTATTATCTCAGAATTAGAAGAGTTTCCCAGCCCGGAAGGACAGATGTTTACCTCTAAACTAGAGCTGCGCTGGAAAGCATCTAGAGCGGGCTATGACCTTTTGTATCTGGGCATCGCACACCCACCGCGAAATTTGGGTTTTCAAGCTCTTGATGGTCAGTGGGGGACGGTCGATCGCCCCGCCTACCCATTTCCATCCACAGAAACCCGCTTTCCCCAAGGATTTGAGCATCAAGCTAATCCTAACATTGCTCAAAAACTGGCGCAACGGTATTTTATTGATACCCAAACTGCCACCGTTCATTTTATCGCCCTGACTGTTCAAAATGCCTGAAAAACCTAAACCCAAACCTCAGAAGAAATCCACCCCTCAGCCACCGGACACCCCTTTACCGGTGCAACTAGAGGAATTTGCCAAACCCTATGCTTTGGTTTCGCTACCCCGACAAGCTCCGCGAAGAGGGAGCCCCGCCGGACAGGAGCGATTTCGGCGCGATCGTCTCACCGGTAAACTCCACTTACGCTTGACAGTGAAAACCACCGCTTTTGTGGCTTCTGGTGTGGTGGCAATGGGTAGCGACTTATCCAGCAACAAGACAAAAAACCCGCCTTTAATTAAAACTGCCGTAGAGCGAGATAACCGCTTGATTATCCCCGGTAGTTCTCTTAAAGGCGTGGTACGATCGGCCTATGAAGCGATTACCCAAAGTTGCTTATGCAAAACTAAAGCTGATAAAACTAAAATTCCCGATGGCTATCGAGAATGCAATCAAAAAGACAATCGAGAATACAATAAAAAAGACAACTTTTGCCCCGCTTGTCAAGTATTTGGCGCTCTCAACTGGCAGGGATTAATTCAGTTTCCCGACGCTGAGGCGGTAGAGGCAGATTTTACTGTGGGCTTTATGCCTTCTTTAAAATCGCCTAGTAGGGACTTTCCCGGCTATTATATTAATGGCAAAGTTGCCGGACGTAAGTTTTATTACCATGCGATTCGCGCTGTGGATAAAGGACAGCAACAAGGCATCGCTGTGCAACAAGCGGGGGGCGAGTTTGTTTTCACCACTAGGTTGCGGTATATGAATCTAACTAAGGCAGAGTTGGGAACCCTGCTGATTATTTTGGGACAAGATAAATCTTATCCTAATATCGCCCTGAAAGTCGGCGGCGGTAAACCCGTAGGCATGGGAACGATGACCGTTGAAGTCACGGAAATAGAACAGTTTGGTAGTGGCAGAGAGCGTTACTCCTCCTACCAGACCGAACCCCAATCCCTCACGGGGGAAAAAATGCGGCAATTTATGGAGCAATCCATCAAAGATGCTCATAACCAATTAGTGCAATCCCGACAATTACAGGAATTAAGCCAAGTCCTGCAATGGCCCACGGACAGAGAGCCGCCGGAAGGAATGTATTAATGCCTACTCCTCAATTTTATATTGACAATCCAAACTCCTATGATTTCAGAAAACCACTGGCCAGCGGTTTACGCGATCGCCGAACAGCTCTCTAATCAGAAAACTGATGTAAGTGAACTGAAAAAGGCCATTTCCTACTTGCGCGCTTATGGGAATGGAGAAAATGGCGGCGCCAAATTTTTCCAATATCTCAAAACCTTGACGCACAATGGCAAAAGCATCGGACATAGCCAAACAACGGTAGAATATTACCGCAGTCTAGAGGCAGCTTGTAAGGAACACTTGCAACCCTATCAAGATGATGTGCCAGCGATGCTGCAAATTCTTGGCTGGGCAGCTCGCATAATGGGCTATTACAAATCCGGTGGCTCTACAGATTTCGTCCAGCAACCAGAGGTTTCTAGCCGTACAATGGAAATTGCTGCCGTATTATCCGGTAAAGATTTGCAAATTGGCGGGATTTTAGACGCCACGATTACTAATATCAAAGGGAATATGGTAACATATACCATGTTGGACTCTATCCCCATCCCACAGAAAGAGTCGAAAAAAGCCAACTCTCTCTCCGTGGGGCAGCAAGTTAAAGTCAAAATTTTGACTATGAAAAATGGGAGGCCCATTAAAGTAGAATTGATAGAGTAAGGGATTTTGGCAAGGCAGGGGGCAGGCTTACCACAGTTTTTGCCTCTGCCAGCAAGCAAATCGATTAACTTTCACGTCAATTAGGAGAATTTTATGCAGCTTATAACTTTTCTCGGAACTGGGAAATATCAGCCAACTGGCTATAAATGGGGTGATGAGATAGTAGAAACCCCTTATGTCGCTGAGGCTATTTGCCAGGTTTTTCAACCTGATTCGGTGGCAGTGTTTGTGACGCAGGAAGCCAAGGCAATGCACTGGGAGCAGTTAAGTTCTCGCCTGAATAGTCGTTTTTCTGCTCAAGAGATACCCATTCCTTCGGGACAATCAGAAACAGAGATTTGGCAAATTTTCGATGCGGTAGTTGATGCTGTGGAACCGGGCTCTCAGGTAATGTTTGATATTACCCATGCTTTTCGCTCCATTCCCATGCTGGTGTTACTGGCGGCTGCTTTTCTCCAGAAAGCTCGCCATGTGGAAATTAAAGGCGTATATTATGGCGCTTTTGATTTCAATAACCCCCAAGCGCCGATCGTTGACCTCACCCCAGCGATTAAACTACTCGATTGGCTGACGGCTACGGATAAATTTATCGATACGGGGTCGTCAGCAGAGTTGGGCAAGCTGCTTTCTACAATTCAGCAAGATTTCTATACTCAGAAGAAACAAGCCGAGTTAAAACCCACCAAATTAAAGAGTTTCGGCATCACGATTGAAAATATTTCCCGCACTCTGGACTATGTGCGTCCAATGGGGTTGCTGGATGAAGCTGCTAAGCTGGAGAATATCCCCGCCGAACAGCTAAAAACTGAGGTAGGCGCTTTTGCCAAACCGTTTGAGTTGCTCTTGGGGCAAATTCAGCAGGATTACGGCCAATTCGCTCTGGCTAATTCCCGCAAAGCTGACCCAAAAACGGTTTTAAAGCAACAGTTTTTGTTATTGCGCTGGTATGTGGACAAAGGATTTGGCGATCGCGCCACTGTACTAGCGCGGGAATGGATAGTTTCGGTGTTATGTCTTGCCCAAAATGCTAACTATCTCAATCGAGATAAACGCAAATTAATCGAAAATCAATTAAATTTAATCGTGGAATGGCAAAAACAAAAAGGAGATGATGCTGATATCGTCGATTACACGCCCCCCACAATTACTACAGCCGTTACCGATGTGGAGCAACTAGCCAAGTTTTGGTCTAAACTCAGGGATTTACGGAACGATTTAGCTCATGCGGAAATGCGGGAAGAATCTTTATCGGCGGTAAAGTTAGAAACCTACGTTAATAATGAACTGATTCAGGGAATTACTGCTCTATTTCCTGAGATAATAGGCTAAAATTTTGTCCCTTGTCCCTTGTCCCTTGTCCCTTGTCCCTTGTGACTTGCCAAAGGACAAAGGACAAAGGACAAATGACCAAGGACAGCTATTTTTGGCATTCCTCCCAACGCGATCGCACCACGTCCCAAGCCTGAATGGTTTCTTCTACCACCGTATTAGGAATCTTACATTCAGCATCTTGACAACCGAAGGTTAAAATTTCCCCCGTCATCCAAGATTCGCTAACCGGAAAATATCCTCGCTTTGCTGTCTCTAACGCCTCTTCTGGGGTCAGGCCCCAACCGAGACGCTGGTAAAATGTTGGCCAAACCGGTTCGGCTTCTTGTTCTGGCTCTGCTGTTGATGCGAGGGAGGCGGCAATTTCCTCCCAAATTTGTCGCTGCACACCGAAACCATAGCGTCCATCACTGTAATTATTCCACAGGCGATCGACATTATCGATCGTCCCACAAGCGATCGGCTCCATATCGCGAGTATTTTTCCCTTCCGGGTTAAAAATTTTCCAAGTTAAATCGCTCGCCGCTTGCCACTGCTGTTGCCCCAAAAGCTGTTCTAGTTTACCCAGTTCCGCCGGAGTGACTTCCGACACACCACCAGGGCAAATTCCTGTCATCATCAGAGTAATTACCATTTGCCATACTTTCATAACCGCTACCTCCCAAATTGCTTAACTGCACCATCCTAAATATAACTAGCGAGCCAGGTAATTGCCCGGAGATAGAATTTTCAGCTATGTTGCCGATTTAGTCAATTGCTGGCGGCAAAATCATAGTTCACTCACTGAAAAGTTAGCGTAGCTTAAAAAAGCTATAATTTTTATTATATTTTGTTTTTTTTGATTAATACAACAGAAATTCATGGGATAATAAAAAAAGCTGATACCGGAGATAGGTAAGTATGAGCGAAAGTAAGTCAGGAAATATCGACCACGATCGGCTATTTAAAGAACTGCTGTCAACCTTCTTTTGGGAATTCCTAGAATTGTTCTTACCAGAGACAGCCGCTTACGTCGATCGAGAATCAATTACGTTCTTACCCCAGGAAGTGTTTATCGATGTCACATCTGGGGAAAAGCGGGAAGTAGATTTACTAGCCCGCGCCAAGTTTCTGGGAAAAGATAGCTGTTTTCTCATCCACACGGAAGCCCAATCATTTAGCCAAGCGGGATTTGCACGGCGGATTTTTCATTACTTCGCTCGTCTCGATGAGAAATACGCCTTGCCAGTATATCCGATAGCGGTGTTTTCCTTTGACGCCCCCCAGCGTCCCGAACCGGAACAATACCTGGTAGAATTTCCCGACAAGAAAGTGTTAGACTTTAACTACACCGCAATTCAGCTAAATCGCCTCAACTGGCGAGACTTTTTGCGGCAACCCAACCCGGTAGCGGCGGCGTTGATGGCGAAAATGAACATCGAAAGCGCAGACCGACCCAAAGTCAAAGCCGAATGCCTACGGTTGCTGGCGACACTGCGACTAGATCCGGCAAGAGTGCAGTTGATTTCCGGGTTTGTGGATACATATCTGCGCTTGAATGAAGCCGAAAACACCGCCTTTGAGGCAGAACTATCACAAATGGGATTGGTAGAGGAGGAGCAGGTTATGGAAATCATCACCAGTTGGATGGAAGTGGGAATGCAACGGGGATTAGAAACCGGATTGCAACAGGGATTAGAAACCGGATTGCAACAGGGATTAGAAACCGGATTGCAACAGGGATTAGAAACCGGATTGCAACAGGGATTGCAACGGGAAACCAGCTTAATTTTACGCCAGATTCAGCGCCGGTTGGGGGGATTGAATCCAGAGTTAACCTCCCGCATTCGCCAATTACCCATTGAGGTGTTGGAGGCTTTAGGTGAAGCCCTGTTGGATTTTCAGACTGAAGCGGATTTAGTTAACTGGTTGCAGCAAAATCAGGGATAAATCACCTGTAGTTTGATTGACTATTCGGCGCGAATATATCCATCTGGTCGCGCCGAATCTGCAATTAAACAGAACCCTAATCAGTTCCGCATCAACGTAGGGGCAATCCCCCTGTGGTTGCCCCATAACGCTCTCGCAACTTACCCGCCGCTTCCCGATGTTTTACCACCATTTCTGGGGGAAAAATCACTTTCACATTATCCATATAACGGCACAACCACCGGAAAAATTCATTGTGAGAACGGGGGGGTAAAGGCACCGTATAATCTACATATTCTAAATTACCCTTGGCGTCTTTGGCACCGCGCCGAATTTTTTGTTTAGGATGGCGTCGCTCCCCCTCTAATATAAATGCTGTCATTGGCGGATAAAACCGGACTTTCACCTGAATATACTCCAGATTTCCCGCCAGTTCCTGCTGCTGTTCTTCCAGTTGCCCCAAATATAAACCCCAGCCGGTTTCTAGGAGTTTGTGCGCTTTCGCCAAACTCTGCCTCTGCGCTTCCACCCCCCGCCCTTCTGGGTTGAGAATATGGCAATATTCTTTAAACCTATCTAACCGCCCTATTTCTAGTTGACCATTTTGGCGGTATTCATAAATTAAATACCAGGCAATATCGTGATAAATTAGCTGTAGCGGCCAGACTTCTATCATTCCCAATTGCTGGGTAGGGAAAGGATTGCTGCTGCGGTAGATTTCCAGCGCCTGCCCTGCTAAAATTGCTGTTTCTATTGTATCTAATTGGTGAAATAGGTTATGGCGGGTTTCTCCTTGACGCATCATTTCTTCTGGGTCGGTATGAACAATGGCGCGGTTGAAATGTTGGTAAACCGGGTAGAAAAATTCCCCTTTCATGTCTAAGTCTAATCCCCGGAGGCGCTTAGCCAGAGTTTCATGCACCCGTCTGGCTTGGGGGTTGCCTTGATATTTCGCCTGGGAAGATAGGGCATGAAATGCTAGGCGCAATTCTTCAATGCTTAAAGCGCCCGTGCCTAAATAATAGCCCCAACGATACATCCGCCGCTCCAAAATGCCGTAGTTGCGCAGGGTTTCTAAGTCTTTGCGGATGGTGGGAGTGGCGGGATAGCCTTCTGGGAAGAATATCTCACTGGTAGCGGCTACTTCCCGCAACCGGGTTTGCACTTCTTGGAGGGCGTCTCGGTGTCCTTCTGGGGGTGTTTCGGGTTCGCCGCCGCCAACTCCGGGATATTGTACCAAAGTGGCAATCAGTAACATGAGCCGCTCAAACGCCTGTTTATCGGAGTAGGGGTGGAGGTCGGGTTTTTTGGCCATCAGCCTATAGGGGGTATTGACCCCGAATGTCAAGTTTAAGCCAATATTGACATAAAGTTTGCGAAATATCTCAATATGTATTGATTTGTCGCAATTAGTGCTTTTTTGCGAAGTTGCAAGAAATATTGTCAATTTCGAGACTTGCCCTTCCTCACGCTGATAAATTCTATGTAATGCGTAATTTTATCCGCAAGTGGCGATAAGTAGGAAACATCCATCCAGGGAGGAAAGCCGTGTCGGAATTTTGGAGAGCGAAAATCTGGGGGCTGCTACATGACCCAGCCTTGAAAGCCTTATACACAGGCTCTGGTAGGGGTGAAGAGGGAGCCTGGGAGGGACTAGACTGCATGCAGGGATGGGTATCTCCCAAGGCGAAGTCTTTCACGGATAGTCCGTTGAGTAACCAATGGTTGAAGCAGGTAGGCTTGTGCGATTTAATTGCGTCGGCGAGCGATCGGGCGGCCATCGGTCGGTTGCCCGCCGCACAAAGCGCGATCGACTACAACGCCGACGGGTTGCAAATTCGCCATCTTCTGTCCGGCGCCCCCCAAACCCTCAAACTCGGCGCTTGGCACCAGCATTTAACCAGCCAAGGCAATAACCGCACCACCTGGCTGCAAAACGTCGAAACCAGCCTCATCCCCGAAACCATTCGCACCTGCACCGATGCGCGCAAAGTTTACTGGTGGTTCTGGCGGTGTTACCCCCAAATTCTCAGTCAAGGCTTAGACCGAGACACCCAAATTCCCAACGAACCTTGCTTACCCCTGCTCCCAGCAGACACCCGCATCCCCGATGCTTCCGTGTGGAGTCATACCACCATGACTTCCGCCTTAGCTGGTTCCCTCGCTGGTTACTACCCAGACGCCGAAGCCTATCCCAAAAAGCGGGCGCACAAAAACAAAGACTATTACCAATCCCATCCCCACGTCGCCAGCTTCAGCTTTAGCCCAGTACAAGAACTGATTAAAGCCAGTCGCAAAATGCGCGACTTTTGGGCCGGTTCCTGGTTACTCCACTATCTTTCTGCCAAAGTTTCTTGGGCATTAGCTTGGAAATACGGCCCCGATAGCCTACTTTATCCTTGCCTCTACGCCCAACCCCTCATCGACCTGTGGTTATTGCAAGAATACCCAGACTTTTCCCAATGGATACAATTACCTTCTAACCGGCAACTACTCACCGCCGGATTTCCCAACGTCCTAGCAATCATCCTCCCCGATAATGGCGCTGCTGCTGCTGCTGCCAACGACGAAATCGTAAAAAATCCCGTTGAAGCCGCCATGCAGCAAGCCAAACAAACCCTGTTAGAAGAATGGATGAAACTAGGCAAACAAGTCCTCACCGACTTGCAAAAAGACAAAGAAATCTGGATGCGCGGATTAAACCCCCGCACCTGGGATGACTGGTTGAAATCCCAATGGCAAGTGTACTGGACAGCCCTACCCATTGGCGATAATGAAACCAACCTGCACCAGTCACCGCGCCAAGATACCCAATATAAAGAGTGGCAGAAAAAGCAAAATGAATTTGCCCGCCCTCAAGATGATTTATTTGTCGAACCCGAAGCAGAATTTCTCAGGACACTTTATGACGAATCACTGCGGGAATATTGGCAACAAGGCCGCCAATCCCCTCGGCAGCTGCCTAACCTGAACGTCGGCTCTTGGTGGGCCAGTATTTTCGACCAAACCCGCTTCGCACTTAATGCGGTGAAAAACGCCCGTACCTGGGAAATACCCACCGCTTTCGGCCCCCGTTCCACCATCTCCGGTCTCGGTCCCGTAGTTCATCCAGGGCAACCGGGCAACGATTGGATTACCGAAGGCGATACCGCCAATTTCTGGGCCAACCAAGCGGGAATGTTTGATGGCATTGAAGAACTCAACGCCAGCGAAGTCCTCAAACGGGGATTACACCGGATATTAACCGAAGTTTTATTCCCAAAACCATCAGAAAACCGGGAAAAAGCCCTCAATCCCCAACAGCGGATTCGCTTGGACTTATTTTATCCCGATTTAAGCTCTGGCGTTGCCGGTTGGTTGCGGCAAATGGAATCAAAAAACAACCAAAACGCCATTGTTTACTATGAGCAAGTTGCCCTAGAAATTCAGGAGCATTTCCCCTGGGCAAAAACAGCCGCCGACCAACCTTGGGGCATACCTTGGATAACCAGCAATGATTCTCAATGGCCCAATCCCCGGCTGCTGAATGCGGGGTGGTTGATTGAAGATTTCTCAACCGCCAATCCCAACACCAGACAACTGCTTACCGTTCAGGAAAAACGCAACCGCATTCAAGCCGAATTGCGGCAAGTGCGGGAATTTATTTCCCAAAAATTTGCCCCCGGAAACAACCCCACCGACTGGTACATATTAGCCGCAGGCGATGGCGACGGGATGAGCGAATGGCTCAAAGGGAAGCCTTTGGAAGCATACGAAAACTATCTCCCCGAAGCTCTCCGCCGCAAATTAGACAGGCTCCCAGAAGCCTTGTGGCAGCCATTCCAAGACTTTCTCAAACTGAAAAAACGCATGGGGCCCGCTACCCATAGCGCCCTCAGTCGTGCCCTCCTGGACTTTTCTAATCAATTAGTCCCCTACCTCACGGAGGAACGTTATGCCGGACGATTGATATATGGTGGCGGTGACGATGTACTCGCCTACACCAACCTCTGGGAATGGGATAGCTGGTTATGGGATATTCGCCAATGCTTCAAAGGTGCCGAAGACCCCAAAGATGAATTTACCAACGAAGGGGATTACTGGCGCTGGAAAGATGGGAAATTGCCCGAAAACCTCTCAGAACGACCCCTGTTTACAATGGGCCGCAAAGCCACTATCAGCTTTGGTATCACGATCGCGCACCATTCCGTCCCAATGGCGATCGCCTTAGAAAACCTATGGGACGCAGAAAATGGCGCCAAAAAGCATAAAAGTCGGGATAGCGGCAAAAAAGACAAAAACGCCGTGCAAGTGCGCGTCCTTTATGGTAATGGCAACATCCTCAAAGCCACGGCTAAGTTTGACGTATTCAACCAGTGGCGGGAATTGTTGAATATTGGCGGAGTGGAAAGCGCAATTTTTGAACAAGCCGCCGAAATCTGGGGGGAACATCCAGCCCCAGTAGTTGAGGCTATTTCTCCTTGGACTGTAGCATTTTGCAGCCGCCGGGAAGCCTTCAAAAACGACGAACCAAAACAGCAGGATTTTCAGGATAAATTGCAGGCGTTTATCGCAGGTTTGTATCAAACCACCGAAACCAAACACCAACTAGCGGAAATCCAAAACTGGCTGAAACTGGCAGCATTCGTCCTGCGCAACCGCAACATCAAAATCGGAGGTAACAGCTAATTATGTATTGGTACACCATCACACCCCTGGATGTGTTCCTCTTCCGGGATGCCAAACCCTTTACTCCCGGAGAAAGGGCCTGGGCTGGCAGTGTATTTCCCCCCAATGGGCATACTATTGCTGGTGCCTTGCGTGGTCTGCTAAGAGAGAGAAAAAATCTGGAAATCACCGGCCCTTTTTTCTGCCGCCAAGACCAGAAAGAGACAACTCTTTATTTGCCCTCACCTTTGGGGTTTGTGGGTTCTATTCCCCTAGTGCCTTTGGCGTGGGAAAAAGACTCCCACCTGCAACAAGCCTTGTGGGACAAGCTGCAACCAGCTCCCTTAGTTAAACCAGCTAATGCTCTCACAAAGGATGATGATGGAGGGTCATCTAAGGATAAGGATTCCCGGCAATACTTGCCATGTGAGGTAGTGAAAAAATATCTCCAAACTGGAAGTATTGACAAAAAAGACTGGGAGCCGGAAAATGAAGAGGAAAAGGAACCTTGGCTGACGGAAACGCGCCCCCACAATGCCATCCAACCCGGGACGCGCCAAGTGAAAGATGCCGACGGATATTTTGTGGAAAATGCCATCCGTCTTGGCACCAATTGGAGTTTGGCTGTTGGCGTTAACTGCAAGATAGATATGGGGATAATTCAACTAGGGGGTGAAGGCCATCGGGCTCTCTTGCGTCCCTGCGACTCTCTCAAAACCCAGTGGGAAGAGCTGACCAAATTATCCAATGATAATTTCAAGAACGGCGGTAAGTGTATTGCTTATCTCGTGACCCCTGGGGTGTTTGAACGCACTCGCCAACAGGAAAAGAGCAATGGTAAACAAGCTGTTTGCCGAGCTTGGCCCTGGGAGTGGAATTTGGCACATCCGGTTAATGGCAATCAGAAACAGGGGCCATTGGTCAGTGTGGCGACGGCGAAGGCGGTTCCTATTAGTGGCCGCATTCGGGACACAAAAGGTAAGGATAAAAATCCCAGTTCAACTAAATACTGGCCAAGTATTCCCGCTCCCCAAGTGTTCGCGGCGGCTCCGGGTAGTCTCTATTATCTGAACGAGCCTGCAACTTTGTTTCAGGATACGGATGCGGCTAAGCCCCACGTCCGGCGGTGGCGGCAGTTGGGTTACTCGCAATTGTTATGGATTTCTTACACCGATAAAGCTCAAGGAGAAACAAAATGACTGATTTAGTTTACCTGTATTTGCTGGCGCCCTTGCACACTGGCGGCACTACCCAAGAAGGCAACTTACTGGGGATTGCGCGGGAGTCTCACACCAATTTGCCCTATATTCCTTCTAGTACGATTCGGGGCCGGTTGCGGGCCAGTGAGAGCAATGCTGTCACTCGCGTACAGCTATTCGGACCGGATTTAAAAGACTTGGAAAATTCCAGCTTTATCGGTGACTACAAGTCGGCGACGGGAAAAACCCTCTCACAACTGGAGCAAGGCAATGTCTGGGTGGGGGATGGCTCGATTTTGTGGTTGCCCGTGCCATCTCTGAGTCATGGGGTGGTCTGGGTGAGCAGTCCCCTGCTGCTCAAACGTTGGGCACGGTTTAATTCCGCAGCAGCCAATAAGATTCCCGCTCCCTATAGCACCAGTTTGCAGACTGATGCTCCGGTTTATCTCAAAGATGCGATTCTCAAAAAGGAAGATTTAAAAGCCTGGTCGGATTGGAAAAATTTCGTGCCGCAAAGTTCTGACGCGGTGGCTATCGATAAAGTGCTGGTGTTGCCAGACCAACATTGTGCCACTTTGATTCAGATGTGTTTGTGGCGGCAGGTGAAGGTGAAGCTAGACGAACATAAGTCGGTGGAAGGTGGTTTCCGCTATGAGGAAGCGATTCCCCCAGATGCTCTGATGTATTTCCCTTGGGGCATTACGTCTCAGGCGAATGGAAATGCAGCGAAATCCCGCGACGCTTTTTCTCAGCTCCTGGCGGGGCATGAAATCCTGCAAATTGGCGGCCAGGAAAGTCTGGGACGCGGGTTTGTGCAGCAATGGTTGGCCAAATAATACAAATAGTCGGGAGGTATATTGATGAGTTTCGACCCACGCACGCTTGGCACTCCGGTTTATGATGCCTTGTCTGGTTTGCGCGCTACAACTACTGATAACACGCGCCTGAAAGAGCAAAAAAATCAAGCGGTTGAACTTTACACCTATTTATCCACTTGGGGGATGATGCGCCTTAAGGCGGAAGAAATGGCTCTGAGTCAAGAAGGGAAAAGGGATGTAGTGAGGAATTATTTTTCCTGCCTCCAGCAGCTATCGGGGGTGAATAACCTCAATACTCCTAATGGTTTGGAAAAGCTCAAAAACCTTAGCTCTGATGAGTATTTGGGGCTGACGGGTTTGGGACTGGCTTTAGCGCAAGAGTTCAGTTTCTGGGCGACTGCGGTTTATCACGATGTTTCTGGAGAGGCTTAAATCTATGACGCCAAATCCAATGGAAAGACCCAGACAAGGTAACTCAGCCTCGCCTCCTGCTTCTGCAAGACCTAACCCCGCCACTGAGAGGGTCAGTAGTGGCGGTGGCGGTGGTCACGGCGGTGGTGGTGGCGGTGGTCACGGCGGCGGCGGTGGTCGCGGTGGTCACGGCGGCGGCGGTGGTCACGGCGGCGGCGGTGGTGGCGGCGGTGGCGGCGGTGGCGGCGGTGGTGGTGGCGGTGGTCACGGCGGTGGCGGTCACGGCGGTGGCGGTCACGGCGGTGGCGGTGGTGGTGGCGGTGGGAACCCACCCCAACCCTCACCGTGGCTAATAGATGGGAATAATGAACCGCGACCCCATCAAACCGCCAGCTTTGTGGAGTATCTGCGGTGGATGCGATCGCCCGACCATGAATACAAAGACCCCACCAAAGTGCAAATTCTCCAAAAAGCCGAGGAAAATGTAACACACTATGACAACCGTCTAAGACAACTGAACCAACGCACCAAACTCCTCGCTGGTCAGGGCAACAGCTTCCAGGTCAAATGTGCTTGGCGCATCCGCGTCGGCGGTCATCGCGGCCCGGAAAGCATCCTCCTCCCTGCTTTCGATGCTTTGGGGATGCCTTATATTCCTTCATCCACCTTGCGGGGTGTTGCCCGTACCCAGGCCATTCGGGACATAATGGCCAACAATAATAAGTTGTCCTGGAAAGAGGCAGAAAAGGAGGTAGCTCCCTGGTTTGGCTCTTTGGAAGCTGCCAACCCGGGCGATCGGGCGGGTAAAGTCGTCTTTTTCGACGCCTATCCTATTCCCGGACAAGTGGGTTTAGCCGTCGATATGGCTAACAACATTTGGAGCTGGGACGGCAACTCCCTCCAATACAGCCCCAACCCCAACGTCTTTTTCTCCCTGAAAGAACCCACCTTTTTAATTGGGGTGCGCCTTGCCAGCGGTTGCAACAATACAAATGTGTTAAACAAGGTCACACAGTGGCTGAAAAAGGGACTGCAAGCCGGTATCGGCTCTCAAGTTAATACCGGTTATGGCGAATTTATGATTGCTGGTGCAGGCAAACCCAAAAATGAGTTTTTCCGCGTCGAGTTTGCTTTAGAAGGGCAGCTCATCCACGGACGGCAGAAATTCACCCAGTGGAATTGGAATTCTCATCATCGCAAATGGCAAATGCGCGGTAAACCCGATGCAGAAGTGCGTCCCGTCGCCTTTAAATCTATGTTGCGCTACTGGTTCCGGACTTTTGCTTTAGGAGTTTTGTCCCCGGACGAAGTGAAGACATAGGAAGCACAGCTTTTCGGTGCCATTAATCCCAGCAAAACCCTTGGTTGGGTGCGGTTTGAAATCTTAGATGGCAAAGTCACTCAAAAAGAACCCCAACCCACCGCAGCAGGAAGAGATGACGATTGTGGCGCTCAAGAAGGCATTTTTACCATTGCCTATTCCCCGGAAGCACCCGCCAGTCAGCATTCATCCCTGAAAAAACTGTTTGAAACTCTGACCTGGATGATGTTTCATCTCGGCGGTATCGGACAGGGAGCGCGGCGGCCCTGCTATTCCCGCCAAAATCGGCCAAACGCTCCTTGGTGGCGCGGTTCTACCTTATATCCAGAAACACCAGGGAATTTTTGGAGATTACCTGATAGTCCCCAGGAATTTCAGAGGCTATTTCGGCAGCGGTTGGGGGATTTCTATGCTGCTTTGGGTCAGTTGAAAGGCTCAACTATTAACTGGAACAGACCCATAACGGTAGGAACCGTCAACGCCAGTAACTGGACTGAGGCTGTGGATGCTAACTGCTGCATTGTGGTTTGTAGTGGTAATGCAGACTTCAACAAACCCTATGCTTTGGCTGTTTTACACAGCCAGGATTTAAAGGTAGGGGGAAATTACAATGGCAATCTCTGCGGTAAAGTCACGGGTGGGGTCAAACCATCGCCCGTCTGGATTGCGGATTTAGACAAATATCAAGTTGTCACGGTTTTTGGGGCAACTCAAGACCCCCGCAGGCAGTTTTTGCAGAAGTTGAAAGACCAGGCTCAGTCCCACGCTCAAATCTGGCCGTTCTAGATTAGCAAATCCCCCAGGGACACGGCAATGCCGTGTCCCCACCCCACCAATTATCACTCCCATCAACCAATCAACACCTATGGCGAGCATCTTTCTTTCCTTCGTCGGCAGTCAAGACCCCACATCGGTCAATACTAATGAGGAAGGGTCTATAGTCTCCCTCACACGAGAACTGAAAAAGCAGCAATACTCAATTCGCCGCTTTCTTCTCCTGTACACGGAAGACTTAACCGACAAAGCCGAAGAAACTAAATTTTGGCTGGAATCAGAATTAAAAATTTCTCCAGATATCATAGAAATCCTCCCAGTTTCACCGGAGTTTACCCAAGACCCGGTAAATGTGCTATTAGCCACCCAAGAAGCTCATAAAGCACTGAACAAAGCTAAAGCCTATATGAGCGACCAAGACCGCTTAGAGTTTAATGGCTCCTCTGGCACCCCGGTGATGAAAACGGCTTGGAGTATCTTGCAGGCGGCGGGATATGCACCCCATAGTTCTGTGTGGCAAGTGCGCAACCCCAAGCAAATGCAGGATGGGCAAGCGCGGGTTTTTCAAACTAATTTGGACACAGTAAAAAATGAATTTGATTTTAAGGTTGTCAAACAGCAAATTGCCGATTATAATTATAGTGGTGCTTTAGTCACTTTGGCCGACAGTAATTTATCCACCGGTTTAATTGTGGCGCTGTTGCAATATGGTAAATATCGGCTAGCTTTTGACTTCGATAAGGCTTATAATGCCCTACGACAGTTTGCCAATGATGTGGATAGTCAATTTTTGTCGGAAATTGGCAATTTGCGGCAGAAAAATCCCTGGGCTTTGCTCAAAGAACTTTATTTCAAAATTCTGATTAATCAAAAAAATCAGAATTTCGCAGAATTTTTGGTTGATGTGTTCCGGTTTCAAGAGGCATTGCTCAAATATTTAGTAGAAGCAAAGCTAAATTTTGAAATTCCCGAAACTTATGGCGAAACTGGGATGTGGTGGAATAAATTAAAAACTTTTGATAATGGTAGTGCTTATAGAGCTGTGGAAAATTATCGTTTTCCTAATGGTGGCGGTAAGATTGCCAATTTACAAGGGTTTCCCAATCGTCCGGTGATGCTGGCAATTTTAGAAAATTATCAGGAATTTGCCCAATTACTCACTCTCGTGTATGATTTAAACAAGTATTGTGAAGACCGCAACCGCATCGTCCATCGGCTTGAGGGCATATCGGAGTTGCCAGAAGCTGATAAAATTGTGAAAAGTATTAAGGAGATTTTAAGACAGAAAAATAGTTTTTCTGCTAAGAATTCTTTTGACAGTCTCAATGAGGTAATTTTATCTCGCCTTGAACAGTGCATTCGGCTTGGCTGAGAGGATGGGCTTTAGCCCTCTTGGTTTGTAGTTGGGCTTTAGCCCTCTTGGTTTGTAGTTGGGCTTTAGCCCTCTTGGTTTGTAGTTAAGAAGGAGGGCTGAAGCCCTACTACGAACCTCAATCAAGAGGGCTGAAGCCCTACTACGAACCTCAATCAAGAGGGCTGAAGCCCTACTACGAACAAAAATAAAATCAAAACCAGGAGTTAAATTATGTACGTGACTTATCGGGCGGCTGTGGTGAGGAATTTGGCTCTCGCTATTGCGAATGGTACGATTACTCTGATTATCCTGCTTATCGCTCCTCTGGGACTGGCGGCGGTGATTACTAATACTTTCCTGGTGACGGCGGCGAGTTTCTTTAGTGCTACTATTATTGATAGTGTGATGCGCTACCTAGAACCGAAACGGGTTCAGGAAATTGATGCGGGTTCGGCTAATTTTGAGCAACCGATCGTCCGCTCCCGCCAAGGTGATGATATTGAACGCCGCTAATGCGTACTCTCTACGTTTCCCAACAGGGTTGTTATGTGGGGGTTAGTGGGGAAATGCTGGTGGTGAAACAGGGGAAAACTGTTTTTGGGGAGGTGCAACTGCCTCTGGTGGAAATGGTGCTGATTTTTGGTAAGTCTCAAGTCAGTACCCAAGCTATTCGAGCTTGTCTGCGGCAAGATATTCCTATTGCTTATTTGTCGCGGATGGGATATTGTTACGGACGCACCCTCCCTATTGAGCGGGGATATCGCCACCTGTCTCGCTACCAGCAGCAACTTACTCCGGTGGATAGGTTAATCGTAGCTCGGCGGCTTGTGGAAGTGAAACTTCGCAACTCTCGCGTAATTCTCCAACGCCAATATCGTCGCCAAAAGTCCGATGAGATTGGTTTTGCGGTTCAAAATATGGAGTATTTTATTGAGAAAGCGGCCAAGGCGGATAATTTGGACCGGTTGATGGGGTATGAAGGGGCGGGGGCGAGGGAATATTTCGCGGCTTTTAGCCACTGTTTGAGTCGGCGGGAATTTGTGTTTGAGGGTCGATCGCGCCGTCCCCCCGGCAACCCAGTGAACGCCATGCTATCCTTTGGCTACCAGGTATTATGGAATCATTTGCTGACTTTAATCGAGCTGCAGGGTCTCGACCCCTACTCCGCCTGTCTCCACCAGGGGCACGATCGTCACGCCGCCTTGGCTTCTGATTTAATCGAGGAGTTTCGGGCTCCTTTAGTTGACTCTCTAGTGATGTATCTGGTAAATAAAAATATGGTGGATATTGACCAAGATTTTGTTTACCACGATGGCGGTTGTTTCCTGAATGATACCGGTCGCCGCAAATACTTGACCACTTTTGTGCAGCGGATGGAGGAGGAGTTTATTAACGATCGTGGGGACAAGCAGCCGAAATGGGACTTACTTAACCAGCAGGTGAAGGAGTTTAAGCAGTTTGTCTATGCTCCCACTCAGGTTTATCAACCTTATCAAATTCGCTAGGCGATGCTGCTTTATATCGTGGTTTACGATATCCCCACGGACAAACGCCGCCAGAAGGTTCACGACTTATTGGAAGGTTATGGCAAGTGGGTACAATACAGTACCTTTGAATGTGTACTTCCTGCCAGTAAGTTTGAGGAATTAAAACGCCGTCTGCGGTGTCTGATGGAGTTGGAGGAGGATAGTATTCGTTTCTATCCTCTTTCTCGTCACACTCTCAGTCAAGTGGAAACTTGGGGTATTGGTCCGCCGGTGACGCCTCCCCCTGGTTCGGTGATTATTTGATTAGGTTCGTAGTTGGGCTTTAGCCCTCTTGGTTCGTAGTTAAGAAAAGCGGGCTGAAGCCCAATCTTAGGTTTGTAGTTGGGCTGAAGCCCAATCTTAGGTTTGTCGTTAAGAAAGAGGGCTGAAGCCCAACTACGAACTTTAAGAAAGAGAACTTCAAGAAAGGGGGCTGAAGCCCAACTAAGAACTTTCTACTATATGGCTAAATAAACCTGCTCGGCGGCTCTGGATATGGCGGTGTAAATGAGGCGGTGGCGGATATCTGCTTCTCTGTCTCCGCCAGAGGATGGTAATGGCGGTCTCATTATGTCTTTGATGTCAATGAAGACATGATTATAAGTGGAACCTTGGGATTTGTGAACTGTGAGGGCAAATATGTCTTTGGCTTCGTCGCCAAAGCGGTATAAGTAGGCGAGGGCGGCTCGTTGGCTTTTTGATAGGTTTCTTTGGCGTTTGATTTCGGCGACGATTTTGAGGGATTGATTTTTTGCTTCTTCTGTCAAGACTAGGCAATCGAATTCTAATCCACTTTCTCCGACTACGGGAAAGCAGATGATGGGGACACCTACTAGGCTGATTAATTCTGGGGGAGCAAAGGCTAAGTCTTCGGCGGTGATGGGGCGGGTTGTGGGGTCGGCGGTGACTAATAGCTCTTCTGAGTTGGTGGCGAGAATTTGCCACTCGGTTCTGATTTTGATTTTGCCTCGGCTACTTCGGGATTCGACAAAACCGTGGAGACGTTGGATGGGTTTGGTGGCAATGAGTTTTTGGTTTTTGAAAAATGTCTGGGAATGTCCGTAGATGGCGGGTTTAATTCGCTGGTTGCAGAAGTCAACTACAGCGTTTCTGAAGGCTAGCATCCGGCAATAACTGGAGTTTGTTTCAAATTCTGGGGATTGAAATAGGGTAATTGCTTTCTCAAACCATTCTTGGCGGGGGAGGGCGATGATTTGTTTGCCGTCGGGGACAATGGAATAGATTTTCCCTTGTTTGACGCCATCGCGGAGCTGGTTGCATACTTCGGCGAGATAGCCGGAATAGCGCATGATTTGGGTTAATTCGGTTTTACACTGGATGCGGGGGTCGGAAAATGCTAGGGCATCGGCTTCGCCTACTGGGGGAAGTTGGAAGCGATCGCCCAGCCACAAAATCCGCTCCGATCGGGACGCCAGCTCGTGGAAGTCCTCATCAGATACCATCCCCGCTTCATCTACGATTACTAGGTCCGTCCCGCTCACCAGGTCCGCTTTTTTGGTGACAAACTCCTCATCCCCTTGTTCGGAAATTACTGGTTGTTTACCCAAACCTTGGGCTACGGTGTAAACGGGATACGAGGTTTTGGCAGCGGCTAGGCTCTGCTGCAGCATTTTTTTGGCTTTGTGGGTGGGAGCGAGAAAAATGGCGTCTGGTCTTTTTAAGCTGTTGAGCCAATGTCCGATACAGAAGGTTTTCCCGGTCCCCGCCGCTCCTGATAGGGATGCCATCTTCTCATTGCCATTCCACCAGCGAGTCAGCAGGTCGATCGCCCGTTGTTGGTCTGAATTGAGAGTGGGACCCGTTTGGAGTTGGGCTTTAGCCCTCTTTATCTCCACATCTTCTCTGGGACCGGGAAGATGACCAGCCGCCTCGTTTCCCCCGCTCCCCATCTCCCCCACGCTCCCCCCGTCTGTGTTACGCTGTTGGAGCAGATTCATCACTTCGGCGGATGAGTGGACCTTCAAAAAGGCACTGAGGTAATCCGCTAGGTCCGCATCCAGACGCAACACTTTAGTCTGACGCCCGGTTGGCTTTCTCCCGGCTCCCTCTCTTTTCCCACCTCTAGCTTTAGTCATTTGATTTTTGTAACCGTAATCAGTTTAGCAATGTGAATATTGTAACATTAATCAAAAATATTGTGTTTTTCGGGCTTCCCAGACTTGATTTTTGTAACATTAATCAAACTTGGGGAGACCAAAATCCCCCATTCGGTGCCAGGAGGGGTCCTGCGGCGGCTAGAAGGACCCTGGGGAGGGCGCTTCATCACTCGCGAGGGATAGAAGAAATGGCCGCAAATAACGCAAGTTCGTGGAATCCCTCGATAGGTTGCCCAGTAAGGGTTTCAGCGATTTTTAGTGAGGGTGTTTTGGGGTTTTGTAGTGGTAAATTTCGGATCCCTCGCAAATCACCTCTTGACACCGTGCCCCGTATGGGTTTTAATAGGGAGAGTCCCCGCTAGTCGGGGACATCACTTGAATGGAAACGTTTGAGCTGGGTTAAGGTCTTGACACTCATCGACCGTCCCCGCTAGTCGGGGACATCACTTGAATGGAAACACTGCAATTGCAGGGTTTTGATGCTGTGATTAGAAGTCCCCGCTAGTCGGGGACATCACTTGAATGGAAACCCTCCTGTTTCCAGAGGGTTGAGCAGGTTTCCATATAAACGGAGGTAAAGTCCCCGCTAGTCGGGGACATCACTTGAATGGAAACACCTGTTGTTAGAGCCCATGATGAATGGTGTAAGGTTAATGTCCCCGCTAGTCGGGGACATCACTTGAATGGAAACAGATTGGGTCAGGTTTAGGTTACTTACTAGGGGAGAATCGTCCCCGCTAGTCGGGGACATCACTTGAATGGAAACGTGGCGATGCCCTTCGCCGATTCCCGGAATTGCCAATTATTTCCCCGCTAGTCGGGGAATTCACTTGAGTAACAATTGATTTTTGTTACAAATTTCTAATTCCCGGCTAGTGGCCAAAATTATCACTTGAATGAAAAAACCCCTGGCGAATTTGCTGGGGGCTTTTGTTATATAGGACGCTTGTAGGGGCGATTCGCGAATCGCCCCTACTGCGGTTCTCATCTTGGTGAGGTATAGATTTTGACTGGATTCCCGCCTTCGCGGGAATGACAGTTTCTGTAGTTCTGTATTTTGGACAGTGCCCACCCTACTACTGCTGGATTCCCGCCGCAGTTTATCCCCGCGAAGGCGGGAATGACAGGCGGTTTTGACAGATAAAATAATTGAATAGAAACGTTAAGGACATATAGAACGTGGCGGTTTATTTTGCGGTTCATCTTCATCCCCTAATAAGAGACTGCCAGAACCGCCAGAAGGTTCATCTCGCAGGAGATTTTCCAGTTTAAAAGAATAGAGTTTGTAGATATCTTCTACTACATCTTTGGCGTCTTCAAAAGCATCGGTAGTGGCATCGAATTCTACCACGCCGCTGTTACTAGCGATTTCCTGAACTGGCAATAAACAGGCTTGAATCATTCGCCCGTCAGGGGGTTGATTTTGTAACGGCAAGCTGAAATGATAGCGGGAGATTAATTCCATAAAGAAATTGACATTTTGGCTGCTGCTGAACTGGCGGCGGAGGGTGTTTAAATCTAGGTTGGTGGCGGCGACGGTACTGGTATCCCCACCCGACTCAGCAGGGGAGCTGGTGTTGGGACTGGCGCCACAACTGGGTTTGCTGGTGCTACCCATGCCATGAGTGCCTACCACCCGCCCGTTGCTGTCGAATACGGGACCGCCGCTCATCCCGGCGCGGGTGTTGTCGGTGTAAAAGATGCTGTAACCCCAGTTTTGGGGGTCGGGGTTGACTTTTGCCGTTACCGGTCCCCAGGCTAATCGCCGCTGACGGCGAGCGACGCGACCGCGACATTTACCGGTAGTGGGGTCTAATTCTTTTTCTGGGTCCGGCCAGCCGGAGATATACACGGTATCGCCTGGTTGGACTTGGCTGGCGTCCCCGACGGTGGCAACGGGATAGTTATTGTCACTTTCAAAGGTGATAATGGCGATATCGATGCCTTTAATGTCATCGCGTCCGTTGCCCCGATCGACCGTATCAGTTCCCGGCACAAAGCGATCGCGACACCCAAACCTTAGCAAAGCCTGCAAATGAGGTTCCCCCCGCAAGGGACAGCCCCTACCATCATCCACATTTTTCACCACATGAATTTCCCCATCCCCCGTGCGGATGCCGTAGTAGGGCAAACCTTTAGAATCTGGCCAATAATCTTTAGTATCCAGATGCCTTTGCAGAAAATTATGTGCCACAGTTAACACATAATATTTCCGGCCATCTTTAGCAATAATTACCCCAGAACCCGGATTCCAAACCCCCTGAGCATTCAGAGGATTATTCCGATTATTGTCCAAATCTTGGCGCAATGGCGGCGTCAGAGCCGGAGCAATCAACACCGTAGTTTGTCTCGCGATAGAATTAATTTCTGCCATCGATAAAGCCGCTACAGCATCAGAAGCCGTGACGCCACCAACAAAAAAGCCGCCCAGGCAGGAAAGTAAAATTCGCTTTAAGTAAAACATAGACAATTTCCAGATATAAAAGGCTAGTAGTAGGGCTTTAGCCCTCTTTCTTGATTTTGGTTAGAGATTTTTTCGCCCCATGTAGGGCGGGCAAATGACGAATCACCTCGGATTCGGTTCGCATTGTTCACCTAAATTAACATTAGTGCAATCTTTCAGCATGGTTTTGATGTCAAAACCAAATATACTATAGATATCTTGAATCGCATCTCTGTTATCTTCAAATCCCCCCTGCTCTAGGTCAAACTCTAAACGACCACTGCCCCCCACGGTTGCCGCTTCAATTTGAGTATTACCAGTAGCAATCACCGCAGGGGAAGGCGGCGTTAATTGTAAAGGTAGATTCACACCCACCTGACCCATAAGCAGGCGGAAATTATCCACTCTTTGGGCAGAACTATAAAGCTGCTGCAGTTGATTTGGCTGCGGTCTCCCCGTCTCCCCGTCACCGGTTTTCCCCGTCTCCCCGTCACCGGTTCTCCCCGTCCCCCCGTCTCCTGTTCCCCCATCCTCCCGGTTCCAATTACCATCAGGATTGAAAGGGTCATTTGCATCCTTCCCATCCTGCTTAATTTGCGGTAAATCACCCTTAGCGGTGGTTTTTTGGTAGGCTTGACCGCACACCAGTTTATTGTTAGAACCGCGTCCGTGAATACCCACTAATTGACCATAACTATCAAAAACTGGGCCACCACTCATCCCGGGGCGGGTGTTGTCGGTGTAAAAGATACTATAGCCATTTTCCACCAAGGTTTCCGAAGCCGGGAGGATGGCTTGTATCGGCCCCCAAGCCAGTCGTCTTTGCCGCTGGGGTGCGGGGTCTTTACAAACTATATTACCATCAGCGAGGACGGGGGTGCCATCGGGGTTGAGTTTTGGTTCAGCTTCGATTTTTGGCCAACCAGAGATATAGACGGTATCACCGGGTTTGAGTGCCTTTATGTCTCCAATAGAAGCCACAGGATAATTGATATCACTTTCAAAGCGGACTATGGCTAAATCCCAGCCATTAATTTTGGTTTGAGCTTGATAGCAGCCGAATCTAATTAAGGGGACGGCATTAGCTGCCACAGCGGTAGGGGTAAAGTTGTTGCAGTCTTTATGGTCGTTGATTTCCGTGATGACATGGACTACTCGATCGCTCGTAACAATGCCATAAGGTTTATTCGTCATCACATCCTCTTGGCTAAAGTTATGTGCCACTGTTAACACATAATAGGAACGCTCTGATTTAGCCACCACCACTCCTGAGCCCATCGTCCAATTTTTTACCGGTTTTTTTTGCAGTAAATCATTTAATTCTGCTTTAGTGAGCTGCGGCGCAATCAACACCGTAGTTTGTTTCGCGATGGAGTTAATTTCTCCCAAAGATAGCTTTTTGGGGGTAGCATCGGCTGCCAACGCTGCTGCCATGATTGCGGCAATTGCCATGAGGGGGATTTTTTGAGATAATTTCATGTTCATAAACTTAACCCTGAATATCAGTCATTTGTCCTTTGTCCCTTGTGCCTTGTAGGGGCGATTCGCGAATCGCCCCTACCAAATGACCAAGAACCAAGGACAAATGACCAAGGACAAAGGACAAAAGTATTATTCTAGGGATGCTAGGTCAATTCCTATGGCTTCCAGTTGTTCGGGAGAGAGCGCACGCAATTTGGCCACCAAATCCTCGCGCTTTTGCCGTTCTTTTTCCTTTTCGGCTCGTTCTTTTTCCTTTTCGGCTCGTTCTTTCTCCTTTTCGTCTCGTTCTTTCTCCTTTTCGGCTCGTTCTTTTTCCGCTTCTTCTTGCCCAATTAGCAAGAGATTTCCCTGGTTATCCCACCAGCGCAGCCATTTTTGGGTTTGATTTTGATAGGTGCCTTCCAAAAGTCCCAATTCTAGCTCCATTGGGTCGATCGGATAATGACCGCGCTCGTTAGGATTCATCTTTTGGTAGCGAGTATCCACCAGGCGATAAACTTCTAGATTGCCAGAGTTGACATAGTAAATCCCGTAATAAGGGATTCTCATCACCCGCTCGTAAACCCAAAATTTACCAGGTTTGATGGCCAAACCTTCGGGGGTTCTCACGAGAGGGGTCTGGTCTTTTTCCTCGCTACCATCACCGGAGGCGAACTCGAGGACGATCGTCGGTGCGATTAATTCTCGCCAGATTACATAAGAGCGCCGAATTTGCCCATCTAATTTTGGCGGTACGCCGGGAACGTAGAACCAATCTGGTGCTTCGGCTCCTTTTTCGGGAGGTTCGGTTTGTCGCCAATAAATACCGCAGTCCTGACCGATCGCATATTGACCGTCAGGATGCAGCCGTTGCATTACCGAACCGAGGGAGTCAGTCAGAATTAGACTTTGCGGATGTTTTTGAAAATTTTTTACAAACGTACCATCAGATTCTGGTAACTGGGTATGGTCGGGAAAGAAAGTAGGCAAATCTGTTGTAATCGGTGTCTGAGTCATGGCCGTGTTTAGCTAAAGAGCGATCGATATATGGGGTCGATAAGTAGGCCATTCGCCAGCAACGTCATCCCACGGCGTCGCCACAGCCCCTTACTCTAGGATAACATTTCCCAGCCCGATCGGGGGGGAATCCAGAAACCAAGTTTCCGCCGAAAATCTCAGTGAGGATAGAGAAATTATCGCATCCACATTCTTGCCTTCGCTTCCCATCAAAATATTGCTGGTTTCTTTTTCACGTAGGAGGAATGTCATTGGTCATTGGTCAAAGGACAAGTAACAAAGGACAAGTGACAAAAGATAGGAATTGCCCAACTAGCCGACTCCATTTGTGATAGTAGTTCCGGGTCGGGTTCCGTCCCGTCAGCAAACCGGTAAGCTGAAACCCCACCAAAGGCGTATTTAGTACGTCCGATAATGGCGATTAAATCTCCTTGACTATTTAAAACCGGGCCGCCGCTCATGCCGATATAAACATCATTGCTCAAGCCGATTTGATAGCCTCTTTCTAAGGGGCGATCGAGTACCAACAACAAATCACCACTACTGAGAAAATAAGATGCCATCAAAGAAGCCAAACCCGGTTCTAACTTACTGCCACCAGGGGGAGAATTGGGAAAACCAGACACATAAACCGGCTGCTGTAAAGCCAAATTTTGGTTATTAGCATTAATCCGAGCCGTGGGGTAGTCTTCACTGCTGGTAAATTCCACTACAGCCAAATCCAAGTTACCCAAGTCAAAATTAGGGTTACGAGTAGCAATGTGGGTGTTACCATCGTGAGTCACCACCTGTAGTCCCCCTCCCTCATGCCAAGCAATCACATGAGCGCAAGTAAGCACAGTATAAGTGTGGCCATATCGCGCCACTATTACCCCCGAACCGGCTGTTTGTTCCCCCAATAACCGCACCGTAAATTGACGGATGGCAATTTGTCCTTTGTCACTGGTCATTTGTCCCTTGTCATTAGTAACTAGGGAGAAATCGGGTTGATTAACCAAGTTAATTTGCTGTGGCAAAGGTGGTGTTAAACCCCCTGTTTCTGGCGCCCAAAGGACAAAGGACAAAGGATAAATGACCAATGACAAAAAAACCTCAAAATTAATCCCCATTAGTATCATCCATTACCGAGTTGTCCTCCTGTTTATCTAGTTTGGCACTTTCCAGAGTAATCAACTCATCAATGAGGCTATCCATATCGATGGTATTTGCTTCTAAATTGCCATCTAGGTTATCCTCACTTTCCAGGATGGGAGCTACCCCAGCTTCACCGCGCATGGCGGAGCGCAATTGGGCAATAATCCGGCCATTAGTTCCTTGATTATCACTTTTAAGTGTCCACAGCACATTATCAGGACTGCAACCACCCAATTGAGCAGCGCAAACCACCGCGCTACCGTTGAGAACGCCCTCGCTGATGGGGGGGAGGGTAGAATTATCTTGACGGCGGAGGAAATGCTGATTAAACTTAGTTGTTACCACACGACAACGCTGCTCGGCGGTAATATTATCGCCAAATTCCCAGGCGCCTTCATCAGTCCACTGAATCAGAGTCCGATCGCCAAACCGTCGCCAGCGCATCTGTTGTGTCCCGAAACTGCGGCGCCCCAGATACATCGCCAAAACCGTTTGATTTTCAGTATTACATTCAAACCGATATCTCACCCCCCGGCGGCTACTGGCGCCAGTATTTTCTATATTACCCTCACTGGGATTAGGAGTAGAATTGGCCAGGAGCGGACCGTCCCGACTCAGCCACGGATGGCTATGAGCATCACTGGCGGTTGGCATCATCCCCACCATGACGATCGCACCTAACCATATAGATGTAATTCCTTTTAAGTTGAGCATAATCGGTATTATTTCTCATCTGACATATAGGGCATACTTCTATTATAATTTTTGTCCGGGGTTGTCGTTGGGCTAATACCATTTACAAAAATTCATGCAACAGTAGGGTTAAGGGGCGACCACTCTTGGTTCGCCCCTACTCATACCTAAATCCATCCCGTAACTGGAGCAATAATTTTTCAACTTGGTATAAAGCCCTACTAAGAACCTAAAAGAGGGCTAAAGCCCTACTACAAACCAAGAGGGCTAAAGCCCTACTAAGAACCTGGAGGGCTAAAGCCCTACTAAGAACTGCTTCTCCCCCGTCTCCCATGAGGAATCAAAACTGCAAACTGCCAGTACCTTGATGGACAGTTTTTACCCATTTGAGGCGCTTGGGTCGCACAGAAATGCGTAAGCTAACACTGGCGACAATCAAAAACCAGTGGAACATATACACAATACCCAGCAAAGTTTTACCGACGAACTCAAAGCGAGTGGAAATAGTGGGTTTTTGGTCTTGACAGTGAATCCGCATTAGTCCGGTGTACATTCCCACAAAAGATAAGGTGAGAGCTAAAAGGGTGAGGGGAGTCATCACCGGGGGCTGTCCCTTAACTGCAGAGAGAATTAAGTCTGGGACAGCCGCCGCTGGGAGGAAATATTGAATCACCCAAAAACCGAACATATCCCAGCTTTTGAGGAATCCCATCCGGTTGCCCAAAAGTAGCCGCCAATAGTCGAGATAGCGTTGATAGCCGCCTTCACCCCAGCGGTTGCGTTGATGCCAGAGAGCGATCGCACTGGTGACACCCTCCTCCTGTACAGCGGGGCTCAAGGCAAATTGCACATCCCAGCCATCGAGATGGAGGCGGACCGTCAGGTCCAGGTCATCAGTAATGGTAAGTTCGTTCCAACCGCCACAACTGTCCAAAGCCGTGCGGCGCACGAATTGACCGTTACCCCGCAGTTCGCCAATCCCACCAACAGCAATGCGCTGCTGCTGGAAATAGGCATCTAAAGCCATCTCCACCTCTTGCCCCCTGGTCCAGAAATTGAGGGGGGCATTGGCGATCGCCTTGCGCATCTGCACCGAGCCCACACGTTCCGGCTGAAACATCGGCACCAACTGGCGCAGCATATCCGGTTTTACCTGAGCATCAGCATCAAAAACCCCGATAATGTCACCCTTAGTCAAGGGCAATACCTGATTGAGGGCTCCCGACTTGCCCCCACCCGCACCAGGAGAGCGACGCAGGATTTTGAGGCGATCGTATTCCTTGGCGAGTCGCTCAAGCAAAGCATAGGTGCCATCAGTGCTAGCATCATCGATCGCCCACACCTCATACTTATCCTGGGGATACTCCTGAGTGCAAAGCATTTTTACCAAAGTGCCAATCACCGCTTCCTCATTTTTTGCCGCCACCAGCAGAGACACCACAGGCAAATCTGACTCGGGGATGACACCAATGGGAGACTGGAGGGGTAATTCATTCAAGAACCCTACCTGGTGAGGGCGAGCCAACAAAACCCGTAGTGCTTGAATGCAAAGCAATCCGGTAAAACCCGCCACCAACCAGAAACCCCAGGAAACCAAGTGAAGGGCAATGGTGATAGTCCATATAGCGATCGAGACCACAGCCGCTTTACGCCTGCGACCTTCATATCCTGGATAGGATCTTACCGCTTCTGCCGATACATCAGAAACCGTATCAGCCACGGCGTGCAAAATAGATTTGAGAGGCTCTAACTCCCTGTAGGAATTCGCTGGCATAGTTAACTTAATTCAACAATCAATAGCTATTGCTGCTTTTAGAGAAACCAGACAGATCTGCCCCCGTGGCTTACCTTGTCAGGGTTTTGGTAGGCCAACCCCTACAAGCTCCCCGCCTCCCTGAGCAGGGCAAAAAGAGCAAGAAAACAGCAGCTATTTATTTCCCCGGTGGCCAGCGCTGGGCAGGGATCCGGCTTTTCTAAAAGCGAATTGCCTTATTTTGACTTCATCTGTGCTACCAAGTCAAACAAAAGCGGGCCTGGTCATCCCCCAGTGCCTACCTCGAATCGAGGGAGTTGCCCCCTGGTGCTGTGGTATGATAGCAACGGCGGTTTGACCAGATTTGGCCTATTTGCCTTTATGTGTGGGTCAACCTGTCCCGCCTCTAGTCTTACCGGTATCGCTGTTTTTACCTTTTTTCTTGCCCTACGTCTATGTCCAATAACCTAGACCAGCTTCAGCCCGCTAACCCTAGGGAGGTCGGCCTATACAAGCCGTACTACCAAGGGCAAAGGCAGGCGATTTTACCCAGAGCCATCAGTCTTTATCGCCAGGGAAATTTGGAAGGAGAGCGCAAAATCGAAGGCGGTCAAAATATCCCATTTGTCGCCACCTGGCAAGTTTCCCTCCTGCCTACGGACCAGACTCGCTGCCGGGTTCAGTTCGATAACAATCCCGAACTCAATTATGAAATTACCCTGAGTAATGTGGATTTTATCAATTTTTTAATCGACGCGATCGCTTATTACAAGCGCCATCATACTGTCGATTTTTCCAAAGGTTTCTACCGCAAGCTGCTGCGCATGGATGACTAAAAAATTATTCAGCCTAAATCTTGAGTAGAAATCAGCCATAACTACCTATACTATTATTATCGGGTAAATAATTCAAATAAATTCCGCTGCATTATTGAAATTAAAGGAGAGAGTTAGTGCCCAAAGAAGGCTACGAAAAAACCCAACAAAAGTCCAAGTGTTTGCTCATTGGTTCCACAGCATCTTACAGCGGCAAAACCGCCACCATTCTCGGCATCGCCCACCAAATGCAAGCCCTGGGCATGAAAATCGCTTATAGCAAACCCCTCGGCACCTGCTGGAGCGACCCAGTGGCATCGATCGCCGATGAAGATGCCATTTTCCTCTCCGAGCAGTTGCAGCTACCCCCAGAACGCATCGGACCAACTCTGCTATTTTTGCAACCAGAAACCATAGAGAAACGCTTACGCGGCGAAGATCACATCGACTACACCCAATCCTTACTCACATCCCTGCCAACCGGAACTGCAGATTTAGTATTACTTGAAGGCCCATCCACCCTAGCCGAGGGGAGTCTGTTCAATCTGTCTCTGCGACAGATGAGCGAACTAGCAGATGCCTCTGTGCTGTTGGTGACGCGCTTCCATGCACTGACACAAGTCGAAGAACTGCTCGCCGCCAAAAAAATCTTAGGTAGTCGTCTCCTCGGTATTGTCCTCAACGACATCCCCAACCGCATCCTGGCACCAGTAAAAACGATCGTGGCACCATTTCTCGAGGGTGAAGGCATTCCCATATTCGGAATGCTCGCCGCCAGTGCCCTCCTGCGCAGCGTCAGCGTTGGCGAAATTGCCAACCGCCTCAATGCAGAAGTGGTCTGCCGTGCCGACAAGCTGGACTTGATGGTAGAGAGCCTGAAAATCGGCGCCATGAATATTAATGCCGCCCTGAAATACTTCTATGAAGGGCAAAATATGGCTGTAGTCACCGGGGGCGATCGTACCGACATCCAGCTCGCCGCCCTAGAAACCTCCACCCAATGCCTGATTTTAACCGGCCAAGTCCGGCCCGTCCCCGCCATTCTCAGCCGCGCCGAAGAAGTAGAAGTCCCAGTCCTCTGCGTTGACCTAGATACCCTCACCACCGTAGAAATCATCGAGCAAACCCTCGGCCAAGTTCGCCTTCACGAACCCACCAAGCTCGGATACATCAAACAGCTCATGGCCGAGCATTTCCAATACGATCGGCTCATCGCCGCAATGGGCCTAGCCACCGCCGCCGTTTAGGGGACCAGGGGACGGGGCAGGGGGGCAGCAGGGGAAGAGGGGGAAGAGGGGGAAGAGGGGGAAGAGGGGGAGGGGAGGGAGGAGGGGGAAGAGGGGGAGGGGGGGGAAGAG
>Ga0073934_10001748_pt1 | contig 49936 bp, 43 predicted proteins | sample LarsenN4metaG_FD_76834 | JGI IMG/M metagenome (GOLD analysis project Ga0073934, IMG submission 76834) | Hot spring sediment bacterial and archeal communities from British Columbia, Canada, to study Microbial Dark Matter (Phase II) - Larsen... ...
AGAAACGGCGGCATCGGCTTGGTGGACTTGTTGACACCTTCGAAGTCGCGGATGTGGCCGCCGTTGCCGATCACCAGGCCGACCCCCTTGGCGCAGTCGTGGGAGCTGCCGCCGCCCAGGGAGACGATGCCGTCGCACTTGCTGTCCTGATAGACCTTGACGCCGTCATGGACGTTCTTGTCGGTCGGGTTCGGCTCGGCGCCGTCGAAGATCACTGCCTGCAGGCCGGCGGCCTCGAGCTGTGCCTTGATCTGGTCGGCAACGCCCATCTTGGAAAGACCGGCATCGGTAACGATCAGCAGCTTGGTTGCGCCCAGTGCCTTGGCCTGTGCACCGGTCTCCTTGGAACAGCCGACGCCCATCAGTGAAACAGTGGGGATGAAAAATCCGTAAGTCTGATCTGCTAATGCCATGTGTACTTCCTCCTCTTGTTGTATTCGGGTGGGTCACCCATTTTTTTTAACTGTATGGACCAGTGGGTAGTGCATACGGTTTCGTAAAACGATTTTCTACAGATATGGCAATCCCTGTACCAACTTTTTCATTGGGCTCACCAAGCAGTGTAATCCCGGCAATTAACCATACATATCAGCATGTTAAAAGTTTTCGCACTCGCAGAGATCACATGCGCCACCAGCCGACTGTTCCAAAACGGAGCAGCCGGGGCGTACCGTTCCGGAACGGACGTTACGTTTCAGAACGCCCCCCGGTGAGCGGTTGTACCGCTGAGCCCGGCAATTCATTCCCCTCCAAAAAGCATCTCATTTTTCCGTAATCACTGTCTCCAGGCGGAGTTACACCGCTTTGCACATCTGCCGACCGGGCTTATGAATAAAACTGGTACCGAAATTGCCTTAACACCCGTGCAGAGACGTTTACTACTGCTGCAAAGGTGGCTGTCATGGAACTTCTGGACAGATACGGCAGGCGCATCAGATACCTCAGGCTATCGCTTACCGACCGCTGCAATCTCCGCTGCCGCTACTGCATGCCGGCGTCAGGGGTGCGAAAACGGCATCACCGGGAAATCCTCACCTACGAGGAGCTCTACCGAATCGCCGATGAAGCGGTGGGACTGGGAATCGACAAGATCAGGCTCACCGGCGGCGAGCCGCTGGTGCGCAAGGGGCTTGTCGCTTTCAGCGAACGGCTTGCCGGACTCACGGGGCTGAAGGAGCTGGTCCTGACCACCAACGGCATCCTCCTCCCCGAGATGGCCGCTCCGCTTCACCGGGCCGGCGTCAAACGGCTCAACATCAGCCTCGACTCTCTCAGGCCAGAACGGTTCGCTGCCATAACAAGAGGTGGTGAACTGCAACTGGTGCTGGACGGCATCGACGCCGCCATGGCAGCCGGCTTCCCGCCGCCGAAAATCAACATGGTGGTCATGCGTGGCATCAATGACGACGAACTACTCGACTTTGCCCGCCTCACCCTCGACCGGGCCTTCACGGTCCGCTTCATCGAATACATGCCAAACCTGCAGGAGTCTGACTGGGAAAAGCAGAGCATAGCCGGAACGGAGCTGCTGGAACGGATCGCCAGGGAATACCGGCTTCTGCCGCTGGTCAGCAGCGAGAGTGCCGGGCCGTCGAGAAATTTCAGGATCGTTGGCGCAGCCGGAAGCCTGGGCTTCATAACCCCGATCTCCGGCCACTTCTGCGGCAGCTGCAACCGGATCAGGGTCTCATCGAGCGGCATGGCCCACAGCTGCCTCTTTAGCGGCAGCAGCATCGACCTCAAACCGGCGCTTCGCTCAAAAAACCCGCTTGAGCTGCGCCGCACCCTGCACGACATCGTGTCCAACAAACCGATGGGGCATGAGCTCCACGAAACCGATAATCGAGACCCCTTTGCCATGTCCGGCATCGGCGGTTGAAGCAAAGGAGAAGAATATGGAAGGGAAAATAGTGGCGGTCTGTATCAGCGAATCCAAGGGGGAAAAGAAGCGTCCGGTCCCCTGGGTAACCCTGCAGCGTGATCACGGCGTCTGCGGCGATGCCCATGCCGGCGCCTGGCACCGGCAGGTGAGCCTGCTGGCCAGAGAGAGCATCGACAAGATGCGGGCTCTCGGTCTCTCCGTCTCTGCCGGCGACTTTGCCGAGAACATCACCACCAGCGGCATCGACCTGGTCTCACTGCCGATCGGCACCCGCCTTAAGATCGGCGCGGCGCTTCTGGAAGTGACCCAGATCGGCAAGGAGTGCCATACCCGCTGCGCCATCTACCATCAGGCTGGGGATTGCGTCATGCCGAAGGAGGGGATCTTTGCCACGGTGCTGCATGGCGGGGAGATCAAGCCCGGTGACCGCATCACCCTGGCAAAGCCGGAAATCCCCGCACCCGCCAAGAGGGCCGGCAAGCCACGGGGCAAGTACAAGGTGCCGCAGAAACCGTATGTCGTCTCCCTGCGCATCTCCGACGACGAAATGGATCATGTTCGCGAGCTGATGAACATGACCAACAAGGGGGCTTCGGAGCTGATGCGGGAGGCGTTCAAGCTGTTCGTCTCGGAAGTTGCACACCACCCCACCGCATCGGCGGCGTAAAAGATCCGGAGGAGCAGCATGCTCGTTATCAGCTGTATCAAGCAGGTTCCCGACACCACCCAGGTGCAGATCGATCCGGTTACCAACACCCTGATCCGGGACGGTATCCCGTTCATCGTCAACCCCTACGATACCCATGCCCTGGAGGAGTCGCTGCGGCTGAAGGATCGCTACCGTTTCAGGGCGGTGGCCCTCTCCATGGGTCCACCCAACGCCGAGGCGACCCTGCGCCGGGCACTCTGCCAGGGGGTCGACGAGGCGATTCTCCTCTCCGACCGCGCCTTCGGCGGGGCCGACACCCTGGCGACCAGCACCGTGCTGGCCGCCGCCATCCGCAGACTCCACAAGCAGGAGGAGGTCGGCATCGTCTTCTGCGGCAAGCAGACCATCGACGGCGACACGGCCCAGGTGGGACCGGGCATTGCCGTGCGGCTCGGCTTCTCCCAGCTGACCCTGGTGGACCGGATCGAGCATGTGGACCTGATCCACCGCAGGATCAGGGTGCGGCGCAAGCTTGAGGGGCGTTACGAGATCGTCGAAGCGAGCCTCCCGGCCATGATCACCGTCGTCAGGGAACTGAACCGCCCCCGCTACCCGACGGTGCCGATGCGACTGGCAGCAACCGGCGCCCAGGTGCAGGTCTGGAACAACGAGATCCTGGGGCTGGATGTGAACAGCATCGGCCTGAAGGGCTCCCCCACCTGGGTCAGCAGGATCTTTTCCCCGGAGCGGGAGAAAGGCGAGATCCTCGGCGACGGACTGGGCGACCCGGCGGGAACGGCACGGATGCTGATCGAGCGGTTGGTGGCAAGGGATTTACTCGCAGTATAAGCGCTTAACTACGGGCCACAGAGTCACAGAGACACAGAGGATAAACCTTTCCGGATTGAAGTCCCTCGCTGATACTTATGCAGACTGCCAATCAACATAAATTACTCTCCGAGTCTCTGCGTCTCTGTGGTAGATTAAAGGATTTTTTCCATGACCGAACAGAAAAAACCGATCAAGAAACCCCGCGGCAAGGTCCGGCTGGTGCCGGGCAAGTGCATCGCCTGCGGTGCCCGCTGCCAGAGCATCTGCCCGGTGGACGGCATCGAGATGAGCGAGGCCGGCGAGCCGCTGGTCGACCTTGGGAAGTGCATCGGCTGCGTCAAGTGCGTCAAGGCCTGCCCCGGCAGCGCCCTGGAGCTCTTCTACACACCGGAGGAGCTGGAGATTCTGGCGACGATGGAGAAGGCCGCAGGGGCTGCAGACGAGCAGGTCGACGAGGAGGAGCTGAAGCGGCGTGAACTCCTTGCTGGCTATCGCGGTGTCTGGGTCTTTATCGAACAGACCGAAGGGGAGCCGGCACGGGTCTCCTGGGAACTGCTCGGAGCCGGGAAAGAGCTTGCCGACAAACTGGAGGTGCCGCTCTCGGCGGTGGTGGTGGGGAGCAAGGTCGAACAGCTCTGCCAGGAATCCTTTGCCTACGGCGCGGACCAGGCCTACCTGATCGATTCGCCGGTGTTCCGTTACTACCGCACCGAGCCGTACCTGGAGGCTCTCTGCCACCTGATAGAGCAGCACAAGCCGGAGATCGTCCTCATGGGGGCAACCGGCCTGGGGCGCGACCTGGCAGGAGCAGTTGCCACGCGGGTGGGGACCGGACTCACCGCCGACTGCACCGGTCTCGGCATCGATGACCGCCGCAACCTGATGCAGACCCGCCCCGCCTTTGGCGGCAACATCATGGCCACCATCATGTGCGACCGGTTCCGCCCCCAGATGGCGACCGTCCGCCCCCAGGTCATGCCGCTGCCGGAACGGCGGGCCACGGCGGACGGCCCCATCATCCGCAGTTCCTTCACCGTTGCCGAGTCGAACATCTTCACCAAGGTGCTGGAGATCATCCATGACCGGAAGAGCGCCGGTAATGTTGACATAACCGGCGCCGAGTTCATCGTCTCCGGTGGCCGGGGATTGATGGCAAAGGAAAATTTCCAGCTGCTGCAGGAACTGGCGGACGAACTGGGGGGCGTGGTGGCCGGATCGCGCAGTGCCATCGACGCCGGCTGGCTGCCGGCCGAGCGGCAGGTGGGCCAGACCGGCAAGACCGTCCGCCCCAGGATCTACATCGCCTGCGGCATCTCCGGCGCCATCCAGCACCTGGTGGGGATGCAGGACGCCGACACGGTCATTGCCATCAACCGGGACCACGAAGCCCCGATCTTCGAGGTGGCGACCTACGGCATCGTCGGCGACCTGTTCCAGGTGGTGCCGGCGCTCACCAGTGAATTGAGGACACAACGTAAGGCGTGAGCCGGCGAGAACCAAGGACAGAGCAGGGGGGCGGGGGCTTCCCCGGAGTAAATGTGCGGCGAACTAGTCGGACGTACGACTGGGAAACTATCTGCGGACGTATGCAGCCAATCGGAGCCGCACCGATGACCGCAATTGCAGATTTACCGGAGGGGAAGTCCCCGCCCCCATGCGGCACCATCGGGAAAAAGTCGCATGATTTCTTCAAGCCTTAAGAGGGAAAACCGGCAGCGACGACTGGAGTCGCCCGGGAGCTCTCCCTCCGTAAAATCTGCAAATGCTGCCGGCGGTTCCACTTCGGTCAACGTCCTTGTCGTGCAGGAAACTTCCCGCTCGCACCTTCGTCCCGGTCGCCGCACATTGTTACTCCGGAAGAGCCCCCGGGCTCCTGGGGACGGTGGCGGTGTTTCGGAGTGAGTTCAAAACTAACAGCTACAATCTTTTTCACCTTACGCATTACGAGGACCCGATATGACTCCCCAACTTTTTTTCATCCTGCTCCTTCTCTTCTGCATCACCCTGTTCGCCTGGCTCGCCTGGCGCCGCCTCGCACTCGTAGCCCTCGGGCGGGCCGAGGACCGCTTCGACCGTCCACTGGAAAGGCTTGGGGCGATGCTGGTGGATGCCATCGGCCAACGCCGGGTAATTCAGCGCCCCTTCGGCTTCAATCACCTGATCATCTTCTGGTCGTTCCTTCTCCTGGCCCTGGCCAACGGCGAGTTCCTGCTTCAGGGGATCTTCCCCGGCTTCACCCTTGTGAGAATTCTCCCCTCCCCCATCCACCACCTCCTGCTCGCCCTCTTCGACATCGTTTCGCTCCTCACCCTCGCGGCCGTGATCGTCGCCGCCGGTCGGCGGATTATCATCAGGCCCCCGGAACTGGACAGCAAGTATGTTTCGGGGCGCAGCGCGGAGGCATTTGTCATCCTCGGCGCCATCGGCCTCCTGATGCTCGCTTACTTCGGCCTCCACGCCAGCGAAATCGCCTTGGGACGTGAGAGCGCAGCAAACTGGATGCCCGTCTCCGCTGCCATCGCCAAAGTGCTGTCGACTTTTCCCAGTTCCTCGTTCCTCGAACCTTTCGCCCTGCTCTGCTGGTGGCTCCATGCCCTTGTCCTGCTGGCATTCCTCTGTTATCTGCCGGCAAGCAAGCACATGCACGTGCTGACCGCCATCCCCAACTGTTTTTTCCGCTCCCTGGAGCGGATCAACACCCAGCCCCGGGAGGAGTTTGCCCCGGACAGAAGCTACGGCGTTGCCCAAGTAGGGGATTTCAGCTGGAAGGACCTGCTCGACTCCTTCTCCTGCACCGAGTGCGGCCGCTGCCAGAACGCCTGCCCGGCCCGTGCCACCGGCAAATCCCTGAACCCGAGGCAGATCATCCACGCCATCAAGACCAACCTGCTGGTGAACGCCGAAACGATCAGGAACGGGATCCGCCCGGTTGTCCCCCTGGTCGGAGCGGACGACGAGGCAACGATCAGCGACGAGGCGATCTGGGACTGCACCACCTGCGGCGCCTGCCTCGCCGCCTGCCCGGTCTGCATCGAGCAGATGCCCAAGATCATCGACCTGCGCCGCAATCTGGTGCAGATGGAGAGCCGCTTTCCCGAGGAGCTGCTCAACTTTTTCGAGAACGTGGAGAACCGCGCCAACCCGTGGGGAATCGCACCATCAGAACGGACCAAGTGGTGCACGGGAGTGGAAGCCAGGCCGTTCAAAGCCGGTGAGACAGAGTACCTGTTCTTTGTCGGCTGCGCCGGCGCCTTCGATTCCCGCAACAAGCAGGTGACCCAGTCCCTGGCCCGCATCCTCGACAGCGCCGGGGTCTCCTGGGGGATCCTCGGCCGCGATGAAAAATGCTGCGGCGACAGCCTGCGCAGGCTCGGCAACGAGTACGTCTTCGACCGGCTGGCCACGGAGAATGCGGCAATGCTCCGGGAGCGTGGGGTTACGAAAGTGATCACCCAATGCCCCCACTGTTTCAGCGTCCTCAAGAACGACTATCGCCAGTACGGCCTGGAGCTGGAGGTTCTGCACCACAGTGAACTGATCCGCGATCTCCTGGCAGGCGGCCGGCTGAAGCTCGACCAGCAGGTCGGTGAGTTGGGTGTCACGATGTTTCACGACTCCTGTTACCTCGGGCGGCACAACGACATCTATGACGCCCCGCGTCAGGTCATTGCCCAGGCCACCGGCGGCGCGCCCGTGGAGCTGGCACGCAACAGGCAAAATGCCTTCTGCTGCGGCGCCGGCGGCGGCCGGATGTGGTTGGAAGAGCATGAAGGAAGCCGCATAAACCTGGAGCGGGTAACCGAGGCCCTGACCAGCGATCCGGACACCATCTGCGTCTCCTGCCCCTACTGCCTGACCATGTTCGAGGACGGCCTCAAGGACACGGGGAGCGCCAAGGCCAGGGTTAAGGATATTGCCGAGGTGGTGGCGGCCGGGCTGCAGTAGATAAGCCACGCTTCCGGTTAAAACCATTACCGGATCGCTTCGCACCCGGGTTTTTTCGACCTCGAACCTCGAACCTCAACCTTGATCTGAGAATCGCATGATGCCCAAACCCGACAGCATAGCTAACGAACCCGTTCCCGCCCTCCGGGAACACCCCTCCCGCCTCTTCGTCGAAACCACCAGCCGCTGCAACCTGAACTGCTTCATGTGCATGAAACAGAACGGTGACAACGGCTTCCTCGACGGAGACCTGGCATGGCAGACCTTTAGCGCCCTGGAACCGGTCATGCCGGGACTGGACGCGCTGGTACTGAACGGCGTCGGCGAGCCGCTCCTCAACCTGCAGCTGGAGCAGTTCATCAGCCGGGCCAAGTCGTTCCTGCCGAGCCACGGCTGGGTGGGGTTCCAGAGCAACGGCCTGCTGCTCACCACCCTGCGGGCCATCTCCCTTGCCAACGCTGGACTGGACCGGATCTGCCTCTCCCTCGACGGGGTGACGCCGGACACGGTCAGCACCGTTCGCGGCGGAGGGGAACTGGCCGGCATCGACCATGCCCTGGGCGCCATGACCAGGGCCAAGTCACTCTGCGGGCGGCCGGAACTGCAGGTGGGGGTTGAATTCGTCGTCATGGGAAACAATCTGCGTGAGCTGCCGGCGACCCTCCGCTGGGCGGCGCAGCGCCAGGCCTCCTTTGCCATCGTCTCGCACCTGCTCCCCTACGACGAATCCCATGCCGGCCAGTGCGCCTACGATCTCTGCACCGATGAGGCCCTCTCCCTCTTCCACGTCTGGCAGGACAAGGCGGAGGTGGCGGGAGTCGACATAAGCCGCTATTTCGAGCTGCTCTGGAAATATGACCGCACCCCGCAGGAGCAGCGGATCATCGCCTTTGTCTCGGCCATGAAGGCCGATGCGGTGCGCCGCGGCGTCACCCTCGACCTGAAGCGGCTGCTCGCCTTCGACTACTCGCGCAGCGCGGAGCTGTACGAGGTCTTTGCCGAGGCAGAGGAGGTGGCGGCCCAGACCGGCATCGAACTGCGCCTCCCCCAGCCGGCCCCCCGGGAACAGCGAAGCTGCGACTTCGTCCGCCAAGGGGGAGCGTTCGTCAGCTGGAACGGCGGGGTCCACCCCTGCTACTACCTCTGGCACCAGTGCCGCTCCTATGCAGGGGGCTGGCTCCACCCGGTTCAGCCGAGATGTTTCGGCAAAGTCGGGGAGGAGAGCCTGCTGGAGATCTGGAACAGGCCGGAGTTTCGCGCCTACCGGGAAAACGTGCTCAAGGGGGACTACCCCTTCTGCCCCGGCTGCCCCTCGGCACCCTGCGACTATGTCCAGGCCGAGCCCTTTAGCCAGGACTGTTACCTGAACAGCGAGCCGTGCGGCGCCTGCCTCTGGAGCAGCGGCCTGTTTCAGTGCATGTCGTGAACCGGGTTCGGGGTTCGGGGGAACGAGAATGGAGAACGGCCGGACAACAACGTATGAACCGGGCAATGCCTTGCCCGTACAACACGCAACAGAAAGGTATTGCCCATGTTTGAAGTCGTAAGCAATGACACACTGGCCCCGAACCTCCACCGGATGGTGGTGCGGGCGCCGCGCATCGCCGCTGCCCGCAAGGCCGGGCAGTTCGTCATCGTCCGGGCGGACCGGGGCGAGGAGCGGATCCCCCTCACCATCGGCGATGCCGACCCGGCTAAGGGGACCATCACCCTCTTCGTCCAGGCCATCGGCGCCTCCACCCGCCGCATCGTCTCCACCCCGGCAGGCGGCGCACTGCGCGATGTGGCCGGCCCCCTGGGGCAGCCGACCCATATCGAAAACTTCGGCCGCGTCGCCTGCGTCGGCGGCGGTGTCGGCACCGCGGTCCTCTACCCCCTGGCCAAGGCCCTGGCTGCTGCAGGGAGCGAGGTGACCACCATCATCGGCGGCCGTTCCAGCCAGTACATCATCCTTGGGGACGAGCTCGCCGCACTGTCGAAAGAGCTGCTGATAACCACAGAGGACGGGAGCATGGGAAGGCAGGGGTTCGTCACCGCCGAACTGGCCGACCTGATCGCCGACCCTGCCCGGGCACCCCGGCTGGTTCTGGCGGTCGGCCCGGTACCGATGATGCGGGCAGTGGCGGAGCTCACCCGCCCCCACGCCATCGAGACCCTGGTCAGCCTCAACCCGATCATGATCGACGGCACCGGCATGTGCGGCGGCTGCCGGGTCGTGATTGACGGCGAATCGAAATTCGCCTGTGTCGACGGCCCCGAGTTCGACGGTCACAAGGTCGATTTCGCCGGCCTGTCCGACCGGCTCACCACCTACCGGAGTTTCGAGGAACAGGCGCGCTGTGCCGCGGAAGAATGCCGTCTTCTGAAGGAGGTGGCCAATGGCTAACGATCTGACCATGAAGGAACTACTGGCCTTGGGTCGGGTGCATATGCCCGAACTGGACGCAGCCGTACGCAGCCGCAATTTCGAGGAGGTCAACTCCGGCCTGAGCCTCGCCGACGCCGTGCAGGAGGCAAAGCGCTGCATCCAGTGCAAGCACCGCCCCTGCGTGAACGGCTGCCCGGTGGGGGTATCCATTCCCGAGGTGCTGGACGCCCTGGCAGCGGAAGACCTGCCGCTGGCGGCCCGCATTCTCCAGGGTGACAACGCCCTGCCGGCGGTCTGCGGCCGGGTCTGCCCGCAGGAGACCCAGTGCGAGGCAAAATGCGTGCGCGGCGTCAAGGGTGAAGCGGTGGCCATCGGCTACCTGGAGCGGTTCGTGGCCGACTGGGCCATGGCCAACCCGTCGCAGCTGGCGGCTACCCCCCCGCCGGAATCAACCGGCCGGACGGTGGCAATCGTCGGCGCCGGTCCCGCCGGCCTCACCGCTGCCGGGGAGCTGGCCCGGGCCGGCCATTCCGTTACCGTCTTCGAGGCGCTCCACGACACCGGCGGGGTTCTGCGCTACGGCATCCCCGAGTTCCGCCTCCCCAAGAAGATCATCGACCTTGAGGTGGAACGACTGGTCGAGCTCGGCGTTACCATCGACTGCAATGTCATCATCGGCAAGACCCTGACCCTTGAGCAGCTGCGGGCCGGTTTCGACGCGGTCTTCATCGCCAACGGCGCAGGACTGCCGGTCATGCTGGACATCCCGGGGGAAAACCTGAAAGGGGTCTACTCGGCCAACGAACTCCTCACCCGGGTGAACCTGATGGAGGCCGGCCGCAACCCCGTTGCCACCACCCCGATCATCAAGGGGAAGAACGTGGCGGTCATCGGCGGCGGCAACACCGCCATGGACTGCGTCCGGACCGCCCGACGCCTCGGGGCGGAGCGGGCGATGATCGTCTACCGCAGAAGCGAGGCCGAGATGCCGGCCCGGGTGGAGGAGATCAAGCACGCCAAGGAAGAGGGTGTGGAGTTCGTCATGCTGACCGCCCCGCTGGAGATCATCAGCGACAAGGACGGCTGGTCGGCGGCGCTGCGCTGCAGGAAGATGGAACTGGGACCGCCGGATGCCTCGGGGAGGCGCAAGCCGGTTCCCGTGGAGGGTTCCGAGTTCGACCTGCCGGCGGATGTGGTGGTGAACGCCATCGGCACCAGGGCCAACCCGCTCCTCACCGCCACGGCACCGGACCTGGCCCTGAACAGCTGGGGGAACATAATCGTCGACGACACCGGCGCCACCAGCCTCCCCGGTGTCTTTGCCGGCGGCGACATGGTGCGCGGCGGCGCCACGGTCATCCTCGCCATGGGTGACGGCAAGCAGTCCGCAGCTGCCATCAACCGGTATCTGGAAAGGTAAAGTCCCCCTTTCTCAAAGGGGGGAACAGCCTTGTTCATCCCATGTATCCGTGGTTAAATACGGCTTTCAGTTTATTATTATCGTCAGGGGTGAGAAAAATGACAACAACACCGGTATGCGTCGAACTGTTCATCATCGGCAACGAACTTCTGATCGGCGAGATCCAGGACACCAACACCCACTGGCTCTGCCACGAGATTCACAACCTGGGGGGCAGGGTCACGCGGGCCACCGTCCTGCGGGACGAACTGGACGTCATCGCCGCCGAGCTGCGCTACGCCCTGGGGCGGTCTCCCCGGGTCATCATCTTCTCCGGCGGGCTCGGACCGACGGTGGACGACCTGACCCTGGCGGCCGTGGCAGTCGGGACAGGGCACGAGCTGCGGCTCGACGAAACCGCCCTCGCCATGATCCGCCGGCGCTACGACGAGCTCACCGCTCAGGGGATCCTTGGCGAGGGGGGGCTCAACCCGGCCCGGGAGAAGATGGCCTGGCTCCCGGCCGGTTCGTTGCCGCTCCACAACCCGGTGGGTACCGCCCCTGCGGTGCGGCTGGATATCGGCGCAACCACCATCATCTGCCTCCCCGGGGTGCCGTCGGAGTTGAAGGGGATCTTCACCACATCCCTGCAACCGTTCCTGCAGGAAAACTTCCGCCGGGGCACCGCTGTGCTGCGGACCATCATCGTCCGGTGCAACGACGAATCGATCATGGAGCCGGTACTCAGCCGGGTGGTCCGCGATCATCCGCAGATCTACCTGAAGTCGCTGGCAACGACCCTCGGCGAGAACCGGGAGATCGACATCACCCTCACCGCTACGGGGAGCAGCGGCGAGGGGCTGGAAAGCCGTGTCGAAGCGGCCCTGGTAGACCTGCAGGCCGGACTTGACGGCCTCGGCATCAGCCACCGGCACAAGGAGCGCAGCGGAACGTAACAACCGGCAAAGGAAGGTTTTCGCACCCCTCTTCCCTGATCGTTCAGGCACGTTAACAGCGGGAGGCCATCCCTGCCGAAATCAACCCTGCCCGTTCTGCCGGCCAGCAGAGGAAATGCCGAGCAGGAAGCGACCCGGGCCGGGGATGCCGGTCGGGACGAACGCGACCCGATCTCCCGCCTTGATGAGGTGGTCCAGGCCGTGGACCCTGTGATTGACGAAGACCGCTTCGATCTTTTCCAGCGGAAGCTCCAGTTCACGGGCGAGCTCGCAGGCCATACATCCACCGGGAGGGATGTTTACCTCGGTTGTCGACTGCAGTCCCTGATCCCTCCTGAAAGTGTGCAACGCGCCGAACATCCGTACTGTCGTGTTGGTTTGCGTGGACATGGCAACTCCTTTACTGGTTGGGATTTGCTTGCAAGCATCAAACAAACGATTGTTTGATGCGGAAACAAAAAAATTATTGCCGCTTCAGCACCCCGTTCGAAAAGATGTCCATGATGTGCCTGATCAGTTCCTCGTCACGCTGCGGTGAATGATCCACCAGTTCTCCCGTTGCCGGCTCGAGGAGAAAGTAGAAGTTGATCATGCCTGCCAGGGCAAGAGCCGTGTCGGTCGGATCGAGTCCTTCCCGAAACTTGTGGTGAGACAAACCGTCGGCAAAGAGCTCCTGCAGGGTTTTCACCACCCCCTGGATCGCCGGTTTGACGATTGTGGCAAAACATTGGGTCGGATTCGTGAGTTCGCTCGTATAGAACCTGAGCAGATAGGGGTTTTGCCGGTAACGGGCAACGGTCGCCCTGACGTAATACTCGATCTTCTTCAACGGGTCGGCATCCAGGAGCGCAATCTCCTCCACCCGGTGCAAAACCGCGAACTGCTCGTTGAGGACGGCGGCGTAGAGCCCCTCCTTGCCGCCAAAGTAGTACGAGATCATGGAGATGTTGACCTTTGCCAGGGAGGCTATCTCCCTCACGCTCACCCCGTTGAACCCTTTTTCGGAGAAGAGAGGGGTGGCGATACTGATCAGGTTGGAGCGGCAATCGTTGTCAGCCATGTGAGTTCCGTTTCGATTCTTGCGAGCCGTCACTCCGGAAACGGAGACGGCAGCTTTGGTTGAAGTTGCAGGCATATTTGGTCGAACGTTTGTTTAAATTATTGTATACCAATCTTGGCCCGTTGCAAGCGTAAAAACATGGTTATCACCAGGAAAGGAGAAGAAAATGTCCAATATCAAGTTCGTTCTGGAAGTGATCGGCGTAGCATTTGCATCCATTTTTGTGCTATTTGTCATCTATGCCAAAGTCGGTGAATTGAGCAGAAACAGGCAGAAATAAAGGAGTTTGCAGTGAAAAAAGACATGGTCGAAAAAGGGGCGATCCTCCAGCGGGACCGGGAAACCTACGGTATCGCCCCCCACATCCCCGGTGGGATCACCGATACCGCCACTCTGCGGAAGATCTGCGACGTGGCCGACAAATACAACCTGACGCTGAAACTGACCTCTGCCCAGCGGATCGCCCTCTTCGGCGTCAGGGAAGAGGATATCGACAGGATCTGGCAGGAGATCGACGAGAAGCCGGGGGCTGCCATCGGCCTCTGCGTCCGGAGCATCAAGATCTGCCCCGGCACCACCCAGTGCAAGCGCGCGGTTCAGGATTCGGTCTCTCTGGGTCTGAAGATCGACACCCGCTACCATGCCCTCCCCCTCCCCAACAAGGTGAAGATGGGGGTCTCCGGCTGCATGCTCTCCTGCGCCGAGGTGTCGGTGAAGGACATCGGCATCATGGGGACCACAAAGGGGTGGAAGATCTTCGTCGGCGGCAACGCCGGCCCCCGCCCCCGCCTGGCCGACCCGCTGGTGGAGGTCCCGGCGGACGACGACGCGGTCCTCGCCGTCGTCGAAAAGATCATCGGCTGGTACCGGAACTGCGGCCGTGAGGTGCGCATCGGCGCCATCGTCGAGGAGATGGGGATCGAGAAGTTTCGCAGCGTGGTGCTGGGGGAGACCGAAGCGGCGTAGCCGGGGCCCGCACCGCGACAATTGAAAAGGGGGATGGCATCTGCCACCCCCCTTTTTATGTTGGCATCTTCGACTTCTCCTAGCGAAGGCACTGGAACACTCCCATGCACCAGAGGCAGGCTCCGCACGGAACATCCTTGATATGGCAGTCCTGGCGGAACTCCTCTGTCTGGATATAGTCGCACGGGGCCAGACCGCAGCCGGAACAGTTGGGGTAATCGTAGGCAAGCACGTTTTCCCGGAATGAGCGAAATGCCGTATCATTCCAGATATCCAGGATCCCCCTTTGCGCCAGGTTGCCGAAGACCTTCGGCTGCACCTCCTGCAGCCAGCCGCTGGCAAAGCAGCTGTAACGGTGCCAGAGGAAGTAGCAGGGGGAGACATTGCCGTCCCAGGAGACAAACGCCCCTCCTTCCTCGACGAAACTGCAGCGGCGTTTTTCCCGCAGCGCCAGCTCGGGGAGGCGCAGCTCCACCCCCCTTGCCCGGGCTATTGCCTCGGCCTGGGCAAACACCCCCTCAAGTTCCTCAATCCGGCCGAGATCCAGCCGGAACAGCTTTTTCAGGTCGAGGAAAATGTCGCGCTCCTTGGCCTCGCTCTTCAGGTCGTCAACCAGGTCGACGATCCTCTGTTCCGCGGGGCTCCTGCTGTACTTCCAGCGCACCTCGAAGTAGCGGGAGAGTTCAATCTCTTCTCTTCGCGCTTTTGCCTGATAAACATCGAACAGGGCGATGGCTTCGTCGGTGCAATTGACATAGACGGCTTCGTCCCCATGCTGTTCGGCATAGGGCAGGACATGGGTCACGATGGCAAAGGAGGCGCCGTGGTCCGCAGCCCAGGCGAGCGCGGCGGGAAGCTCCCTGATATTGCTGTTCATCAGCACGAATTCTATCCCCACCTGCAGCTCCGGCCGCTGGCACTCTTTCCTCGCGGCGGAAAGCGCCGAAAAGGCCCGGTCGATTGCCAGCAGTTCTCCCCCTTCGCGGAGCCTGCGAAACGTTTCGGGAGAAGCCGCATCTATGGAGAGGCAGATCTTGTCGAGACCGGCATTCACCAGGGAGCGGGCGCGGCTGTTGTCAAGGAGCAGGCCGTTTGACTGGAAGCCGATCCAGCCGCTCGCCGGCATCGACCTCCTGGCCCTGGCGATGAACTGTTCCAGCCCCGGGTTGAGGAGCGGCTCGCCGACACCGTTCAGGACCAGCGCTTCGAGATGGGGAAAGGCCGGCTCCAGCGTGGCGAAAAGGTCCGGCGCCATCTCCCCTTCGGTCATCCCGCAGCCGGCGGTCTGTTTGACGCACATGAAGCAGCCGAGGTTGCAGTGGGTGGTGGACTCGACGAAGAGTTTGCCCGGATGGGCGCGGCGGGCGGGAGAAACGGCCGGGTCAGCGACGACGGGAAGGCTGTCTGCCACGGGATTTTCCAGTTCAACGGTCGGTGATGCGACTCTCTGCGACATAGTGGCTCCGTAATCTGAAATATCGAAACGCGAAGGATAGCCGCTGTCTTGAGCTCATCCGCGGCCACTCCCATGAAACATCAGCTGCCTTGCTGTCTGCCCGGCCCAACCGTGAAGCAGGTAACGGCGACAAGCAGCCAGATGCCGCCCAGCATTGCGACAAAGAATTCAATCATGATCCCTCCACTGTCTGCATGATTTAAAGCGCTATGGTAACTTCCGCTTCACCATAGCCGGCCCGGAGGGAAATTTCCTTGATGTGTGTCAATTGACAGAAGATAGTAAGGTCATGGTCACTCCCAAATAAAAAGGGGGAGGCAATCGCTCGCCCCCCCTTCTCTCCCTTCGCTTGTTCCGGACTGTATCCCCTGCATCGGAACCGTCCCTGCCCCCCCTGTCCCGGCTTTTTCTACGCTGCGCGCGGAAACGGATGAACTTCCGTGTCCAGTCTGTCTTGCAGGGCTTCCAGCGCCACTTCCATATCGTAATGTGTCTGCAGGTTAAGCCAGAACTGCGCCTCCATGTTGAAAAATCGCCCGAGACGCAGCGCCGTATCGGCGGTTATTGCGCGCCGGCCATGCACTATTTCGTTTATGCGGCGAGGAGTTACGCCAATATCCTTGGCCAGACGATACTGGCTGATCCCCATCGGCTCAAGGAATTCCATCACCAGGATTTCACCGGGGTGGACAGGGGGGAAATCTCGTTTTGTCATATGTCACCTCTCAATGGTAATCTACGATCTCGACGTCATACGCATCACCCTCGTTCCAGACAAAGCAGATGCGCCACTGTTTGTTTATCCCCGCTCCCACTCCAGCAGACAGATCAAAGGAACGTTTTAAGTAAGTTAATTTAACTTATGCGCTTTATCAACTTAACTATGTCCCCCTAGCCTCCCATCTCTGACGCAGTGCCAGAGCTCCCTCCAGTTGAAGGAACAGTGCTCCCGCCACCTGCGGTGCCCGGGGCCGGCGCAGGAACAGTGCTCCCGCCGTCTGCGATAACGGGCGACCCCGTGGTCGACGCAAGTATCAGCCTCGATACCTGTACCGTGCCGGGCACCGTCCCGAGCTGATCGAACGTTATCGTCGCCAGGGAACCGCTGCCGACAATCGGTCTGATGGACATGAAAGCCAGTTTCACCACGTTCGGCCTGAACTGCGGATTGGGGACGAACATGGTCTGAGCGGTAAGCGTCCCCTGGACGATCCTGGGGTTGGCGAAGGCCGTCGTGTCATAGGTTATCTCGATTTCACACCCGCCGACATCGACGAAGTTCTGCGCCATCACCGTGTAGACGCCGGGACCGACAGGGATAATGGCCACTCTCTTCCCCAGCTGCTCTGTCACCGTAACCGCAACGGTGCCGCTCTTGCCCGGTTCCGTCACGCTCGTGGCCTTCACGTGATAGGTGCCCGCAGTCAGCGGGGCGTTGTAGAGCCCGTCCCCCATGAAGCTGCCGCCACCATCCTCCACAACGCTCCAGGAGAACTCGCTGCTCCGGGAGCCGACGATAAAGGCGTTGAATTGCAGGGTACTCCCGGTCGAGAGGGTGGCAACTGACGGCATGACGTAGAGAGTCCCAACCGTAGGCAGGGGGGTGGTGACGAAGTCATACGAGCCAGCGGTGAACTGGCCGAGGGTACACTGTGTACTCGACATTCTGTCTCCCATGATGACAATCCCGTTGCTCGTCGTGGAGATGGACATCAGGTCCAGCATCAGGTCCAGCCCCTGGTGGTTGGCGACATAGGGGCCGGTGATGAAATTGACGCTGGCGGCGCCAAACTTCTCCAGGGTCGGCCTGAGCGCCGTCTGCACGTCCCTGACCGCACCCGCAAGGGCGTGGCTGCTGTCGCGCAGGGTGAACGGGTCCGGCGAGCCGTAGAAAGCGTCCAGGTCGGCGCTGCCATGGGCCAGGGCGACCGCCAGGCTGGAGAGGGGGTTGATGTTGGCGGTGCCGCCGGTGGAGGAAAGGGAGTAGAGCGTCGTGGGGATGCCGTTTGCCGTCCCGCTTGCTTTGAGCAGAAATGGCGGGGTCAGGCCGGCCATGTCGAAGGAGAAGGAGCCGTCCGCATTGATGGGGGCGGAGCGCTCCTTCGCCGGGAGCGACGAATCCTTCAGGGATACGGTGCCGGATATGGGGGAACCGGAAGCGGCGACGCCGGAAACCGTCGTCGGGGAACCGCTGCCGCTGCCGCTCCCGCCGCAGCCGGCAACCGTCAGCAGGAACAATGGAACCATGCACCAGATGATGAATTTCAGTCGATTCATTGCAACTCCTTGTCAAGACGCTAAAAGGTGGTTAACCCGTAAGCCTTTTGCAGTATCACCACAGCGTCGAATATGTCACAAACGCCGTCTGCAGCAGGGAGGGGGAAGCCTCCACCGGCTATGTCACAGGCGAATCTCTGAAGCGGCGTCAGGGTCTGGGTTCCGGCAGCGGATCTCAACACCAAAAGGGCATCAGACAGCCTGACGGCACCGTCGTCGTCAACGTCGCCGGTTATGAATGCCGAACTGTTCGTGGTGAGGATGGCCATGAGGCCAATGGCAGCAAGAAGCATGGGGATAGTGTTTCGTCTTTTCATGGCAGCTCCTATTTTCGTTGCGTTCGTTGCGGCGTTGCGTGATTCACGCCCTCTTATTTCCCCGCCGACTGGGCGACCGGCAGGTTGAACAGCATCCCCTGGCCGCTGCCGCTTGCCAGCACGTCTGGCATCTTGCCGTTCCACTTGGAAACCTGGTCGCGCATGATCTTGAGCCGCTCCCACTCCAGCAGGCGCGGGTCGAGGGACGAGGCCAGGGCGCGATTGGCCGCGGCCTCCCCTTCGGCAATGGCGATCTTCTTCTTCGCCTCGGCCTGGGCGGCCCGGACCTCGTTTTCAACCTGGATCGACTTCTGGATGGCCTGGGTCTTGGCATTGACGGCGTCCAGAAGCGCCTGCGGCGGGCGGAGCGAACCGATCAGGCCGAACTGCTGGATGTTGACCCCGTACAGGCGGACCGTCTCGTGGAGCTGCTTGCCGGACCGCTGGAGGAACTCCTCCTTCTTCGTCCCGTTTATCTCGTCGAAGTTGTACTCGGAGCCGATGTTTGCCACGATGTTGCGGGTCGTGTCCCGCAGGAAACCGTGGGTGAAGCTGTCGATGTTGTCGGCGCGGAACTTGGTGTAAAACTCGGGAACCCGTGTCGCCTCAAGCTGATAGCTGACTGCGACGTCGATGTTGACCGGCACCGAATCCTTGGTATTGAAGGTCAGCTCTTCATTGGACGGTTTACCTTCGGCCTTGTCGTGGGTCCAGGCGACCCGCTGGATGAAGGTCGGATAGGTAACGACAGTCGACTGGATCGGGTTGTAGAAGATGAAACCGGTAACGATGTCCTCCCGCGTCACCCCCTTGTTCACCAGCCGGTTGATCTTGATCCCGGTATACCCCGGATCGATCACCTTCCAGGTGAACAGCACGCCGCGCACCAGCGGCAGCACGATGAGCAGGACCACGAGTATCACGATCCACTTCAGCTTCCCTTTCAGCTTGCCGGTGGCTCCCTGCACCAGTTCGAATACCTTGTCGGACGGATTCTGCTCGGTCATTGTTCCTCCCTGTTACGGTTCATGATTGATGTTTGGCAAATTTATATTTCTGTAAAATAGACTATGGAGAGCTGCCCTTTATATTCCCGCCTGTCAGCAACTTTCATTCTTTCAGGTCTGACCCGGTTGACTCGTTGACTCCTCCTAATGCGGCTGCCGGGCTTTCGATGCTGCCGACCAGGCGGATGAAATAGTCGGGGATGCGGGTTTCAAAGGTCAACCGTTTGCCGCTGACAGGGTGAGCGAATGAGAGCGATCGGGCGTGAAGCGCCAGGGTACCATGAGCATCGTGAGCCTTGCCGTATTTCCTGTCCCCCACCACGGGGTGCCCCTTTTCCGACAGGTGCACCCGTATCTGGTGCTTGCGGCCGGTAAGCAGACGGATTTCCAGCATGCTGAACCCTCGGGCTTCTTTCAGGACCGCATACTGCGTATGGGACAACTTCCCAAGCGCCGGGTTGTCGGTCGAATAGACAGTAAAGGCACTGTTCTCGGCCAGGTAACTGCTGATTGTCCCTGATTTCTCTGCAAGCTTGCCATGTGCGACCGCAAGGTAGCGCTTGTCGTTATCCTGCCAGTGTTCCTGCAGATAGATCTTGGCAGTTTCGCTCTTGGCAAGGATCAGGATGCCGGAGGTCTCCCGGTCCAGGCGATGGACGATGTAGACCCGGTTTCGGGAGCGAGGATCGCCCTTGCGGACGTACTCGTTGAGAATGGTGTGGACCGTTCTCGACTTGTCCCGGTCCGTCCCAATAGTCAGGAGGCCGCACGGTTTTTCCACCACGATGATGTCTCTGTCCTCGTGAAGGATTGTAAGGCCTCTAGGCTGATGTTTGGTTGGCGGGCGCTTGGCAGCGGGCATGGTAGACTTTCTCCGGCGAGCGGCGGGTAGAACGGCTCACGGGGTCTGCGGGCCACCGCAGCACCCCGTGGTTAGATTTTCCATATGTTGTTGTAGGCGACCTGAGCCATCTCCTCTGTATGAGATTCAACGTCAGATACATCCCATGACGTTTTACCCTTCAAGAAAGAAGGAACAGAATAGCCCTGCGTCTCTAATAACGATAATTTTTCCTTAAAAGTTTTTGTGTCCAACTGACCATTTATTTTTTGGTCAAGGAAAATAAGATTTCCAAGTCTGCCTACGGCATTTTCGTCCCATCCCGCTTCATTGCTTTTGCTCTGCGGATGAATATGCTCAATAGTCAAGTCGTCAAAGTCTACAGGGTATTTATATAAATAGTGCTCAGAAAATTTTCGCAGGATGTAGCGGACTAGGTTTTTTTGCTTTGAATTGCTGTTTGTGTAGTAGATTTCCTTGAAAGCAACTTTGAACTCGTCAAATGAAGGACGCTTATCACGCAACTTTGCAATTAAAGCGTGAATTTCGTCAGAAGCATTTTGTGGGTTCTTGGCTTCATATAGTTTTCTGGCAAATGAAGAATACATTGCTGATATTCCACCTGAAGATCTTGAAGAAGTTACTGCTGTGAAAACAAAATGAAACTTTTCAATAGCATTTAAAGTATCTCTAAGTTTGGCAAATTTTATGACGTTATTTCTGTAAGCCCTCACCAAAGACAATACAGCAGGAGTCGGCTGTGACAACTTAAAAAGCTGGAGAGAGGCAAGAGACCTTGAAGCTTCTACCTCATTTTTATCCCATACATAGCTTGTTTCATGTATTGATCTGTATATTTTTGCGTCTGATAATAAGGCATCCAGATAATCCTTTGCATTTGTCTTTGTGATTTCTTTTCTTACTTTTGGAAATAGTTTTTTGAGTGGTACAGATTCATATCTTGACGCCCAAAAGTGATAGATAAAGTCATCAGAAGAAATATCTGCTGAAGAGTGATGTATTGTCTCTAGCATTTGCTTCCATTTAATCTTGGTATGATCAACTGCACCTTGCGCTTTCAGGTGTTTTGAAAAGTGGTTTTTAACTAAATCTGTAAGAGCCAGGTCCTTGCCTCTTGTGTTAAGAGTTTCAAAGATAACATATGCATCATCTTCATTGTCCAAAGTTACAAATATGACATTCAGGTTTAATACCGCATTTCTTACTTCAATCAATTTGTTTATCTTGGTTTCAATTTTTTTATCTGCTGGAATGGTAGTGTCACTATCAATAGCGGTTAGTGCAGACATAACCAGACCCTTAAATACAGTATGTGCATTTTTAAGATTATTTTCTTCTGCATGTATTGTAGTTTCCACTTCTGGGTCAGAGAATTTTTGAATATGTTCTTGAAAATATGGAAAAGATGTTTCTGTCTTGAGCACGTATTCGTTTACATTGTTGCGGTCTTTACGTTCAATAAGTTGATGTAAACCTTTTGCTAAATCTTCGTTACCAAGCTTAGCAAATTCATCTCTTAAAACACAAAGTAGTATGGTAATGGTTGTTAATCGTTGCTGACCATCAACTACACCATATTGTTGCTTTGATTTCTTATAAACCACCATGGAGCCTATAAAATAGTCCTCTCCTTTGTTCACTATGAGGTCATTCCAAAAATCGTTAATATTTTCATCATCCCATGAATATGGGCGTTGAAATCGTGGAATATGGAAATAACTGCCATCTAACAAGCTCTCAATGTCTGTATCTTTGGATTCAATTTTCAAAATCTGCCTCCTTATAAAAATTGTTCTCAATCTAACGGCTGGCCGCTGAGCCGGGAACGTCAGCGAATCGGCTCCAGTGGTATGTTGGGCCTCAAAAGCTCACCAGCTCTGCAACTAATCCCTTGTGCAGCTGTTCGTTAGGTGCCCTCGTGTTCGAGCTCATCAACAAAGTTTAATACGGCCTCAGTGAAGAGCTCCACAGACAAATCCAATGTCCATGACTTTCGATTGTGCTTCCCCTTAAACTGCATTGTCATCTTGCTATCACCAAGAATGTGGGGCGGCAATGCCTCTTTGCTTACAGTATCCGCATGGATGATCTTGTCGCAAACATCCTTAATGGTAAATTCTTTAGACACTAAATCATTATCATCGTATAAAAACCCACAATGAAGCAGTTTTGCGTATTTTGGGCCAGTCATTTTGCCTTGATAAATGTTCACACGTAGCGCAACTGCCAAATTCAAAAGGCTACCTGATACTAGATTTTGGAACACCTGTTTTGTTGTTTCAGATGCGCAATAGTATGTTGAGTTGCTAAACAGGATGCTACTCGACAGGTCAAGCCCATGACAGATCAAGCATAAGCGACGAATCTCATTGTAGTCCTGGCTGTGCTTTCCGAATATTTCAGTCATCGTCTCTTCTTTCGCCCAACCAAATAAAGTTTATGCAGTGCGGAGCGCAGCGGAGCCACCGCATAAACTGTAGTTGAACTAAGCCGCGTAGGCACTCACTTGGATATTTATTTATCCGATTTTTTGGGGGATACATTTTACTTTGTCAAGAGTGTAGGTTTGACACCTAAGAAACCCTCTTGAATGTCAGCTCTTCATTGGCCACCTTCCCCTCGGCCTTGTCGTGGGTCCAGGCGACCCGCTGGATGAAGGTCGGATAGGTAACCACGGTCGACTGAATCGGGTTGTAGAAGATGAAACCGGTAACGATGTCCTCCCGCGTCACCCCCTTGTTCACCAGCCGGTTGATCTTGATACCGGTGTACCCCGGGTCGATCACCTTCCAGGTGAACAGCACCCCCCGCACCAGCGGCAGCACGATGAGCAGGACCACGAGTACCACGATCCACTTCAGCTTCCCCTTCAGCTTACCGGTGGCTCCCTGCACCAGTTCGAATACCTTGTCGGACGGATTCTGGACGGTCATTGTTCCTCCCTGTTATCAGTTCATCTTTCATGCTCGACAATTTAACGGGTTCTTGCTTGTCTCGTGTCAAGGGCAGATCCAGATGGGTTGATTTGAGCAACATGTCAAGTAGACTAATCAGCAGGTATATTCCTCTTTGTCATATATTTGCCAATTCCGACACCTCCGTTGGCTTGAGGTGCCTACACTACCGAGGGAACTTCCAGACCGTCTGCCGCCACTTATCAGAAAACATTTTTTGTCAACCAATCCACTCCCTGAATAAGTTCTTCAACTTGCTCCTTTGTCGGTTCCACGTCCTTCTTGTGCGAACATATATTGCGGATATCGCCGAGATAAGCGATCTTCCGCCATCCTGGCAGGTCGATGATGTTAGCGGCTCTAAGAGGGTCGTTAAGATCTGCAATGGTTGGGTGTTTCTTGGCGATCTTGACGCCGTGGCTTGCTGCAACCTTCTGCAAGTGTCCTTCGATTACTACCCCCATCAAAGCACCCGCCGCCCGCAGGTTCACCTTTGCCAGTTGTCGTGCAACGACTATTTCGCTGTCTTGCAACTCTGCGTACAACTCACCCTCAATGTCGGAAAGTACTGAATCAATTCTTTCGTTGAGTGAGTTCAATATAGTGATTTGGTTGAAGAAACATTGCAGCGTCTGCTTCCTGGTGTCAAAATCTTGGTAATGAAAACCAGCTGGAGCAACTCCCTTTATATAGTCTTGGATGACATAGGTTCCGTATCCGAGTGACTTACGTTTTGGATCTATTTCGTAGTAACTTCTAAATTCCGGAAGCCGATCTGATGCCAGAGATGCAACAACTCTCAGAGATTTTGTGTACCAGTTCTGGTAATCATACTGAAATTGATTTTCCTCTTTCTTCTGAAAAGCCTGGGCTAACTCTACACCTTCCTTGTAGAGATCATTCAACTCCTTCCGGATCTGTTCACGTTTCGTCATGCTTCACCTCTCTAACGCTAGGCTGACCGGCTCGACCGGTCAAGCCGAGTTGGTGCATCAATTCAAAGTTTCCAAATCTCACTATGTCCCCCTTGAGGTCCGGTTGGAGGGGGCGGTATTGGACCTTTGTAAGGGGTTGAAGTGTAGACTTCGGCTCCATAGATTGGGAGGCTATAATCACCGTACTCCAAAAACCTTTGGACCTCAGAAACTGAGACATACCTTGCCAAACCAGGGAAAGCTATTTTTGTCGCTGGACCACATGGCACAAAAAGCACCCTTGGTGTACAGACACAGATGGTAATTGATTTATATTGCCGAAAATCGTAATTTGGACCTGATGGATTATGATTTAATATATCCTCTACCTTTATAGCAGCATCAACAGCTTCAGTTACTAGAGAAGCCCCAGACCTGACCACACTATATTCTCCTGCATCATACTTCATTGTGTACGGTCGACTCTTGCAAGAGAAAACAATCAAATTTCCATCAAGTTCTGCTAATGCATCTAGATCAGTTATCTTATTGCCATCATCATTTTTCAGGTGACGGCCCCTGTAATTTAAGAGGTCATGAGAAGGTTTCCACTTTGTCTTATTTATAATTTCTTGTACAGCCAACTCGAAGTCATCTCCTCTGAAATTTGCTACATCTCCGCCTACTGATGGATATTGAAGTTCATAGTATAGGCGTTGATTTGCGGCTACTACATTGAATAAATATCCATTAGGAGCCACCGCAACAAGTGGACCACCAAACGCAGAAACAACGGTGTTTGAGGGTGAAGCGCTGTTCAGTTTCTGAATTACCCATTGTGCGTTAGGTGATCCAATATCCAAAATGCCATTGGTTGCTTTTTTTATAGCGTCTACTGATCGGCCCAGTTTCTCATCTATTCTTTCTTGTGAAATAAGGACGTACCCACATACCCAAAGGCTTGGGCTTACCGTTCCACCAGTTACCTCATAATGGATGATGTTTAGCGCAAGAACAATTGCTAGAGCGGTATCCGTGAAATATTTTTGCGAAGCCAGTCGAGGGTGGGTGAGAAAATCAATAAGCTCAACAAAATCATAACTTGCTACGTGATAATTATCTTGAGGATTATTGGGGTCCGGAAAAGCATTGCATGTATTGAATGCATTAACCAATGGAAACTGGAAATTTCTTTGTGAGAGTGCAACTTCTTTATATGTCCCTGTTGAGTAAAAATTAAAGGCTTCTCCTTCCATTCTTGTGTCGTATAGTCTAACAGCCGTTTCGAGCTCTTCTGTCGGTTTAGGCAGCAACATCTTTACGTTGGATGCCATACAGAAATCACACCCTTTAGCTGCCCAGCGAATGAGGGAGTCAATCCTATTCAGTTCATTTGTTGTGAAAACAAATTCTAATAGCTGTTCAACTATTCTTCTATCAATGTCAAAGACAATAGCTTTAGTCTCTTTATCAAAGTTTCCTTCGCTTTTGTCAGCTGCAAATACGTCTACAATAAATTCTGCAAGTTTTCGCCTTTCTGTTGTAGTACTTTGTAAAGTACGTACATAATCAAATAGATGGTTTGGCATCCTACGAAGGTACCAGACCCATCGGTATTTTGCGAAGTTTTGACATTGAGCCTTCAAATCATTGATGATTACTTGGCGGCAACGCAATAAATACTTGTGAGCCTCTATTGCCGGCACAGTATGCCCTGGTATCCAACACGCATTAATCTTGTCGATCTTTGAATAAATCCTGTTATTCAACTTTTTTTGTATGGGTATATGTTTTATTTTATATGCCCATCTGACAAGCTGCCATGCCTCCACTTCTTTGATCTTAGTAAATGTTGGCCAACTATGTATTTTCAACTGTCACCCCAGTGCATGGAATACTATCGTTTAAAACAAAGAGAGCCATGCGTCAATATCCGTAAAACCAAAACGAACTGTCCAGTCCTCTCCTGGATAATCACTGATCAAATCACGGGTCCCAATTGATATTCTGAGCTTGTCCGCTACAAGTCCTACATTAACTTCGCCACCAAGCAAGAGATCTTTGCCAAATCTTCCACTGTTTCCAAAGTTCTGGTTTGGATATAGTCCAAGTCCGATAGATGAAATTGCAGCGTTTTGAAATGAGTGCCGCAAAGAACCTCCAAAACTCCAATAGTTAATGCGCTCTTCTTTAATTTCTTTGATTGGGATATGAAGGGAGGCTATTTCCCATTCAAGATAGGCCCAGTCTCCGACAAACATCTCTGGCGCCATCAAATATGACACCGCGATTCCGGTTTGAACTCCATCTATTGCAATCGCATCAGGGACAAGCCAGTACCAAGGTTTTTTCTTGCTAACGGAGGAGAGAGACCAGATGGTTTTGTTGTCTGTTATTTTTTTTGAATTGGCAACTATGGCGGAAAGTTTAAGCAGGGTCAATAAACCACCATCTCCATCTTTTTCAATATCAATTAAACGATCGATTGCACGTTGACCAAGGACGATTGCCCACGAATCTGGGTTATCGATAATGTACCGTACTTGATTTTTGAATAATTTTTTATTTGGTTTAAGCTCAGTTAAAAACCCATTGAAGTCTGACTCGTCAGCACTCGTGATGGCTTCGAAGACCGCATATGAAGCACTTGCTTTTTTTGTTTCCGGGAAGAATTCCTTCGCCTCATTCCAGGCTGGAGAGGTTTTTTCCCATTCCAAAAAGGCCTTTATCAGTTGATGCATTTCTTTGTCTTCATCTGTTGCATTAATGAAGTCGAAGTTGCGTTTTGCTAACCGAAGGAAAATGCCTGCCTTTTTGGCAGCGATGTCATCGGGTTTCGCTGAAACATCACGGCAAGCCTCCTCCAGATAGCACATATAATCAGTAGCATTCATCAGGCCGTCGTATACACCAACTGAATAGTCATAAATGCGAAACGAAGGATCAAAAAAAGCGCCGAAATGCCCGAGAAAATTACCCGTCACCGGAGGAAATCGGCGGGTCAACAATAACGTGCGATTCGCATTCTTCTCCGCATCAAAATGCCCGATCAATGTGCGATATAATTCGCCGTTCATCAAGGTTCCGAGCGCCGGAACCCAAGCCTTGACTTGTTCTGTTAGCACAAGGGAACCGTTATCCTCCTTCGAATCTTTTGACTGATGTGCGACAGTTCTTCGATTGGCTGGGTCCATATAAATATATGTGGCTGGAACTTTGTTTGACTGTTCTACTAACTCGACTGCAAGTCCAAGCGGTACGTTGTCGAAGGTCCCACCATCAATGAAAAATCCACTGGAAGCTTTGTAGCCTTTAGGGCAAGAGCCGGACAGAGTGTCATCAGAGGAATCCGCATCATTGTCCCGCTCGCAATAGGCTAATTCCACCCGGCTAAAGGCAAATGGAAATGCACTCGAAGCAAGTGCCGCTCTGGCGACTTGGTCAAATTCGACATAGCCATCCGATTCGGGCAACAATAGATACTCCATATCCTTGCCATTACTGGAAGTATAGCTTCTATTGTTTTTAAAGAAGAGGCCTACTCTTGAGATGCCGTTTTTGGTAAATCTCTCGGTCTTGGCAATAAGAGGTATAACAAACCGTTGCGAATTGATTTTCTGTGGTCCTGATGTTGTGTTAATGCTCGTTTCCAAAGGCTTTGAACGGGTCACCGTAAAAGCCAACTTGACTTCCATATTCTCTCTGAATCGACCATCACTGATACGTTGACGAAGTGTATTTATAATCTCTTTAAAAATTGTTCTCGAAAACAGAGAGTCTTTTAAAAGCCGATTTTTTTCTTTACCCAGATCAAGTCGAAGCTGATTGTAATCAGATGGGTTTTCTGAAAGTAGATCTTCAACATCGACGTTTTGCCAAGTATCTTTAAAAAGGTTCTTGTATACATTTTTCTTCTGATTTTTGCCCGTCTCATCCTGTTCACAAAATCTGATAACAGAAATCAACGCGTTGATGGCGCCAGCGGATGTTCCGGTTACGGTATCCAACCGGAACTTCCTCCCCTCACTTGCTAGAAACCCGTCTCTTAGGGCATCTACAATCACGGCGTTTAAACCGGCTTCGTAAACACCAAGGCTGATCCCCCCTGAAATCGTCAAAGAATAGGGGTTTTCGGCGCCCGGGGACGTTTCTGGGAGTGTCGCACCCGTTTCTGCCCGAACTTCGGCACTCCAAATCAAAATAAAAAACGGAACCCAGATACTTATTCTTCTGAATATTTTTCTTGCCATGTACATCTCCTCATTCCAAGCATCAGAGGGTAGAGTAGAGAGCAGTGATCCTGCCCTCCCTCATCAAACCGTGACGAAATACAGGGACGAAATACAGGGACACCTTACCTATTCAAAGTTCCTCAAATCACAAAAAAGCCGTCCGGCGGCACAAGGCCACTCCGGACGGCTTTCGAACTTCATCAAGACAGGATCAATACCGGCTGCATTCCATCTCCAGAAACAATACATTAAAAATTCCCATCATTAATACCCCATACCGACCCACGGGGCAAGAGAGTTTCGGGCAGACAGCCACGGTTTCCGGCTGTTGCCGGCGCTTCACCGGCAAGCACCAACCGCCATTAATGAGCAGGTTCCGTGCCGGAGCACCAAAACAGCCTGACTTTGTGCATTAAAGTGTAATATCAGCGGGTTACATACTGAGGCAGGTGGGTAAAACGAAGGGTCAGCGGCGGCGGCAGTTGTAAAAAACTTTACAACCCACTGCCACAGGGACAGCTAAGCCCCAAACGGCGCGGCTGCGCATGCAGTGTAAAGAAACTTTACAGTGGCAATAATTTTACAGCCATGGACAAACGAGGCAGGCTCCACTCGGAGATCACCTGAAACGGAGCCTGCCCCCCCTTTTGATCCTGGAAGCTCGGACTAGTTGGCCGTCGTCAGCATCTGGGACACATCATTCGCCATCCGGAGCAATCTTTCGGCATCTTCGGGCGAGATTTTCCCCTGAGCCAGATCCATTTGCGTCTTCTGGATGAACGCATTGATCTGGTTCTGCGTTGCCAGGACTTTTCCATCGGCATTGAAGGTTTCAACCTTGCCAAGATTGGCGACATAGGAGTTGGTAACTTCCGCACTTTCAAAAGTCAGTGCCTGTACCGTCTCGATGATTGCCTCGGTCGCATTGATTGGCGATACCATTTCACCAACGGTGATGACAACGTCAAGCTGGCCGGTGGCAACGGGAGTCCCGTTATCGACGGCATAGAACCGGACTATGTAGATTCCGGCCTGCGAACCGTCAGGGCGCCAGGAGAACTGCCCGGTCTGGGAATCGAACGTCGCCCCTGCAGGAAGGTTCCCGGCATACAGGGAGACGATGGAGTCGCCGTCAGGGTCGGTTGCGGTCACGGAAAACTGGAGCAGGTCATATTCATTCAGGATTTTCTCGCCAACGGCGGAAAAGACAGGGGCCTGATTCTTCCAGCCGTTCGGCATCGTCCACGGGAAATTGTCCTGCCCGGCAGGTGCGCCGTTGCGGTCATACACCAGGTACGGGGTATCGACGATGCCGTCATTGTCGGCATCGGGACCAGTCAGGTCGCTCCAGTAGTTCCCGCCGGTCTCTGCACCCTGGTCGAAATGGTTCAGGAGGCCATTGCCATAGACCTGTACCGAGTTGTTGACGAAATTGTTGTTGAATATCCTGTTTTCGACCGGAGCCATGTATGGGGAGAAATCAAGAGCCACTGAATTGTTTTCAACCATGTTGTTCGAGATGGTGTTATAGGAATCCAGAATCTCGAAAGCCATGAATGAACCGGTAATCGTGTTTCCCTCGACGATGCAACCGGAAGCGTAGCGCCTGAACGCCACACCGGACTGAACATTGGAGATCGTGTTGTTTCGCAGGACGTTACCATACGCGGCAAAATTGTTCTGAATCCCCCCATAACCTCCATCGACCAGGTTGTTTTCGACAATGTTCGAACCGGAACCCCACTGCAGATAGGGACCGTAAAAGTTGTCGTTAAAGGTATTGCCGCTGATGACATTGACCGAACTGCTGTACATGTAGATGGAGTAGCTGCACCCCCTGAACGCCACGTTCCTGATGACGTTCCTTGTCTTGTTGCGCATGTTGATGCCGGTACGGCGGGAGGGTTCCCCGGCAACGCTGCCGTAGATGGTGAAACCGTTACCGTCAAGGGTGATTCCGTTTCCAAGCCAGTCGACGGTCTCGTAGATGTCCCTGACAAGCACTGCCGTCCTGGTGGCGGCATCCCAGGTACCTATACCACCGGGGTTTTCCGGGCCGTAATTCAGGCTGGTACCGGCATTGTCGCTCCAGCCGGCGGAATGGATCACCCCTGCGGCGTCGACCCAGTCGACATCACTGAGAAAATAGGTCGAGTGCTTTTCCTGCACGGATATATGCCGTGGCTGGCTGAGATCGACGGTAAAAGATACGCTTCCTTGCGCGTCGGTAGCCAGGCTCTCATAACTGGTCAACTGGTCGACGTATTTGAAGTACGAACTACTCGGCTTGAGACCGGTAAGGCTTACCGTGACCGAACTGCCCGGTTTTACTGCCTGCATGCTCATATCGAGGGTGCCGGGTGTGGACTGCATGTAGAGAGTGATATCAGAAGATGCGGACAGGCCCACCTGACCGGCATCCCCGTCAGTGATCCGGAAGAGCGTGCCGACCCCCTCCGTTGTTCCCGGTGCCGCCGGGCCATACAAGCCCGCGGCCAGACAGCGTCCAGAAGGAAGCAGCAGAAGTACCATCAAGATTAAAACCATCCAGCATTTTGTTTGCCTCATTTCTCTCCTCCTTACCAATATGGCGAAATAATGGCCCATAAGGCCAAACAATGGCGATGATGGTAATGTGCGTCCGTCAGGGCATCTCGCCCGTTCCGGTCGGGTTCAATTCCGTTGATGCTGCTGCAGAGACGAATACCCCCGCGGCATTCCACTATAGTAGACGATAACAATCTGTTATCATTACTGTTTTTAGCAAGACACCGGCGGGAATATACGACTACTTCCAGAAAATGTAAAGCACATTAATGAACAAACACACGGAATACTCCCCGGGGGCGGCAACGTACCGCCGCCAGACCGGTACTGTTCCATTACGATACACGCCCGATCCATCTTTCCATGGAATAAAAAGGGGACAGGCTGTTTTTCCGAACGGTTCTCCGAAAAACAGCCTGTCCCTCTTATATTTCCCGACGGGTGCAGTTATGACACCTCTGCCACATGCTTGCCGACTATCGTTGGTGGGAGGTCAACATGCCGACTGGCAAGGAATGCCCCTGGTCACAGCGACTAGTCAAGGGATGGGAGGTGATCCGCAATATGAATTTGTGAATATCGTTCACTGCCTGCACGATCTCCCTGATTTTGGTCTTTTTTTCCGGGATCAGCTTCAGCTTGTTTCTGAAATCATTGGCGGCAATTCTCAAAAGTAGTTCTGTACTTGCTCCGATTTTATCAGAATCAATATCGCTCCTGACTGCTGCCACTACATGTTTGATGTTATCAAGCGTCACCAGGTCTTTTTCTATCTCAGCCTTGTATTTCGGATTCGTCGTGGCATTCAAATGTTCGTTGAGCGCCTGCTGGATTTCACCACATGCTTCGTTAATACGATCAAGTTTTACATGGATTTGCTGCATTCAATCTCCTTGTTGACATACCGGTGTAAATAGCCTGCAACTGAGCATATACCAGATTTTTACTATTTCAACTCCCCTCCCCCATTCACCGAATTTCTGTTCCATTCCGATACGCATAGTTCTAAAATGGAACAATGGATACTGTTCCAGGACGGCACACGACCGACGTCGCCTTTTCATGAAATTGCCCCCCGCGCGCGACCAACTGTTTGTGCACGGGAATTGCATCTGTATACATGTATACAAAACAGTTAATGTGAGCCGGCCCAAATCGGCCGGCCATGGGAGTCGTCATGAACATCAGCAAGTTCGTCGCACCGGAGATAATCTTCGGCCGGGGGTCCCTCAGCCAGCTGGGTGAGAGCGTTCTGCGGATCGGCGCATCCAAGGTCTTCCTGGTGAGCGACGCGGATGTGATCAAGGCCGGCTGGGTCGACCTGGCCGTGCACTACCTCCGCGCCGCCGGTCTGGAGACGGAGATCTTCTCGTCCCTGACCACCAACCCGAAGGACTGCGAAGTGACCGAAGGCGCCCTGCGCTACCAGGCATCGGGGTGCGACGGCATCGTCGCGGTCGGCGGCGGAAGCCCGACGGACGTGGCCAAGGCGATCGCCATCCTGGCCACCAACGGCGGGGTGCTGCAGGATTACGAGGGGATCAACAAGATCAGGCTGCCGCTGCCACCCATGGTGATCGCCCCGACCACCGCCGGCGCCGGCTCGGAGGTGAGCCAGTTCACCATCATCGTCGATACGGCCCGCAAGCTGAAGATGTCGATCATCTCCAAGTCGCTGGTGCCGGACATCGCCATCGTCGACCCGGAACTGGTGCAGACCATGGACGTGAAACTTGCCGCCGCCACCGGCCTGGACGCCTTCACCCACGGCATCGAATCCTATGTCTCCCTGGCCGCCACGCCGCTGACCGACATCCACGCCCTCAAGGCGATCCAGCTTGTCTCCCGCAACCTGCGCCGGGCAGTGGCTGACCGCCACGACATGGAGGCGAACACCAACATGTCCATGGCGAGCCTGACCGCCGGCCTGGCCTTTTCCAATGCCATCCTCGGCGCCACCCACGCCATGACCCACCAGGTGGACGGCATGATCGACCAGCACCACGGCGAGACCAACGCCTCCATACTCCCCCATGTGATGGAGTACAACCTCCCCGCCTGCCCGGAAAAGTTCCGCGACATTGCCGTGGCCATGGGGGAGGATGTGACCGGTCTCGACACCATGGCGGCGGCGGAGAAGGCCGTGGAGGCGGTGCGCCGACTGATACAGGACATCGGCCTGGCCAAGGGACTGGGAGAGATCGGCCTGACCGAGGAGTTCATCCCGCTCCTCTCCGAAAATGCGGTCAAGGACGCCTGCCTGGTGACCAACCCCCGCCCGGCCAGCCGGGAAGATATCGCGGCCATATTCAGGAAGTGTCTGTGATCAGGCCAACGGGCGAGGAAACAGCATGAACGACAGGGAAAAACTGCTGGAACAGCTGACCGGCGTCGACTCTTCCAAGCTCAACTACTACGTGGAGCTGAAAAAGCGGAGCCAGGAGGTTTTCAAACAGAACAGCCGTCTGGAGCTCCTCCACCAGCTGGCCCGGGACATCAACATCGACATGTCCATCACGGAGATCTTCGAGAGGACCTTCTCCAGGCTCCCCCAGACCCTCCCCTGCGACTTTCTCGGCCTGGTGGCGGTGAAGAACAGCGGCCTTTCCCTCAAGGCGCTGATGCCGAAGGACTACTGCCGCATCGACGACTTCCCGGCCCACTCCCCCTCCATGAAGGTGATTCGCGAGAAGAGGGCCGGCATCTTTAACCTGCCGCCGGAGGAACTGGGCCATATCCGCATCAAGCCGGGCTACCCGGGGCCGCTCCGCTCCCTGGCCATAGCCCCGATGTTCAAGCGGGACGAGGTCATCGGTGCCCTGATCGTTGCCAGCGCCACAGACAGCGCCTACGACGAGACCGACCTGGGCTTTGTCGAGCACCTGGCGAATCAGCTCTCCATCAGCATCCAGAACGCCCGCCTCTACAAGCAGGTCTCCAGGGCGCAGAAGGAGTGGGAAGCCACCTTCAAGGCGGTGACCGACCCGATCTTCCTGGTCGACACCGACTACAACGTGCTCCTCCACAACGGCCGCCTGCCGGCGGAGATGCAGGGGTTCTGGGACGAAGCCATGAGCCGGAAATGTTTCGCCAAGCTCCACGGCCGTGTCGCCCCCTGCCCCGAATGCCCCATCATGGAGGTGCAGCGGAGCGGCCAGCCGGTCTACCGCCGCTGGCAGAACGAAGCCGGCATGGTGCTCGATCTCTCCTACTACCCGGTTCTGAACGAGCTGAAGGAGCTCTCCGCGGTGACAATCATACTCAAGGATGTCACCGAAAAGATCAAAATGGAGGGTCGACTGGTGCAGACGGCAAAGCTGGCGGCCCTGGGCGAGATGGCTGCCGGGGTGGCCCACGAGCTGAACAGCCCGATGACCGTTATCATCGGCACGGCGCAGCTGATGGCAAGGGAGCTGGTTGAAGAAGGAAGGCAGGATCTGGCCGGCGAACTGGACGACATCGTCAACTCGGGGCTGCGCTGCAAGCGGATCATCCAGAACCTGCTGACCTTTTCCCGCCAGGACCAGCAGCCGGCAACGGAGATCGACCTGAACGACGAGACCCTGCGGGTTCTGGGGATGATCAAGTACCAGATCAACCGGAGCCAGATCACCATCTCCGAACGTCTGGCAGCCGATCTTCCGCGCCTGATCGCCAACGGGCCGCAGATCCAGCAGGTACTGACCAACTTCCTCATCAACGCCCGTGACGCACTGACCGAAGTGGACCGGCCCGAGAAGACCATCTGTGTGAGCACGTCGCTCCGCACGGAGGGGGGGCGGCGCTGGGCGGTGCTGAGCGTCAGCGACAACGGCGTCGGCATCCCGCAGGAAAACCTGGCCAAGATCTTCACCCCCTTCTACACCAGCAAGGAGGCGACCAAGGGGACCGGCCTGGGGCTCTCGGTCAGCCTGGGGATCGCCGAATCGCACAACGGCACCATCGAGGTAAGCAGCACGCCGGGCACAGGGAGCACCTTCTCCCTGGTGCTGCCGGTGGAAAACAGGCTGAGGGCTGAAGGCTGAATCTTAAAACCTTCAGCCTTCAGCCTTCAGCCTATCCACCTTTTTTATGAAAGAAGGTCATTATGTCACAGACCCAGGTTCTGATAATCGATGACGAAGCGGATGTGTGCGGCTTTTTCCGCCGCCTGCTGACGAAGAAGGGGTACGGTGTCACCACGGCCACCAACAGGCAGGATGCCCTGGCCGCCCTGGACGGAACACGCTTCAGCGTTGCCATGGTCGACCTGAAGCTGCCGGACACCGACGGCCTCACCCTGCTGAAGGATATCAAGTCCCGGCAGCCCGCCTGCGAGGTCATCATCATGACCGGCTACAGCACCGTGAAAACCGCGGTAACCGCCATGCAGCAGGGTGCCTACGAATACCTGGAGAAGCCGTTCGACGACATCGGCGAGATCGAGGCGCTGATCGCCCGTGCTGCTTCACACGGGGATCCGGCCCGCCAGGGTGGGCATGCCCGGGAAGAGTGGGAGGATGTTGCCGCCGGCGTCGGCTTCCAGGTCGGCAGCTCGCCGCTGATGAAGCGACTGGTATCGCTGGCCTACAAGGTGGCCGGGAAGAACATCAACGTACTGATCCAGGGGAAGACCGGTACCGGCAAGGAGGTGCTCTCCCGCTTCATCCATGCCGCCTCGAACCGGGCCGAGGCGGCCTTCATCCCGGTGAACTGCGGCGCACTGCCGGAAAACCTGCTGGAGAGCGAACTGTTCGGCCACGAACGGGGGGCCTTTACCGGCGCCAACCAGACCCGGCGCGGCATCTTCGAGCTGGCCAACCACGGCACCCTGCTGCTGGACGAAATCGGCGACGCCAGCCCGATGATCCAGGTGAAACTGCTGCGGGTGCTGGAAACCGGCGAATTCATGCGGGTCGGGGGGGAGCGGCCGATCAAGACCGACGTGCGGGTAATTGCCGCCACCAATGTGGACCTGGAGGAGGCGATCCGCGAGAAGACCTTCCGCGAGGACCTGTACTACCGGCTCAACGTGGTGCGCCTGGAGATCCCCTCCCTGCAGCAGCGCCAGGAGGACATCCCGATGCTGGCGGAACATTTTTCCCGCCTCTTCAACCCCCGTGTACGGCTCTCCCCCGGGGCGATGCGCCTGCTGCAGAACTACCTCTGGCCGGGAAATATCCGTGAACTGGCCAATGTCATGCGCCGGGCGGTGGTCATGTGCCATGACGACACCATCCTCCCCGGGCACCTGAACGACCGTTTCCAGAGGGATGCAACATCCGTGGCACCATCGTCTCCGGATGCCTGCGGGGCAAGTGACTTTCTCCTGGCAAGCGAACAGTTCCGCGAACTGTCGGCCTCAGGCGGCACCCTGGAGAAGCTTGCGTCGGGGGAACTGGAGCGCCTGCTCCATGCACTGCAAGGAATCGAGTCCAACCTCCTCGCGGCCATGGCCAGCCGTGGCATGGCATCGGCCGGTCGCAAGGGTCTGAAGGAGACAGAGGCTGAGACTATACGAAAGGCTCTGGAGCTTCACCGCTGGAACATCACGGAGACGGCCACGGCCCTCGGGATCGGCAGGAACACCCTCTACCGGAAGATCCGACAGTTCGGCTTGTCACAGTAAAATCACTCTTCCTGCCAGAGCCACATCTGGGCCTGCCGTGGGGGAATGGCGAAGTCGAACTGCTCGCCCCCCACCTTCATGTCATGTCCGTGAATCATGCAGCGGTAGCGGCCATGACGCAGGCCCCAGGTCCAGATCCGCGGCTGCTGCCACTCCCCGGTCTTGTTGATGGCAACTATCCCCCGGTCCCCCCGGGCCAGGACCAGGAAGCCGTCGGCCTCGTAGAGGGGACGCTGCGGCAGGCCGTGGACCCCGTTGTGGAAGGCGATCATCGCCCTGATGTCCCCCCGTTCCCAGGCGCCGGCCCAGCGGCCCAGGTCGGCCGGGAACTTCACCGCGCTCTCGTTATGGTCTGAGTAGACCATCGGTACCCCCCCGTCCCTCCCCATGAGGTAGACCTTGGCAAGGAACTCGTCCTGTTTTTCCAGCAACTGGCCGCGGAAGCCGTCGTTGTTGGGGATGTCGTGGGTCACGGCAACCGTCACGGCACGCCGCCAGGAAAGAGCCTGGCCACAGGCGGCCGGATCGACCAACTCTCGCATGCTCCCGCCGGGGGAAAAGACCCGGCGCAGGGTTTCGTGGAGGGGGAAGTCGTAGAACGACATGTAGGTGCCGTTTATCAGCGGCCAGAGGAATACCTGCTCTTCCCGGTCGTTGGCGGTCAGGGCCTCGCCGAACAGGTACTTGCCCGCCATGTCCGGGGTCTCGAATACCCGCCTGATGTGCTCGTCCGGCAGGTGCTTTACCGCGTCGATCCGGTACCCGTCGAATCCCAGGCCGTTCAGTGCCCGGAGGCAGTTGCACTGCTGGTCGACCACCCAGGGGTTGAGCTCCAGGTCAGGCAGGCCGTTAAGGGAGAGCTCCTCGGACTGGTAATCGCTCAGCCAGTCCTGGATGTTGCCGCTGTCATGAAAGTCCCAGGGGGAGAAGAGGCCGTCGTCCAGGTTGCCGTAGAGCCGGTCGGCCTCGAACTGCTTTCGCTGCATGCGGTAGCGCTCAAGCTCCGCCGTGCCGGGGAAATTGTACCGGTCGGGACGGCCTTCGTTGGCCATGTGATTGAAGACGACATCGGCGTAGACCTTCACCCCGTGGGAATGGAGCACCCCGATGGCGGCAACCAGGTCGGCCTTGCGCCCCAGACGGGAGCGGATGACCCGGTAGTCCTTCGGCTGGTAGCGCTGCCACCAGTCCGGGCCATTTTCGTCGCTGTAGAGCGGCGGCGAAAGCAGCACCCCCCCGTAGCCGAGGGCGGCGATCCGTTCCGCCCGCTCGGCAACATCCGTGTACTTCCAGTCAAAGGCATGCAGAATCACGTCTCGCATCGGTCCTCCCATATTTTTCTAATTCTTTGACTTTGCCTTTCGTTGTGAATGGGCATGATCTCTTAGATGCTTCACAAGATAAATGATGCAGTTCTCTTCTTCTGTCTTACATTCTGCTTTAATACAAGCTCGATAAGAAGAATATCGTTTAGGAATCGGTGAGCAATTGATCTCAGCGCATTTAATCTCTCGAACGTCACAATCAATTTCACTTCGCTCCTCGATGTTTGGAGGCTTTGGTGGCACAACAATAATAGGGCCTTGCGGTATAGTAATCACAGGAGTCCCAGGAGTCAGTTGAGTCAGTGGTGCACCTCTAGGAACAAGGATAACAGGCGTATTGAAAGGAACTGTCACTCGAGGAATTTGAGAAGTGACTTGCGCTTGGACTTGAAATGGGTACGCAAGTTGTCCAGCTATGATAATCAGTACAATAATAACTATGATCTTCTTCATCTATCTCTCCTTTCATTCTTGAAGGACAGATTACTGTCGTCATCTTCTTTTTGAATATAAATCCGGCACCTCAAACTCCGCGACCACCGGCGCATGGTCCGACTCGGGAAACTTGACGTCACCGGCGAAGGCGACCGATTCGTCGTGCAGCAGTTCGTTGTGGATCTCGGTCCCCTTGTAGAAGGCCAATAGGGAGCGGGAGACCAGCAGGTGATCAAGCATGGTACCCCGCCCCTGGTGGATGAGGGAAAAGCGGGACGACTCGGGGATGGTCCGCTCGCAGGGAATCAGGACTCGTCCGGCCAGCTGACCGTTGCCGGTGTTCTCCACATCGCCGCGGATCGCCGCCAGCGGCACGTCGTCGAGATCGGTGTTGAAGTCGACACAGAACTGCTTCATCCAACATAGGACTGCAGGGCATTTCGTGAGTACCCCCGTCGCCTCGCAAACACAGCCTGGACAGCCGAATCGCTCCGCGGCAGCCTGGGGGGACGCCCGTCGGAACCGGGTTGACTCAGGATGGAGCCAGGGATTTCATAGCTGTAGATCACTTCATCACTGGCCACTTCCAATGAGACGTCGGGCCGTCGCAGGAGATTGTCAACGCGACTATAACTGGCTCGTAGCTCTGTGACCAGATAGTCAACCTGCGCGTCCATGTCATAAAGGATCACAGCCCCCAACGTCTGCCCCTTGAAAGAGTGCTTAAAAAGACCTTTACGACGAGACGAATATGTCCACTGCGCAAGCCCGACGCCGGGACGTTTGGGGCCGATTTTATTTTTGCTATCCCGATTCATGACCTGCTCGGGGGTGAAGTCTGTCATGCGGCCAAAAAAGTCAGGAGCCCGCATGGGTGTGCCCGGCTTGCTCCCTTCGATCCGGTTTGGAATCACCCCGGATTCTGCCCAGAGGTTTCCAACAATCCCTGCTGCGCCGTTAACAGGGTACTTGTACTGTGTAACCAGCAGGTTCATGACATGGCGCATTCTTTCGGTTGAGTCGACATCTGCCCAATTTATCCCTTGTTTCGTGGATGGTTCAGTTGAGGCTGTCCGCGTTGGGGGGGCGGGCGTTGTTGACGGTCGTGTCGATTGCCGTCGACTGATGATGTCATCCAAGAACCGGTCCCATTCGCCAGAAGCTGGAAATTCATACCCCTGTCTGGCCATGGCTGACTTGCTGAGATTGCCCCATTTCCCATCCACCTTGAGCTTTTCATTCCAGATCTCGTTGAGGGCGCGCTGTGCAAAAAGAGCCTGAGATCTCACTGTTCGCCATGCGATCCCTGCTCCCAAATCACAGTGCCAATGGTCTTGATGGGCTTGATTGTAGTCGTAGTTAAGCACCGTGCCGAATACTTTGCGAAGCGAGGCTTCTACAGTCAGATACTTGATCCAGTCGGTTGGGGCTTCTTTTGCCAAAAACTTGTTGTCATCTGACCACCAGAATCCATCTACGTCGATAGCGTTACCTTTCCCGTGCTCACCTGGCTTGTCACGGTACAGCCCTCCGGTCAGTATGTAGCTCGGTGGAGATAGTATCCGATCGAGGAAAGATGCCCATTGGTTGAGCGCTGCTTGCAGTGCGGCCGTTCCACGAAACCTTCTATTGTCGCGGTCGGGAAGGGGTTCGATAATACCGTAGTGAGAATTGAGCCGATCAAAGGCAAGCCGGTAGGGGCCGGCATGAGTGATATGTTGAACGATGGGACTACTGAGGCCCTCTTCTTCCATTGGTTCGATGTAAGGCTGCTCTTCGAGTGTTTCTTCCCACAAGTGATCTGCTTGCTCAGACGAATAGAAGTTTCCTTCATCTTTAGAGTCGATCCATGCCGCTTCCGAATCTACCTCCTCTTCGGGGAATTCGTATTCTTCTGTTTCAAACCAATCAAACTCCTCTTCGCCGTTCTCTGCTTGCTCGGGCATGAGTTCGGATGTTGAGTTTTCTTCGTGCGAATCGGCCCACTCCGACTCTTCTTCATCGGCCATAACTGACTCTTCCCTTACATGAATTGGAAGGGAAGAGGATTGCAATTGCTGGAAGGCAAGTCTGAATGGGCTCTCTTCCCCTAGAACGGCCAAGCGAGCTTCCGATTCTTCATCTCCGCTCTCCCCTATGAAGAACTGGGAGTCGAGGAAAGGGGATTCCAGCCCTTCCAGCGGCTTGGGTGAAATTGGCCGATTTATCTCCTCGGATGTTTTCATGGTATCCCCCGCCCTATTTCACGGCCACCTTGCCTGCTTTCATGTCATGGCCGGTGATAATGGACCAGTGGGTGATAATGGTATTCAGATCTGCCTGGACGTTGGGAGCGAATGGTGGCACTGGTGGCACCGATGCCGCAGGCAATGTGTTGAGGCCGCCGGTTTCGATCAGGATGAGAATGCGGGAAATTGGGTCGGCAATATCGAAAAAGCTCTTGGTGAGACCGTGTGCAGAGACGTTTACTGCCTGGGCAATCTTGAAAAGTCTCTGCTCCGGGCTTGAGGCATCAGCCCTGAGATCGTTGATAATTGGGAAATTGTCTTGTACGGTCAGATGGAACCACGACATCATCGAAACAGATACAAACTCTTCCCGGGACAGGTTCCCGTGCATCCTGCGGGACATGAGCATATTCTGCAGGGTCTGGGCGAGATTTCCGATCTTGCTCCTGTCGGTTGGATTGGCCCCTGAGGTCGTAGCCAAATTCGTGATTGCGATCCAAACCTCTCGCAAGAACTCCTCAAACACGCCCACAAACTCATTGTTATATGCATTTGCCTTTACGTAGGGATAGGGTTGACCGTCGTCATTGCCATGGGTAAGATCCATGCCGAACATCCGCCAGTAAGCATTCCGGCGGGTGGCGCGCATGTCCGGCCGGATGTGGCTGGCAATGCCGGAGATCATATAATTCAGCGGATCTCGGAAGAAGAGTTCCTCGGTTACCCGCAGCCATTGCTGTGCAGCAGGGGTTGGAACGCCAAGCTTTTCTCCGTACAAGAACTCGTACAGCACCTTACGGAAGATTTCGTAAATTTTGGTATTCTCGATCATGTATGCGTATATGAGGTGACACCACAAAACGTTTCGACAGTCCTTTTTTGATTCGGCATTTCCTAGAACTGTGCCTTCAGGAATATCCGTTCCACTTGGCGGCGTAATAATGGCCTCAATCCGATCAAGGATAAAATCTGGAAGCTGATAATCGATGTCGCTTCTCCGGGCAGGATGCCCCAATGGTGGAAGAGATACCCCATCGTTTTGAGACTGGATCCTGTGTTTCCATGCTACTTCCAATGCCAAGGCCAATACGGAGGGGTGCTGACTAAACAAGGTCCTCGCACCATCGGGAATACTGCCAGCGATTTCTCTGAACATATCCTGTCTCCTCTCAGGCTTTTGCCGCTTCGCATGCCTCGATATTTAAAGACCATTTCCTATGTGCTTGCAGTTCTCCGGAGGGCTCTGGAACTTCAAGCAGGTCGCAAATTACCGCAAAATCCAAAAACCTCTTCTGTTGATCCTCACTTAAAGCATCCCACTCCGCGGATTGGTAATATTTGTCTACTTTGTTTTTTAAAGTTCCATATTCATTCGACATGACTTTTCTCCTTTTGAGGTTTAGGCAGCAGTCTGCAGAGCCCCGCCCAGTCTTAGCATCCACTGTTCTTGCATCGTTAGTGCTTCTGCCGCCTTATACGATGATGTTTTTCGCAATCCAGTCAGTGCCAGCAACCGCAGGGCTTCGGTCCAGATCCAGTGTATAGAGGTATACAACGCGGGTCCCAGTTGCTTTTCCATCGCCAGCAAGGCATCCGGTTTGACGCGCTCGGGGTTGACACATGAGACGAGCGCCCGCCCGCCGAAGGCTCGCATGGGGGTCCGGAGCGTGAGCTCGACGATCTTGGGCAGCAGCGGCTCGGATGCATTGAGCAACGGTGCGATTTCGGGCGGCGACTGGGACAGCGGGTACTGCTTCTTCCAGACCCCGCCCAAGTCGTCCCACTGCCCGCTGCCGTAAAACTGCCGACACATCTCCACGCAGAGGAGCATCCGCAGGTAGGCGATCGGGTGTGGATCGCCGGGGAGATAGCGAAAGACCGTGGCCGGTCCGCCGTCCAGCACGTCGTGCAAGGCCGTCACGCTGGCGTAGCCGGTATGGGCAAAGGCGAAGGCGTCGGCCGCGATTTCAGATGCCCAACTCGCCCACATCTCGGCTAACTGGGGCGATACGTCGGCCAGCCCTGTCTGAAGCATTTTGGGGAGTTCCTCGTTCCAGCCGACAATATGCGCGACCTGATGGCCCGCTTCATGGATCAGCGCCGTGGGGCGGTACAGGTTGTGCCGGGTTATCTTGATGGCCGCGACGGGATTCAGGCTGGTAGTGTCCCAGAGCCGCAGGCCGGCCTTAAGTATCGAAGCCCCTAATCCCTTGTCGAGGTAGGTGAGCACGACCGGCGTCGGTTTGCCAAGCTGGTCGAGCAGTTGCGTCATGCTCCGGTGGGCCAGGGTGTCGCACGCCCTCATCAAGCTGCCGATTTTGGGGCTTGTGCGGGTGCTGATGGCGTCGGCGAAGAAATCCAGGGTGGTCTCCACGCTGAGGTAGCGGCCACGGAAGGCAAGCAACTGCCGTCGCACGCCTGCAAGGGGAGCCCTCGAACAGGCTGCGGTTAGTGCGGCCTGCAACGACTTGGCCTCACGGTCCAATTGCCGGACCACCGCCGAAAGGTGCTGGCGGATTGAGACGCCGAGATAGTTCTCAAGGCTGTTCCAGGCGGCATGCGAGGCAAGATCGTCAAGGTCCGCCAATCGTGCCGTCGCCGTGACCCAGTGGTCAACCTGGCAGGAAAGTAGTTCCTTGGTCGCCCCATCGAGATCACTCATGGGCATACCCCAGTACGGCCTTGATCTTCACGGCGGGATCTTTCCCAGACAATTTCAGGCCGGAAAGGGAGAGTCCCTTTCCCTTGAGCGCCTGCCGGAGTTGGGTGAAGCCCGGCGGGCTACTCAAGGTAATGATCAGCGTCACGCCGTCAGCAGCGTCCTCGGCCGCCTTAATGAATTCCTCGCTGCGCGTTCTGAGGTGATCGGCCAGCCCCTTGGTTGCCCATTGGGTAAGCCGGTTGTGCAGAACTTGAGCGACAAAGGATGGAAGGCGTTGGAGAGCCCCCAGCCACTTATCCGGCGTCACCGCTTCGTGGATGATTTTCAGGCGACCAAACGAACCTGACAGTGCAGTGCGAAGTCCGCGATCCAGAAAGCGTTGCAGGCGCCCCACGATTACACCGATATGCCCACGCTGGCGAAGTTTCACCGCGATCTCCTGGGCACGGACCTCACTTAGAAACAGATAAAGCCGTATCTCGTTTTGGGGGAAGTCGAGGATAGCCTTGAGGCGACTGGCACGACGAACCTGTGTTCGCCCGGCGGGTCCCGGCACGGTTAGTGGACGCTTTCCTGGAGCTTCCAAGAGGTAAAAGCGCTGTCCCGGTATAACGCTATGCGGATCGAAAGTCTGATGCGGGGCAAGATCTCTGCCTGCCTCCGGGGTTCCCAGAAGCACCCCTGCTGCTTCGCGAGTCAACGGGTGGAGTTGATGGAAGCCAGGGACTTCTCCGGATCTGTTCGAAGCCTCGTCCTGACGGGTAATGTCTGACAGCCTTGTCCCCGGAATGGCTTCATAGAGATGGACCACAGCGTCGAAATCTTCACCCGACGCTATGCCGAGCTGTTCTTCAAGCACCTCGCCAAGGGTCATGCTCTCGAAAGTCTCCAGCCCTGCCACTTTATGCGGGTGCATGCGAACGGGAATAGTTCGGCTGAACTTCTTAAATCTGCGGCGCTTACGCCTGCCGAAGGGCATCATCATCCAGATGCCTCCTAATCTTCTGTTCTCGGCAAGGTCCGGCCGCTGGCGATAGGTTCCTTCAGGCAGAATTGGCGGGAGATTCCCGGCAGCCGCCTGCTCAAAGGCCTCCAAGGCGAAACCTTCGAGTAGCTCCATATCTTCGAGAACGTATTCCGGGGCGGCTGCGATACGCTGCACTGTCTCTTCCACAACAGCGGCAACTTGTGCCGCCGCCACTCGATTGGCCTCTTCCTGCGTTGCTTCCAATTGGAGCAGGCGAAGTCCTGCATCAACCACAGCGCTAGAAAGGGGTGTCGCATATTGCGGGCCGACAAAGCGGCTTATGAGCTTACCCAGAAGTCCTGCAAGGAAATTCACGACTCTTTTCCGACCGATTAGCCTGATACCTAGCTTTAGCGCAGGTAGGATAGCCGGAATGAAGTTTTCAACATGTGGGGAGGGATCCTCCCCTTCCTTCATTTGCTGCAGTCGTTCCACAAGTTGGTCCCTAGCCTGGTCCATCTCCATCAAGGGGTAAGTTTCAGAGCCCTGTCTTTCTGCCTCAATATGCGCAACTTCCAGATCTTGCTCTGTCTCAGTCGGAGCAAAAAGGAGGGTAGCGACTTGTTGGTTGAATTCATGCTGAATCGAAGCAACTCCTGACGCCGCAAAGATTTCTGGAGAAATTCCAAACTCCTCTTCAGACTCCTTCAAGAAGGGAAGTTTTTGCGCCAGTTTCCGGGCGACGGGCTGGAGAGGCATGGGCAACCGGCCGATGGCGTACTGGATAACACGTTTGAGGAGCGGCTTAATAAGCGCCTTGAGTTTGTTAAGGACAGGTCCGAGGCCTATTTTGGCTGCAAGGCTGATCCCCTTTTTTGCAAGTCCAACGGCTTTCTTTGCGACCTTTTTGACCCCCTTCCAGATCTTGCCAAAGAAGTCTTCAAAGTTGGGCGCAAGATCACCTGAGGGTTGAAATCGATCGACTATCGTCTCGATCTCATCTTCCGTGAGCATGTTTGGATCCCTCTGACTGAGTTCCTTAGCCAACGCCTCAAGTCGAGACTCTACTTCCGCAACAAGAGGGGCAAAATGCTGGGTGAGAAGCCGTTCAGCCTGGTAACCGACGGCGGTAGGAGATTCCTGCTCGTATGGGAATTGTGTTTCGTAGATTGCCGTAGCCTCACTTACAAGCGCGGACAGAGCTTCGTCAAACTCTGTATCATATAACTCATTAAGAAAGGCTGCGTATTCTTCCGCCTCTGGATCGACAAAGCCGCCTTCTTCAGATTCATAACGGGACAAGAACGGGCTAAAGGAAGAAAATGAAGTCTCCGAGGAAACAACGCTTTGATTTTCATCTTCCGTGCTGAAGCTTCTGACATCAAGGAACGGGGATTGATTGTTCATGTTGTTATCTCCTTGCGAGAGTGCACTTATATAGTTGTCAGCTATATTAGCAAACGATAATTATTATTCTTTACCGATTTACGCTATTTTTTGACTATTTTGCTTCGAGTAGAGGATAGACCGAGCGAGGAAAGATCTGTCTCAATGGCAGGAGTGGAACAGCAGGCTAAAAGAAGAGCTAAAGGTGACTACGACTGCGCAGGATAGTCCGGCAGCGACTTCCGGTACTCGCCGGGAGTAACCCCGGCGACCTTCCGGAAAACGCGGTTGAAATGGGACTGGCTGCTGAAGCCGCAGGCCAGGGCGATCTGCAGCATGGGGGCATGGTCCGCCTGGAGTAGCTCCTTGGCCCGGGCAATACGCATGCTGTTGAGACAGGCGGTGAAGGTCATGCCGGTCTGGTTCTTCAGGTACCGTTCAAAGCAGGAGACGCTCATGCCCGCTTCTCCGGCTGCCCGGTCAAGGGTCATGGGCTCCTGAAAATTCGACTCCATGTACCGCAAGGCCCGCTGCAGCCCACCGACAGGCAACGGCTTGCCGCTGTCAGCAAATTTTTTCCGGATTTCCAGAACCGCCCGGATGCTCGTTTCCAGTTCGTCGGGTTCAAACGGCTTGCTGAAGTAGTCGATGGCGCCAAGCCGAAACGCCTGCACCGCCAGATCTTCACAGCCGCAGTCGGTCGTAACGATGACGGAGACAGAGGGGCGCAGTGACTTGAAGAGCGGCAGCCACTCGAGACAATTGCAACGCTGTGTATGGGAGAGGATGACGAGGTCGAAGGGTGAGGAGAGAAAGAGTTGCCGGGCCGCATCGGGACAGGCTTCCAGGGTGAAATTGCAGTTCGGCAAGGTATCGGCCAATGCCTGCCGGCAGGCATCTACCTCCTCGTCCACCATGAGGATCCGGCCGGATAATGCCGACTCCCGGGAGAGCGTCTTAAGGCGCGAGCCCAGTTCGCTCAAAGGGTAATGAATCCTGCTCATCAGGCACCTCCTGCATCGCGCGTTGCGCGAATAAACAAATTATCGAGCAGGTTCCATGCCAGCGAACGACATGCGGCAACCATTTACCTAACAGGCTGAAATGACGTGTTATTTCGTATAGAAGAGAACTGTGGTGGGAATAAACGGCCAAAATAAAATGAAAAGTTTTTTACATTTCAGGATTCACTCCCACGTGAGCCGGCAACTCACGGGGCTTTGCGGATTGTGTAAAGAAACTTTACACTGCAAAGAAACCTGCACCCTGCAGGGACAGGAGTAGGGACCGGGAAGGGAATGATCGGGAACATTCCAGGTTCGCAGACACCGGAATAGCATCGCCATCAGTGATGGTTTCCCCCCATCCGCCGGGAGAGTTCCTCGGCGCTGCGCCTGATGACCGGGATGATCTCCGCCTGCAGCCGCTCGTCACCCAAGCGGTTGGCCGGGCCGGTGACGGAGATAGCCCCAACCACCTGCATGGAGCCGTCGTACACCGGAGCGCTGACGCATCGCACCCCGGTCTCCAGCTCCTCGTCATCCATGGCATACCCCCGGGCTGCCACCAGTTCCAGATGCTCCAGAAGCTGGCGATGGTCGGTGATGGTCACCGGGGTGAAGCGCTGCAGATCCTTCGGCAGCTGCTGCTTCCGCTCGCGCTCAGGCATGCCGGCGAGGAAGACCTTCCCCGGTGCGGTGCAGTGCAGGGGGAGCCAAACGCCGAGACGGGTCACCACCCGCACGGGCAGGGGTGTCTCGACTGCATCCAGGGAAATGATGCTGGTCCCCCGCATGATATTGATGGCGCTGGTCTCCTGAAGGGCCGCGGTGAGCGCTTCCAGCACCGGCCGGGCCAGCCGGCGCAACCCCAGGTGCCGGCTGCAGGTATGCCCCATCTCCAGGTTTTTCAATCCGAGACGGTAGTTCCCTGTGGAGTGGTTCTGCTCGATGAAGTTGCGCGACTCCAGGGTGGCCAGCAAGCGGAAGATGTTGTTCTTGTGCAGCGCCATCCGGCGACTGAGCTCGGTGACCCCCAGCTCCACCCTGTCGCCGTTGAACTGGTCCAGCAGATCCAGGGCATGGCAGACCGTCTGGATGAGATAATTCGATTTGTTCCCCTTTGCGCCCATCATATCGTACCTCACAACCCCATCTCGTGAAACTCCATGGACAACAGGTCGACGGAGAGTATCCGTCCCCGCAGCAGGGACGTTTCCCCCAGGAGCAGCTTGCACGCCTCGGCGACCTGCATGCTGGCGACCACCGCCGGGGTGAAGGACGGGTTTCCCAGATGCTGCTCCATCCCCTTGCCGCTGGCCCAGTTGCGGTAGACTGATTCGATGCACTTATCCCCGGGAAACTGGGTGGTCAGATGGCCGTACCAGCCGCCGATGGCACCATGCACCAGGGGGAGATTCAGCCGGTTGCAGACATCCGCCAGCTCCAGCCTGACCGGGATGCTGTCCAGTGCATCCACCACCAGCTGCACCCCGTCGAACAACTCGGCCCCGTTGACGGAGCAGAAAGCAACTGCATGCGGGGTGATTGTCACCGCAGGGTTGATTGCCCCCACCCGGGCAACAGCCGCGTCCACCTTGCTCTTCCCCAGCTCGTCCAGGGAGGAGAGGAGCTGACGGTTCAGATTGTGCTCCTCGAAGATATCCGGATCGATCGCCACCAGATTCCCGACCCCGAGACGGGCCAGCTGTTCGATGACGTACCCCCCCAGTCCGCCGCAGCCGACCACCGCCACCCTGCTGCGGAAAAGTCGCAGCTGACCTGCGGTAGAAACCGTCTGGCGGTTGCGCTGATACCGGGCAGGCAGAAGGCCGATAGAGAGGATCGCCTCCTCGACCACAGCGCAGCTGAAGCCGAACGTCTCCATGGCCGATTGCTGCACCTTCCAGGAGACCAGGTCCCCATCGGCGCCTGCGGTCAGATACTCAACCAGCGTTGCCATTTCAGCCCCCCCCCACCAGCGGGAATATCGCCAGGGTATCGCCGTCGGTCAGCTCCCGGTCCAGCGCCACATGGCGATGATTCACCATGACGATGCCGAGTGACTCCTCCGGGATCTGCAGCTCGGTGATAATCTCCCCCACCAGGGTACCGGTCGGGTACTGCCGCTCTTCGATGACAAAACGCCCCTTCTGGAAGGTGGCAAAAAGTTTGACCGTGATCTTCATAACGAACCCTCGAATGCAACTGTGAGCAGCAGATCCTCTTCCCCCAGCAGCTTCAGCTCACGGGCAAGCTCATCGGGGGAGAGCTCTCTGTTATCCAGAGACGGAGAAGCGGTGAAATCCTCTGCGGAGAATTCTCCGCGGATAAAGGCGGAGAGCTCTGCCGCCGTCATGACGATCCCCCGGGCCAGGAACCCGGGACCCAGCTCCCTGAGGAGCAGGTTGAAAAGCTTGACCCGTACCCAGGCGATGCCGCTGCCTCCGGCGGCGACATCCTCCCGGTAGGTCATGGCACCGCGCATGGCGGCATAGAACCCTCCCCGCCGCATGGTTGCCCCAACCAGCCCGGGCATGGCACCGGAGAGGGCGACCACCCCCCCGCCATGTACCAGAGTGGTGGCAACATTGTCAACTGCCCTGGAATTGACAAACAGGGTGGTGATCCGGCTGGCAACATAATCGGCGCTTATCCCCCACTGCTGCACCAACAGCTCCTCCAGCGTCACTCCGGACCGGAATACGACCCGTACCCCGCTCTGCAGGATCGGGAAGAAGGCGGACAGTTGATCGCCCCTCAAGACCATCGTTACGCGTCTGGCTGGAAGCAGCGTCATTAAAGGCATCTCCCGGGTCTGATCGCCCCCTGTCACAGGTATCATGGCAGGTAGAGCAGCTGGCAGTTGCGGCACTTGCCGTACTTCGCCGGCAGAAAGAGCAGATTGACCGTCATGCAGCTGTCGCAGAACCAGTAGCGGCAGTCAGTCACCTCACGGCCGGCGATGGTGCTGTAAAGCCAGCGGTAGTAGGATTCCCAGTCATACCGCGGTGGCTGTGCGGCCTGTTCGACCAACTGTTCCAGCAGCATGGCCCCTCCTTGTCCGCGCCCGTCTTCACGACATCTTCGACTCGTTCTCGCTCGGATGATCCTCGACGTAGCGCTGTTTATGCCCGCAGTTTGGGTGCTACGCCTGCGGTCCTCCTCGCTCGAGCCGAGCCGAATCTGCCGCAAATCCGGGCGCGAATCATTTCATATGATGCCTTCCCCCGGTTTGCAGCGAAGCTGCGGCGGCGCCCAGATTTTCGTCAGGTCGGCTTTGCCCGCAGGGACTCCGCGGAGGCGTAGCAGCGCTACGCCGCACAAGGAAGTCCCTAGGACAGGGCCGAGATGGCGGAAATATGGACGCCGCCCCGTTACTACCAGTTGAACAGCTGGTCCATCTCCTCATCCGGCACCGAAAACACCTGGTTATGCGGCGCAATCGGGTCGGTGTAGAAGAAGCGCGGCAGACGGTCGTGGTGCTTGGTGAAACCTGCCCGGGCGTTGAAGTCCCGCTCGGCGGAGAGGACTTTCTTGCCGAGGGCAACCACGTCGTCGCCGGTCATCTCGATGCCGTAGAAGGAACCGAGCATGTCGAGGAGCGCCTGGAAAGTTTCCGGCTGGTCCATGATGGCAAAGGCGATGAAGAGGCACATGCCTGTGGAGTCGATGGCCGCCGTGGCGATCTGCAGGTTGCGGGAG
>Ga0073934_10001749_pt1 | contig 49934 bp, 43 predicted proteins | sample LarsenN4metaG_FD_76834 | JGI IMG/M metagenome (GOLD analysis project Ga0073934, IMG submission 76834) | Hot spring sediment bacterial and archeal communities from British Columbia, Canada, to study Microbial Dark Matter (Phase II) - Larsen... ...
CGACCATCCAGCTCCAATCGTCGTGTACCACCTGGAACGAGCCGCTGAACAGCCGCAGCAACAGCGCGAACCCGGCCGCCTTCGACGTGGTCGAGAGAAACGCCGTGATGGCCAGGGGCGCGCTCGCCACTCGGCCCATATCACTCGCCGTGACGTCCGTGTCCGCGTCGACGGACGCCGCCTCGCGCCGGTCGCCGCAAAGCACGACGTCGCCCGCGCTGTCGGAGGGAGGAGCCTGCTCGTCGGACCCGGCGGCGGCGCGCGTGACGCGGACGCCGGTCATCGTCAGTGCTCGGCGGGCATCGCGCCGGCGAGCTCCGGGCGGCCCGACCACGTCCACGCGAGGTTTGTGCGGCTGCAGCCCATCAGCACGCCGTGAAACGTCGACGGGTGGATGAAGATACCGGCCGGGTTGGGGTCGCCGGGGTCGCGGCCGGCGTAGCGCATGCCGCGCGCCTCAATGGCCCCAGCCCTTCATATCATCGGCATCGCATCGAACGGCCCGCTGGCACGAACGGCCGAAGGCGTCCCACGCAGCCCCATCGGCGTTGCGCAGGACCGAACCGGAGTACCACCCGGCGACCGCTCTCTACCCAGCCAGCGCCGATACCAGCTCGATCCAGCCGGCGACGATGCCATCGCCAACAACCCCGTGCAGAGCCGCTCGCCTGTCAACCCGGTATTCGGGCGCATCCGGCGCGTCCCGAGGCCACCAGCTATCACCGGCGATGCGCAGGCCGGCTCGCGGGCTTGACAGGGCAAAAAAAAATCCTACTCTCGAGTTGGTTGACGACCCCGCATGCGCCGAGCGTGCTTCGGCCCCGGGCAACAGAAAGGAGTGGCGGCATTGGTACGCAGGATCGATAGCTTGGGAGTTGCCTTGGGCATCGCAGCAGGCGCGCTCGTCGCACATGGATCGGTTGCCGAAGGAAGCCATCCGAGCGTTACCGAGCTAATCGCTTACAGCTTCCCGGCACATGATTGGGCGCCGATGTCTCATCGCGAGGGGCACAATGGCGAGGGGGCCAGCAACCTTCCGGTGTACTATGGTGGAGTCGCGGTTGCTCCCGGCGGCTTCGATGGGACGCACCCGTTCAATCAGGGCTATGACGCTTGCGGTGGAAGCACGCCCCGCTGGTCGAACATGCAAGCCGCCGCGAGCGCCAGCAATAGCTCAACGAGGAACAAGCCAGAGTTGCCGGATTGGCCGAGCGGCCTGCTCATGGCGACGGCGGGATGTGGCGTGTCGCCCAACGGGCACACATTCATGACGACGTTTGTCAGCGCCACGAGTGCAGGCAGCCCTGGCTACTCCTACCACCTCCAAGCGTCGCCTTCCCAGTGCGCGCAGCTCGGGCAACCGTCCCCATGCGGGGACTGGAAGACAATGACGGAAGTCCAGAAGAGCTGGTGGGACGCCGCCGGGCGCACCGACTTCAATCGCCAGCAGGTGCTCATGCACGAATGGGGTCACCAGTGGGGCCTAGCGGATCGATGCTATTCGGAACCCTCGTGGACGCACAATGGCCAAGACTGCGGCTGGCCGGGCACACTCGCGTACCAACCGGTAGACCGGCAAGCGTTGTTCGAAATCTATCAGCGCTAACCGCGGCTGGAGTGGGAGGTCTCGATGTTTGGGCCTAGAGTCGTTCGCAAGCTGGCCGCCGTTCTCTTACCGAGCTCGATCCTCGCCGCCGTCGTCTTCGGCGCGCTGCTCCATGATGGCGCGCGCAGCCAAGAGCCGCCGCGGGCGGCGGCCAGCGACGACGAGTGGATAAACATCATCCGGGAGACTAAGGCAAGCATCGCGAAGACGCCCCTGGCGCCGCCATCCGTCCCCGACGGCGGCGTCCTCACTTACGACTGCGCGGACATCCCCGCGACCGCCAAGCTCACTCAATCAAGTTCAGTGTCGAGCCCAGACGGCAAGAGCGGCCGCACAGAGTTCGACTTCGTCGACTTCGCTGCAATCCGAGAAGGAAAGCCTTATACGCTGGTCGTCCCCTGGGGCGCGGCCGCGCAGACATGCGCAAACGATTCCTGGACGAGGATGGTCAACGCGTCGAGCGACCTTGAGAGCAGGCTGCATGCAGTCCAGCGGGATCAGCAGCACATCTGCGACCAAGTGCGGCTTATGGCAGACGGAAGGCAGCGGACAGACGTATCGCTGCATCCGATGTCTCCGCGGGTCGCCAGGGAGTACCTCGCCGCCTTCTGCCCGTGATCGGAGGCAGTTGCGTTGCTTCCAGCGACCTTTGAAGGGCGGTGGATCCGCCTGCGGCCAATCAGCCGCAAAGATCACCCGCTTATCTTCGCCCTCCGGCTGAAGACCGCAGGAAGCGAGCGGCAAGATCTCAGCATTCCGGCGCCGACGTTCGATGACTGGGAGTCGCGCGAGCTGGCGGATCTCCTGAGCTCAGGTCCGGCGTTCGTCGTCGAAACGCGAGACGAAGAGTTTTGCGGAATCGCGCGAATGAGCAGAGTCAACGTAAGGGACGGCTGGAGTTACATCGGGGTACGGCTCTATCCGGATCTCCTAGACACCGCTCTCTCTCGAGGCGCTCTGGGCGCTTGTGACGTTCGCATTCAGCCAGTTCAATCTGCGCAAGCTGTATGCCGAGACCAGCTCGGCGCAGGATCAACTGATCAACGACTTCGGGTGCGTTGGCTTCCTGGAGGAAACGCGCCTCACGGAACGCGTCTGGTTCGCTGGTCATTATTTTGATTTGATCTACATGAGCCTGTCACGCGGTCATTGGGACGACATCTCTTCGAGACGCATTGCCGATCGGCTTGCGTCGCGCGCGGCAGATCAGTAAAGCAAATCCGATGACGAGACACCCAGGCACGTCCGTCCGACTCGATCCGCCGCGCAAGCGCGACATTGAGACCTTATTCTGCTGGGCAAACGACCACGATTTGGTCTTGTGGACGGCCCGCCGATGGCCCCTGCAGTACGAGGAGTTCGTCGAACACGTCCGTAGGCAATCTCCACGCGGCACCTTGCTTGTCATTCGCGACACGGGCACCAGTCGAGCCATGGGATTCATCGAAAGCGCGCGACACGACCGAGACGCCGTGGCAGAGTTTCTCGTGTATGTGGGCCGAGACTCGCGCGCGCGGCCAGCTCCGCTCCTTGGGATCGCACGCTTCATCGACGAACTCTTCGTCAATTATCCGATGAGGAAGGTGTACTGCCAGGTCTACGGGTTCAACAGGCAGTCGCTGCGCTTAGTCCGCCATGCCGGGTTCATCGAAGAGGCGTGCTTCCATGAATACACGTGGTGGAGCGATCGATATTGGGACTTGCATGTGTTTTCGCTCACGCGAGACTGCTGGGCAGCGGCCCAATCAGGAGCCGGGCCGGGCGCCGCCGCACGGCGCGCCATCAGGGCCATCGAACAACGGCTCTCGCGGCGCAACGCGAGCCAGACGCAATCGGCTTCCGACGGTGGCAGCTAAAGGGATGACGGTCCCCCATTCCCGTGCCGCGCGTCACGTGACGTCCACAGGCGACGACCTATCGCACCCGAGGCGCGTTTCGTGACACGCGGCAAGTGGCGACCGCGCGACTCGACGAGCGCTGGAACCAAGCACGCGGCACGAGTTGCGCGCCCCGGCAACGGCTGCCCGTGTCGTGCGCGCGTTCGCGGAGCGCTGGCCACCGGCCTCACCCGATGCGCGCGAGGCGACACCGCCCCTCAGTGCTCCGGTGGCGTCGCGCCCGTGCCCGCGAGCTCCGGGCGGCCCGACCACGTCCACGCGAGGTTTGTGCGGCTGCAGCCCATCAGCACGCCGTGGAACGTCGACGGGTGGATGAAGATACCGGCGGGGTTCGGGTCGCCCGGGTCGCGGCCGGCGTAGCGCATGCCGCGCGCCTCGAGCGCGCGGGCGACGGCCATCACGTCGTCGGCCTCGACGTAGCACATGTACAGCGTCTGGCCGCCGCGGCGCTTCATGAAGCGCCCCATCGCCCGGTCCCAGTCGGTGATCTGCGAGAGCTCGATGCGGTCGAGCCGTTCCGGCGGGTTGAACATCGTCAGCTGGCCGGTGTAGCCGTAGAGCTTGCTCGTGATCGGCACAAAGCGGGACGCATCGAGGCCGAAGCGGTCGGCGTAGAAGTTGGCGGCGGCGACGTGGTCGTCGACGAGATTCGTCGCCTCGTAGAGGTAGCGGATACGGCCGACCATCGGCCGCGACTCCTCGCGCGAGATCACCATCCGCAGGCCGGGCGTCTGGTCGGGCGCGATCAGCAGCTGCTCGCCCGCCGTCGCGTAGCGGACGCCTTTCGCGTCGAGCCGCTTCGCGAGCGCATCAACGTCACGGGTCGAGAAGCCGGCAGCGAAGAGGCCCTCGCCCCACCGCGCGATGTAATCGGCGACGGGGCCGTCACCCGCCGGCTCGAGCAACTCGAACGCCGACGTCCCGGCGCGCACGGTGCGGCGGCGCGCGTTGAGCGCCGGCACCTCGTCGTCGTCCGCCTCCTCTGCGGCGAAAGCATCGATGAAGGTGCGCGCGGCCTGCCCTCGGTCGCGCACCGCCAGCTGCATGCGGTCGACGTGTTCGAGCATCTTCGTCCTCCTCCGGCGCCTACGTGCCGGCGAGCCGCTTCACGACCGGCGCCATGCGCTCGAAGCCGTCGCCCGAGAACGCGATGTAGCTGAAGCCGTAGCGCTCGCGCCGCGCCTGCAGCGTCTCGACCATCTGGTCGACCGAGCCGACGAGCACATGCGGCGAATCCAGCACCTCCTGCGGCGACATACCGTAGCCGGGCGCGATGCGCTCGGCCATGCCCTGTTGGTCGTCGGTGACCACCGCGACGAAGACGGTGACCTGCAGCTCGATTTCATCGAAGCGGCTGCCCGCCGCGTCGCGGATCCAGCGGATTTTCTCGTCGGTGACGTCGCCGGCGCCGGACTTCAGCACGGTCTGGTTGACCGCGCCCTGCTCGAGATTGAAGTTCACGCTGATGATGTTCGCCTCGCGGGCGGCGAGCGAGAGCACGCGCTTGCCGCCGCCGCCGATCAGGATCGGCACGGGCTTTTGCACCGGCTTCGGTGTACCGTTGTGGTTCGTAATCGAATAGAACTTGCCGTGGAAGTCGACGGGCTCGTCCGACAGCAACCCCTTGATGATGCGCAGGCCCTCGGCGAACCGGCTAATGCGGACGCCCGGCGGGTCATACGGGATGCCGGAGGCGTCATAGTCCGACTTCATCCAGCCGGCCCCGAGGCCGAGCTCCAGCCGGCCGCCTGACAGCACGTCGACCGTGGCGCACTCCTTCGCCATGACGAGCGGGTGCTTGTAGTCGTTGTCCATGACGAGCGTACCAACGCGCAGCGTCGTCGTGGCGTCGGCCGCGGCCATCATCGCCGGGATCGGCGAGAGCTGGTCGTCGAAGTGGTCGGGCAGCGTGAGGGTTGAGTAGCCGAGGTCCTCGACCTTGCGCGCCTTCTCGACCCACTCGTCGCGCGAGTGGCCGCGCGCGGTCTGGGCAGCGAAGCGGAACGGTCGTGGCATCGGGATCTCCTCCTGTGGACGACGGTGGCGGCAGGATAGGCAGCCGGCGGCGCACGCGCAAGGGGCGCCAGGTCCGAGATGTGAGCGGGAGCGAACCTACGCGGCTTCGGGCAGTTTGTGAGCGGCAGCCGGCTTCGGCGCTACCTTTGGGCGTGCAATCGACCGGGCGGCGAGGATGCGGAAGAACGTGAGGAAGATCACCAGCGTGCCCGCGGCCAGGTAGGAGTACTGCGCGGGCAGGCGCTCGGTGTCGGTCCCGATGAAGGTGCCGTGTGCCAGCGCGGCGTAGAAGAGCGCGAAGGTGGCGTAATGGATCAGGCGCCACGTCTTCTGCCCGATCAGGCCCTTTATGTAGAACGTCGCGCTGATCAGCGCGGAGCCATACAACGTGATGATGCCGATCGCCATCGAGTTCGTGCGGTAGTGGCTCGCGAACGGGACGAGCAGATCCGACAGGCTGAACTTCGCATACGGATCCGGGAGCATGATCAGCCCGTGGAAGGTCATCGCCACCAGCACGAAGATCGAGAGAAACTTGTGCAGCTCGAACACCCACGCCCGTGCGAGCACGCCATCGAAGATGCGCGAGCTGACGGCGAGCCCGAGGGCCACTGAGGCGAAGAGCAGCCAGAACGCGACAAAGCCGGACGAGCGGCCGAGATACCACCAGAGGTGCGCCGAGAGGTCGTCGAGCGAGCTACTGAGCAGGATCAGCATTCGTGGTCAGCTCCCCTTCGAGCGCGTGGGCGCCGGAGTGGGCGGCGGCGCTGCGGTCGGTGCCGGCGGTGGTGGTGGCGGCGGCGCCGTCGGTGCGGGCGGCGGCGGCGGCGGCTCCTGGCGCGTCGGCGCCGGTGGCGGGGGCGGTGGCGCCGCATCCTGCGGCGGCGGCGCCGATGGCTGCGCCGGCGGCGCGTTCGGATCGGCCGGCGGCACTTGGCCCACGACCGATGACTGCGAGACGACTGCGCCCGCATCCTGCTCCACCAAGATCCGAGGGCCAGGTACGGGGCGTTTAACGACGACCACCCGCTGCACTGGTGGTGGTGGCGTCGGCGTCGCGATCGCGGCGAGGTAGCGCAGAGCAGCGCCGACATCGGGCGAGGCGGCCGCTGCGGGCGCATTCGCGGACGGCTTGGACGGGTGCGCGAGCGCGAGCGCAAGCGACATGGTTCCGGCCGCGCTCGCAGCGATGGTGACGAGCTTCGCGCGCCAATACTTCGTCACGAACTGCATAGCGCTCCTCTCGACATCACGGCGTCGTGCTCAGTTGATTAGTCCGACTTCTTCTTGATCACTTCGATCTCTTCGGCGACCCAGACGCCGCCGCTCGCGCGCGCGTGCACGTGGGCGAGGACCCCGGGCTGCAGCCTGGTGAGGTCGCGCGATGAGACGGTCACCGGCGTGGACGTGCCGTTGTGCGTGAACACGACGACATTTCCATCCACGCTGGCTACGGTGCCGGTGAACTCGGTCGTGCCGCTGCTCGGCGGCGCCGGTGCTGGCGGGGGTGAGGTCGGCACCGGCGATGGCGCCGGCGACGTTGGCCGCGGCGCCGGTGTCGGGGGCACCGAGGTCGGCGCGACCGCCGTCGGCGGCGGCGCCTGCGTCGGCGCCGGACCGGGCGGCACGGTCGGCAGGCGCTGAGGTTCGCCGTTGGCGGCCGGCGCAGACTGCCCGCTACGCGTGACATAGGTGAGCTGCGGGCTGCCGGGCACGTCGACATACACGTATTCGGTCACGGTTCCCGGCGTGGGCGCGGGCTGGTTGACCGCCGCGAGGTAGCGCAGCGCCCCTCCGACGTCATCTGGCCCGGCCGAATCCGCCTTCACCTGCTGCGACGCCGCGGTCGTGCCACCGCCGAAGAACCCGGCTTGCCGACCCATGGCGAACAGCGCGAACACGACGACCACCGTGCATGCGAATGCGAGGGCGAGCGCGATGCGACGTTGCATGATCAGTCCTCCGTTCGGGCGGCGCCCCGCTCGCGCCATGCCGGCGTCGCGACGACGCCGCCGCCGTTGAGCACAAACAACCCTGGGTAGCCGCGACGCGTGAGCAGCGCCCCACCCTCGTCGAGGCCGAGGATGAGGGCCGTCTTCGCGTAGACATCGGCGATCACCGCTTCGGGGGCGACGACCGAGGCGGCGATGACGCCCGTGCGCGCGGGCGCGCCGGTGCGTGGATCGATCAGGTGGTGCATCTCGACGCCGCCCGCACGCCAACGGCGCACGGCGGTCGTCGACGTCGCGAGCGCCTCGTCGCGCAGGTTGATCTCGCCCGCGACCTCCCCATTGAGCGGGTGCATGACGGAGGCCGGCCAGCCGACGCCTGGCGTGCCGAGCGCGAAGATGTCGCCGCCCGCGTTCACGAGCGCGTGACGTGCCGGCCGGAGCAGCTCAGCAGCACGATCGACCGCATACCCCTTGCCGATGCCGCCGAGGTCGAGCATCGCGCCGGCAGGGAGCGTTACGCGCGACGCCGCCACGTCGACCATCACGTCGGCAAACGTGGCCGTCGGCCGTTGGGCCACGGCCATGTGTCCGCGATCGCGCACTTGCTCGAAGGAACGGTCGTAGCCGGCGGCGGCAAGCGCCGGTAGTACGCAAGGATCGAAGACGCCGCCGGTCTCCTGATGCAGCCTCCGTGCGCGCTGGAGCAGGGCGAGCATCTCAGGCGAGACAACGCCACCGCCGGACCGGTTCAGACGGCTGAGCTCGCTGTGCGGACGAAAGCGGCTGAAGCGCGCCTCCACGTCGGAGAAGAGCCGCTCGGCGCGCGCGAGCAGCGGGGTGTATGCCGGGTCGGCGACGCGCACCTCGACGCTGGTGTTCATCGCACGGAAGCGACGGACGCCATGGACGACAAGCTGCGGCCGAAGCGATAGCGCTGTCGCCATGCGGAGACCCGCAGTCCACCCCTGTGCCGACTCCCGCCGCCTATCGGCAACTGCCTGGCGACATCGACGCCGAGAACACACGGCTTGCCTGACCCTGTTGCCAAGATCATCGGAAGGCGTGCGAACTTCTGTTGGACGCAGCTATTTCGGCAGTTCCGATTGCGAATACTTTGGCGTTTCGTGCACGGGCGACATCCGCTAGGCTCGAACGACATGCACAAGACGATCGCTGTCCTTCGGGGCGACGGCATCGGGCCGGAGATCATGGCGCAGGCGGTCGCCGCGCTCGACGCGGTCGCCGGGCGCTTCGGGCACGAGCTCTCGTACGTCGAGGCGTACGCGGGCGGCGAGGCGTGGGACCGCTATGGCGAGCACCTGCCGCCAGAGACGCTCGAGGTCTGCGGCAAGGCCGACGCGATCCTCAAGGGGCCGTTCGGCGGTCCGACGAGCGAGCTGGATTCGCCGAAGTGGCGCGGCGTGGAGACGACCGCGATCCTCGGCCTGCGGCGGGCGTTTGACCTGTTCATGAACCTGCGGCCGGTCGTCGTGTACCCGGAGGTCGTGGCGCTCTCGCCGCTGCGGCCGGAGATCGTCGCGGGCGCCGACATGCTGATCGTCCGCGAGCTGACGAGCGGCATCTACTTCGGCCCGCGCGGCGAACGTGACCACGACGGCGACCGCGAGGTGTGGGACACCGAATCGTACCGGGCGAGCGAGATCGCACGAATCACGCACGGCGCCTTCCGCGTCGCGCGGGCGCGCCGCAAGCACGTGACGCTCGTCGCAAAGTCGAACGTCCTCAGCAGCTCGGTACTCTGGCGCGAGGTGGCCGACCCGATCGCGAAGGAGTACCCGGACGTCACGTACGACTACATGCACGTCGACAACGCGTCGATGCAAATCATCACGAACCCTCGGCAGTTCGACGTGCTGCTGACGAGCAACATCTTCGGCGACATCCTGTCAGACGAGGCGAGCGTGCTCGCGGGCTCGCTCGGCATGCTTGGCTCGGCGAGCCTGAACGCGGCCGGCTTCGGCATGTACGAGCCGGTGCACGGCTCGGCTCCCGACATCGCTGGCGAAGGGAAGGCGAACCCGATCGGCATGGTGCTGAGCGCGGCGATGATGCTGCGGCTCTCGTTCGGGCTCGCCGTCGAGGCGGACGCCGTCGAAGACGCCGTGCGCACGGCGCTCGCCGCCGGCTTGCGGACGCCGGACCTGGCCGGCGCAGGCGGCCGCGTCGTATCGACAGCAGAGCTCGGTAGCGCCATCGTCGCGCACATCACCGGGACGTGACAGCGGTGGCCCGGAATGGCCTGGCCTGATTCCGGCGCGCGGTTCCAGGTGCCGCCGGCACCCCTCGCGGTCGAGTAGGCTGGCCAACGAGGAGTCCCGATGTCCGGCTTGCAGCGCGTACGCCTGCGCGCCCTCATCACCGTCATCGCGCTGGCGTCGCTTATTGGCGCCTGCGCCGGGCAAAGCGCGAGTGCGCCGCCGACCGTCCTCGGCGGGTCCGCGACCATCGGCGCTGCCGCGGCGCATCTGCAGGCATCGCCTGATCCAGTCGTGATCGCCGCGGGCGACATCGCGTCGTGCTCCTCGAATGGCGACGAGCAGACCGCGGCGCTCGTCACCGCGATCGACGGGACGGTGATCACACTTGGGGACAACGCCTACGAGTCCGGCACGACGTCCGAGTACAACAACTGTTACGGGCCGAGCTGGGGCGCGGTGAAGGCGCGCACGCGGCCATCGCCGGGCAACCACGAGTACAACACGCCCGGCGCAAGTGGCTATTACGGTTACTTCGGCGCAGCGGCGGGATCACCGGCGCAGGGCTGGTACAGCTTCGATGTTGGCGGCTGGCACCTGATCGCGTTGAACAGCAATTGCGGCGCGATCGGCGGCTGCGGCGCGGGCTCGCCGCAGGAGCAATGGCTGCGGACGGATCTGGCCGCGCACCCGGCCGCCTGCACGCTCGCCTACTGGCACCACCCGCGCTTCAGCTCCGGGCCGCACGGTGCACACACGTCCGTCGGCGCGATCTGGCAAGCGCTGTACGACTACGGCGCCGACGTCGTACTCAACGGCCACGACCACGACTACGAGCGCTTCGCGCCGCAGGATCCCGCAGGAGCGGCCGATGCGGCGCTCGGCATCCGCGAGTTCGTCGTCGGCACGGGCGGACGCAGCCACTACGCAACGGGTACGCCGGTGGCGAACAGCGAAGTGCGTAGCAGCGACACATACGGCGTCTTGGCGCTCACGCTGCACGCCTCGGGCTACGACTGGCAGTTCGTGCCGGTCGCGGGCGCAACGTTCACCGACAATGGCAGCGGCGCCTGCCACGGCCCGGCGCTCCCGGACGGCGACGGCGATTGGGTGCCCGACAGCGCCGACAACTGTCCCGCCGATACCAACCTCGACCAAGCGAACAATGACGGCAACTACATCGACCTGCCAGCGACGTATGCGTTCGACGACGCCACGCTCGTTCGGTCGGACGGCGCCGGCGACGCGTGCGACCCCGACGACGATAACGACGGTCTGGCCGACAGCGTGGAAGCCGCGGGCCCGCCGTGCGCCAGTGCGTCGGGCATGACCGACCCGCTCGCACTGGACAGCGACATCGACGCCGCAACCGACGGCGCCGAATGCGCGCTCGGCAGCGACCCCACGCAGGCGTCGTCGCGGCCGGCGATGCCATCACCGGTGGACGACCCGGACCACGACGGGCTGGCGACGTCGGTCGAGGCGGTCCTCGGCTCGAACCCGGCGGCGGTCGATACCGACGGCGACCGCCTGGGCGACGGCGTCGAGTTCAAGGGGCACGGCTCGGCGCCCACCTCCGCGAACACGGACGGCGACGGCTGCGGAGACGCGCGCGAGGCGGCGTCGGTGAACGCTGATGAGGCGGTCACCGCAGCGGACCTCGGGCTCGTCGCAGCCAGTTTCGGGACGGCGTCCACCTCGCCCTCGTACGTCGAGGACTTCGACGTCAGCCGTGATGGCGTGGTGACGGCGGCCGACCTGGGCATGGTGGCCGCGGCATTCGGGCCGTGTCCGTAGCTGCAGCCCTACCTACCGGCGGTCCGGTACAGTTGACGCCGATGGCCGCTCCGGCCATAATGTTGACTAAGTCGATTCACTTTACGACCGTCCGCCAGAGGTGCCCCATGGTGACCCAGACGAAGACCGTGTCCGAGTTCGCGCAGGACAAGTCCAACGACCCGATCGTCCGCGCGGAGATCGATAACTTCGAACGCGAGGCCAAGGCATGGCGCGCGGGCGGCGGCCTGGGCGATGACTTCCGCCCGTTCCGCCTCCAGCACGGCACCTACGGCCAGCGCCAGGCCGACCGCCAGATGATGCGGATCAAGGTGCCGCACGGGACACTGACGCCCGACCAGCTGCACGCCATCGCCGACTGCGCCGAAACCTACACGCCGCGCAAGCTGGGCCACGTGACGACGCGGCAGGCGATCCAGCTGCACTTTGTCATGCTCGAGGACGCGCCGAAGGTCATGCGGCGGCTGGCGCAGGTCGGCATCACGACGCGCGAGGCCTGCGGCAACACCGTGCGCAACATCACGGCCGACCCGCTTTCGGGCATCGCCGACGACTGTGTCTTCGATGTGACGCCATACGCGGAAGCGGCGATGCGCTATTTCCTGCGCAACCCGGTCAACCAGAAGCTGCCGCGCAAATTCAAGATCTCGTACTCGGCGAGCCCCGCCGACCGCGGGCTGATCCCAATCCACGACATCGGCCTCATGGCCGTCGAGCGCGACGGACAGAAGGGCTTCCGGGTGAGCGTCGGCGGCGGGCTCGGCGCGGCGCCGCGCGTCGCCGATGTGCTCGTCGACTTCATCCCGGTGTCGGAGCAGCTGCGGACGATCGAGGCGGTCATCCGCGTGTGGGACCGTCTGGGCGAGCGGCGCAACAAGAACAAGGCGCGCATCAAGTTCCTCATTGCGCGCCTCGGCATCGACGAGTTTCGGCGGCTCTATGAGGCCGAGCTTGCCACGCTGCCTCCGGCGACCGACCCGCGCTACCGAGAGCCGGACTTCACGCTCCTGGAAGAGCCGCCTGCTGGCGGCTCCTACGCATCGCGCAACGGCGGCCCGGTGAAGCCGCGCGAAGGGTTCGAGGTGTGGCGCCGCACGAACGCACTGCGCCAGGCGCAGCCGGGCTACTTCACCGTCTACGTGCTGCTGCCGATCGGCGACGTCACGGCGGACCAGATGCATGCGCTCGCGGAGATCGCTCGGACCTACGCCGGCGGGCACATCCGCACGGCGGCGACGCAGAACTTCGTGCTGCGCTGGGTGCACGAGGACGACCTGCCGGCCGTCCATGCGGCGCTTGTCGACATCGGCCTCGCCGAGGACCACGCGATGACGATCACGGACGTCATCACGTGCCCGGGCGCCGACACCTGCTCGATCGGCGTCACCTCTTCGAAGGGCCTCGGTACGGAGATCCGCCAGCGGCTTCTGGCGGCGAACGGCAAGTATCACGACGACCCGCTCGTCAACGAGATGCGCATCAAGATCAGCGGCTGCCCGAACTCCTGCGGCCAGCACCACGTCGCCGACATCGGCTTCTACGGCATGGCCGTGCGCAGCGGCGACCGGCAGGTGCCGGCGTTCCAGATGATGCTCGGCGGCAACGCGCAGGGCGAGGGCCGGCTCGCGAAGCTGACGATGAAGATCCCGGCGCGCTACATCCCGGACGCCCTGGAGCGCGTGCTCGACACCTACATCGAGGAGCGCACGGAGGGTGAAAAGTTCCACGAGTGGTTGAGCCGCGTCGGCACGCCGTACGTGCAGGAGCTGCTCGCCGAGTACAAGGTGATCCCCGACTTCACGAAGGACCCGATGGCCTACATCGACTGGGGCCAGACGAAGTTCTTCACGCTCGACGACATGGGCGAGGGCGAATGCGCGGTATAAGCTCGCGGCGCCGGCTTTCAGCGCGCGTCCTCCAAGGCAAGACGAGAAGCGCATGACGACGACGGCCGCTACAACCGAGACCGGCCGCTCGCGCCCTTCGGACGCAGAGCTCGCCCAGTTGTCGGCGGCGCTCGAGGGGAGGCCGCCGCAGGAGATCCTGCGCTGGGCAGTGCAGCAGTACCAGCCGGGGCTGATGCTGGCCTGCTCGTTCGGCGGGCCGTCGGGCATGGTGCTGCTCGACATGGTCATGCAGATCGACCGCACGGTGGAGGTCTTCTACCTCGACACCGACTTCCTCTTTCCGGAGACGTACAAGCTGCGCGACATCGCCGCGGCGAAGTACCAGTTCGAGCCGAAGGGCTACGTGTCGCTCCTCACGCCGGCGGAGCAGGCGTCAAAGTACGGCGACGCGCTCTGGGCACGCGACCCCGACGCCTGTTGCGCCATCCGGAAGGTCGAGCCGAACCGCCGCGCACTCGCAGGCAAGCGGGCGTGGATCAGCGGCATCCGGCGCGACCAGTCGAAGACGCGCGCCGAGATCCCGATCGTCGAGTGGGACGCGAAGTTTGGACTGGTAAAAATCAACCCACTCGCCGCATGGACCGAATCGCAGGTCTGGTCGTACATCCTGGACAATGACGTGCCATACAACGAGCTGCACGACCGCAATTACCCGAGCATCGGCTGCACACATTGCACGAAGCCGGTGATGCCTGGCGACGACCCGCGCAGCGGCCGCTGGCAGGGCTTCGATAAGGTGGAATGTGGCCTCCACGTGCCCGACGGCGGGGTCAATGCGCTCGACCGCCTCAACGCCGACGAAGAGCTCGAGCGCGCGCCGGGCGGCGGCGCGTCCGCGCAACGGTAGCCACAGCGCGGGCGTTGTCAACGATAGCAGGCTTCACGGGGGCACGACGCCCGTCGCGCCCCCGTCGCATGACCGAAGAGAGACAGCGAAGGAGAGGGAGGGTTGGAACAGAAGGGGTTCACCGTCTGGTTCACGGGGCTCTCGGGCGCCGGCAAGACCACGATTGCGGACGCGATCGAGCCGTTGCTGCGTGAGCGCGGGATCACGAAGCTCGAGAAGCTCGACGGCGACGTCGTGCGTACGCATCTGAGCAAGGGCCTCGGATTCAGCAAGGAAGACCGCGATACGAACATCCGTCGCATCGGCTGGGTGGCGCAGGTGCTGACGCGCAACGGCGTCTGTGTGCTGGCATCGGCGATCTCCCCGTACCGCGAGATTCGCGACGAGGTGCGGAAGAACATCGGCAACTTCGTCGAGGTATACGTCGAGTGCTCGATCGAGGAGTTGACGCGGCGCGACGTGAAAGGGCTGTACGAGAAGGCGCTGCGTGGTGAGATCCAGAACTTCACCGGGGTCAGCGACCCGTACGAGCCGCCGCTGAACCCGGAGGTTACGGTGAACAGCGAGCGCGAGACGCTCGAGGAGTCGGTTGCGAAGGTGATGGCGAAGCTCGAGGAGCTGGGCTACGTGCCAATGAAGACCCGGGCCTAGCGCACGCCCCCTGCGCGGAGGACAGGCCTTCACGGCCTATTCGTCCGCACGATTCACACATCACAGTGACGATTGGGAGAGGACATGACAGACACTACGGACACCGGACTCATCGCCCCGCATGGCGGCGCCCTGAATCCCCGCGAGGTCACCGGCGACGAAGCCGCCGCGCTCGAAGAGCGCGCACGCGGGCTGCCTTCACGCCGGCTGAACTCGCGCGAGCTATCGGACCTCGAGCTGCTCGCCAACGGCGGCTTCTCGCCGCTCGCCGGCTTCATGACGGAGGCGCAGTACAAGAGCGTGGTCGAGACGATGCACCTGCCGGATGGGCTGCCGTGGTCGATCCCGGTGACGCTCTCGGTCTCGAAGGAGCAAGCCAACCGTTTCCAGGGCGACATCGCCCTGTCGGACAACGACGGCACGCCGCTCGCGGTGATGACCGTCGAGGAGGACTACGACTACGACAAGGCGCACGAGGCGCATAACGTCTACCGAACGCAGGACGACAAGCACCCTGGCGTGGCCGCGCTCTACGCGCAGGAGGAGATCCTGATCGGCGGGCCGGTGCAGGTGTTCCGCAGGCCGGGGAACCCGTCGTTCCCGGAGTACCGGCTCGACCCGGCACAGACGCGTGCCGCCTTCGTCGAGCGCGGCTGGAAGCGCGTCGTGGGATTCCAGACGCGCAATCCGGTGCACCGCGCGCACGAGTACATCCAGAAGTGCGCGCTCGAGATCGTCGATGGCCTGCTGTTGCACCCGCTCGTCGGCGACACGAAGTCGGACGACATCCCGGCCGAGGTGCGCATGGAGTGCTACCGCGTGCTGCTCGACGGCTACTACCCGAAGGACCGCGTGCTGCTATCGGTGCTGCCGGCGGCGATGCGCTACGCCGGGCCGCGCGAGGCGATCTTCCACGCCATCATGCGCAAGAACTACGGCTGCTCGCACTTCATCGTCGGGCGTGACCACGCCGGTGTCGGCAACTACTACGGCACGTACGACGCGCAGAAGATCTTCGACGAGTTCGACCCACAGCGGCTCGGCATCACGCCGCTCTTCTTCGAGCACACGTTCTTCTGCAAGCGCTGCGAGGGCATGGCCTCGAGCAAGACCTGCCCGCACGGTGCCGAAGATCGCGTGACGCTCAGCGGCACCCAGGTGCGCGAGTTCCTCGCTCAGGGCAAGGAGCCGCCACACGAGTTCTCGCGGCCGGAGGTGGCCCGCGTCCTCATCGCCGCGGAGCGGGCGAAGGCCGGCGCGTGAGCGAGCACGCACGGGAGGCGGCGTTGCCGCCGGCGCGTGACCTGCGCGCCGAGGCGGACGATCGCGTCCCGCACGTCCCGCTAACGGTGCCGCAGGTCGCGCTGTCCGTCGTTCTGCGGTCGCTGTACGTGATCGTGGCGCTGGCGGTGTTCGTGTTCGCGCTGCAGACGCTGAAGGCGGGCGCCGGTGGCCTCAAGCCAGTGCTGCAGGAGATCGACGCGCACGGCACGGCGAATATCGTCGGCTTCGGGTGGTTGGGCTCGTACCTCGTGCTGAGCGGCTCGCCGGTGGCGGCGATCGCGCTCTCGCTCTTCTCGAAGGGCGTGCTGTCGGACACCGAGACGTTCGCGATGATCAACGGCTCGCGCATGGGGGCGTCGTTCATCGTGCTGTTTGTCGGCTTCCTGTACTGGGTACGCGGGAAGCGCGAGCCGGACGGCCTGTACGTCGGCGCCGTCGCCTTGCTGACGGCGTTCACGCTCTGGGCGCCGGTCGTGCCGCTCGGGCAGCTTGTGTTGCGCGAGGGGTGGTTCGACGGCGTGCGCTTCGGCAGCCCCGGCGCGGTGAACTCGCTCGTAAACGTGATCTACGACCCGATGATCTCGCGGCTGGCTGACCACCTGCCGCGGTTGGCGATGTTCGCGGTCGGCGCCGGCGTGCTGCTGGCAAGCTTCAGCATCTTCGACCGCGCGCTGCCGAACCTCGAGCAGCCTGGGCCGAGCTTCGAGCGCCTCTCCGAGCGGCTACAGCGCCGCTATTCGATGTTCGCGTTCGGGCTGTTGGTGACGGGCATGACGATGTCGGTCTCTCTCTCGGTGACGATCCTCGTGCCACTGACGCTCAAGGGCTACGTGCGTCGCGAGAACATCATCCCGTACGTCATGGGCGCGAACATCGCGACGTGGATAGATACGCTGTTCGCGGCGCTGCTCCTCGACGCGCCGCGCGCCTTCACGATCGTCTTCGTCGAGATGGTGACGGGCGCCGGCGTATCGCTCGCGGTGCTGGTGTTCTTCTTCGAGCCATACCAGCGTCTGATCCTGCGCGGGGCCCACCTGGCCACGCGTTCGCGACGCGGGTTCGCGGTCTTCCTCGGGGCGCTGTTCGCTGTGCCCGCGCTGCTGCTCTTCATCTAGGCCACTTGTTTCGAACCCATGACGATGTATCGCGCGCCAGGGCGGTGCTTCGCTAGCATGCAACGAGCATTGGACGCGGGGCATTGACGTGCGATTGGCACGAAGGGGGTTAGACATGCGGCCATGGATGGCAGCGATGGTGCTCGGACTCGCGGGGTTCGCGGCGTTCGCGGGGACGTGCGTCGTCCGTAACGTCTCCCTTACCACCGTCGGTAATGTCAAGGTCGGCGCCGGCGAGCTGCGGAACGACAGCGGCGCGGACCTGCTCGACCACCGCATCGCCGTGGCGTTCTTCGATAGCAACAACCAGCTGGTCAGCCTGCAAACGGTGCCGGGCTGCCTGCGCTCGCTGCAGGACGGCACGTCGGACTTCTTCTCGGCGACGACCGACCAGCCGGCCGTCAGCATGCTGGCGCGTATCTCCTTCGACTCGACGCTCGAGGCCGGGGCCGTGGTCGACGGCGACTTCACGATCTCCGGTGTGACGGCGCTCCGCACGGGCGAGTCGTTGGCGGTGAGCGGCACGGTCCGCAATAACTCGGACCACACGGTCACCGAACCGCATGCCTGCGCCGTCGTCTACGACCAGGACGGCCATGTCGTCGCGACGGCGTCGGACACGGCGATCGAGGACCTGTCCCAGAACGAGTCGCAGAACTTCACGGTCGACGTCGCCGTCCCGGACAGCACGACGCTGGTCGACCACGTGGACATCTGGATGGACGCGCTCGACGGCGGCACGCCGATCGAGCCGCAATCCTCCAAGGGGCACGACGTGGCCGTCTGCCCGACCGTAACGCCGACGCAGGGGACGCCCACCGAGACACCGACCGGGTCAGCCACCCCGACGCCGACGCCGAGTGCCACGCCGAGCGACACGCCGACGGCCACGGCGACGCCTGACGGCTGCTAGGGCCAGCTCCGCTGGCTGCCGGAGCGATGAGGCGCCCTTCGCGGGCGCCTCATCCGATCTCCCTTGATCGCCCAGACGGCCGCGCGGCCAGCCGATATCCTCGTGGTACGCCGAGGCGATGCGACGCGCGCGGGCGGCGGCGCAGGCACCGGCCGGAGGGTGTGTGCTCAAGCTCGAGCTCTCATACCGGGGCATGATCGCGGTCGGGCTGGCGCTCGTCGGGCTGTTCTTCTTCATCCGCCTATGGCCGCTGATCCTGCTCATCGTCACCGCCTTCATCTTCATGACGACGCTGCTGCCGTACGTCGACTGGCTGGTGCGGCGCGGCCTGCCACGGACGCTGGCGGTCGTCGTGCTGCTGGTGGCGGTGCTCGCGGTGATCGCCGGGCTGTTTGCGCTAGTCGTGCCGGCGATGGTCGACGAGTTCCAGAGCATCCGCGACACCTTGCCCGAGGACGCGAAGCGGCTCGAGGATTTTCTGGCGAACTTCAACATCGACGTTGAGCTCGAGGACCGCGCACGCAACATCGACTGGGGAGAGCTGATCTCGGGCCGCGCCGTCGTGGACTATGGGCAGCGGATCTTCGCGATCGTGCTGTCGACCCTGACGGTGGTCTTCCTCACGGTCTACCTGCTCGTCGAGGCGCCGAGGCTGTCGCGCTTCATGTATCAGTTCGTACCGCCGGGGCGCGAGCCGGAGGTGCAGCACCTGCTGCAGCAGGTGCAGCGGGTCGTCGGCGGCTACATCCGCGGGCAGGTGATCACCTCGCTCGCGATCTCGGTGTACACGTTCGTCGTGCTCCTCGCCGTCGGGGCGCCGAACGCGATCGCGTTCGCCGTGATGGCGGGCTTCGCCGATGTCATCCCGATCGTCGGTGCGGCGCTCGCCGTCATCCCGCCGACGGCGGCGACGTTCCACGAATCGTCGACAAAGGCCGTGATCGTCCTCGTCATGCTCGTGCTCTACCAGCAGTTCGAGGACCGCTTTCTCGTGCCGCGCGTCTACGGCCAGACGCTGAACCTGCCGCCGCTCGTCGTGCTCATCGCCATCCTCGTGGGCGGCGAGCTGCTCGGCATTCCGGGGGTGTTGCTCGCGCTGCCCGCGGCCGCCGTTGGACGGGTCGCGTTCGACTTCTGGATGGAGCGGCGGAAGCCGGCGTTCGCCTCCGCTGGCCCTGCCGAGGAGCCGTTCGCTCCGGATGAGCCTCAGCCCCCGGAGGAAGCTGGGCGAGCGACCGAAAGGAGGTCAGCATGACGACCGCCACGCCGGACCGCGGTGTCGGCAAGTGCGCGGAGAACCACCTCGGCTCGTACGGGTATCCGACTCGGCCGGAGCACCCATACGCCTTCTGCCCGCAGTGCGGACACCGCATCGTCTGGCAGTGCCCGGCGTGTGACGCACCGGTCCCGAGCGACCCCGACGAACTGCAGGCGGCACGTTTCTGCCGCGACTGCGGCGCGCCATACTTTGGTGACGACCCGATACGCGATTGACCGCCGGGCCGGCTCGCCCGGCGCCGAGACAAAGGGAGGCTCCATGCCGTTGTATTTCGTCGAACACCGCCACTCGGCCGAGACCTGCCCCACGAAGAACCCGGACATGATGCGGATGCTCGGCCAACACGTGTCGCAGGCCAACGCCGATACCTACGACATCCGCATCCTCGCCGACGTTGTCCACCCGGGTGAGCACTGGATGAACATGGTGCTCGAGGCGCCCGCGCAGGAGAACGTCGAGCGGTTCATGCAGCCGTTCTCGATGGTGGGCAGCGTCGGCGTGAAGGAAGTGAAGACCTGCGAGGAGGTCGTCGAATCGGCGACGTGCTGAGGCGCCGGGGGATGCCCTAAGCGGCTATGCGCGTGCGGCGGCTCGAGGGGCGGCATCGACTCGAGACGTGACGGCCGCGTGCCAGCAGGTCATGCGCGTCGTAGCCGTCCTGCGGCAGCCGACAGCCATCGCAGGCATCACGCGCGCGGACGGTGGTGACGCGCCGGACCCATCGCCGCGTCGGCAGCAACTCCAGGAACCGCCGGTTGTAGGCGCTCGGGCCCGTACCGATGCTCGCGCGGGCCGTCGACTGCATCGCGCACCTGCATCTCCCCTGTGGCCGTAGTCAGCGCAGGCGCCGATCGCTGCAGCCCGTGCGTCGTTACGGGCACTCACAGAGGCATAACGGTCACGCGTGACCAGTTCGCCAGCGCACGATCAACGTACCCGTCCCGCCCACCGCGCATCTGGCGGGAAGCGCACGGGGCGTGTTCCGGCACGCCGTGAGCCCGACGGGCGACAGCTCGCCCGGCCGCCCCGCCCCTCGCGTCACGGGGCGATGTTCTGGTTCAAGTGGAATACGTTGTGGGGGTCGTACTCCCGTTTGATGCGCAGAAGCCGTTGGTAGTTTTGCCCCCAGACGGCATCGGACACTTCGCCGGCCGCAGCATCGTCAGCCTGATAGTTCACGTAGCTCGCCGCAGCACGCACGGGTTCCATCAAGTCGTATGTCTCCCGCGTCCAGGCGATGTTCACATCCGAGTCCGACCGATCCTGCCACTGAGACAGGAGCAGTACGTTCCACCCGACGCGGCGGTGGGGGAACGCTGTCGCGGTGGCCGGCACACGGGCGGCGGCGCCGTGGATGTGCTCGAGCACCATGAGCGTCATCGCCGACGGGCAGGCGGCGAATCGGTCAGCGAGGATCTCGATGGCGCCATCACTGAGGTCGTCGCGGAGGAAGCTCGATTTCCAGTAGTTCAACGCACCCTTCGGGAAGGCAGCGTCCATGGCGGTGTTCGTCGCCTCGTAGGTCTGATGGCCGATCGTGTCCATGACGGGCGCGCCGAACGCACGCAGCGCGCGCACATCGTTCTCCGCCTCGTTGAGCCCGCCGCAATGGCACACGGCGACGGCGACGAGCGGCATGCTATCGGGGCCGCGGAGGAATGCGCATTCGATCGTCAGCTTGTCCGGTGCGGCGGCTGCGAACTCTCGCGCGAAGCGCAGCACGGCGAGCGCACTCTCGAGCGGGTGCGCCACGAGCCCGCTCAGTACAACGGGGCCGACGGGGTGCAGCGCGAACTCAAATGAGGACACGACACCGAAGTTCCCCCCGCCGCCGCGGAGCGCCCAGAAGAGGTCGATGTTCTCTCGATCGTTGGCCCTGACAACCTCGCCGTCCGCGGTCACCACCTCGGCGCCGACGAGGTTATCGATCGCCATTCCGTACGCTCCCATGAGCCAGCCGAGGCCCCCGCCAAGCGTCAGGCCGGCGATGCCTGTCGTGGACACGACGCCGCCGGTACTCGCAAGGCCGTGTGCCTGGGTCACCTGGTTGTACTCGCCCCAGGTCAGGCCTGCCTCGGCTCTCGCCGTGCGTGCCTTCGCATCGACGTCCATGCGTTTCATCAGGGAGAGATCGATCATGAGACCGCCCTCGCACACGGCACGGCCGGCGACGCCGTGGCCGCCGCCGCGGACGGCGATATCAAGGCTGTTCGCTCGCGCGAACTTCACGGCGGCCACGACATCGGACGTGCCCAAACAACGTGCGATGAGCGCCGGCCTGCGGTCGATGAGGCCGTTCTGGACTCTGCGGGCATCCTCGTAGCCAGGGTCGGCGCCAAACAGAAGCTGACCGCGGAACGACTTCCTCAGGCCCTCGACGGATTGCAGTTCGGCGACCATCGTCATCCTCCTCTTCGCCGTCGGATCAGCCGTTAGAAGATGCCGATCGCGCAACGAAATACGAATTCACTCGCTCATCGTATGCCCGCCGCGCTGCCCGCGCGTCCGGCGAAGTACGCATCCTGCATGGCGGGACTTACGCAGAATCGAACTGGACGAGGCGACGCGTCAAGGCATACGCCGTCGCCTGCGCGCGTGTGCGGACGTTGAGCTTTGCGTAGATGTTCGCGATGTGGCGCTCGACAGTGCGCGCACTGATCACCAGCGCATCAGCGATCTCCCGGCTGCTTCGGCCGTGGGCAAGCAGGCGCAGGACCTCGACCTCGCGAACGGTGAGGTTATCGGGTAAGGGCTCACGGCCGGCATCACGCGGCACCATCGCCGGGGACTGACCAAGGAGCGGTCGCAGGAATCGATGGACTTCCTGCACGATGACCTGCCGGTGTGCCCACGGCGCATTGCTCGCTCCTTCGAACGGCACAAACTCCGCTCCGGAGATCCGTGCGGCGACGTCGCGGCCGACCTCAAATGGGACGAAGGTGTCGCCGCGCGCGTGCAGGACGAGCGTCGGTGCCACGATGCGGCCGAGCCAGTGCGTGACGTCAGCGGCGTACAGGATCCTGAGTACCTCCGCTTGCCACGCATGAGACGCCCCCGCCTCCACGAGGTGCCTGACGTCGCGCAGGGTCTCGGCGTCGACGCCAGGGGCGTCCACAAACTCGGACGTCGGGAAGCCATAGTTCAGCACAAAGTCGATCGTTGCCCGTTGCTTGCGAACCGATGCGATATCGGAACCACGGGCGAACGGGCTGTTGAGCACGAGGCGGCTCACACGCTCCGGCCGGTTAGCGGCATAGCGGATGGCGATCGGGCCGGCGAGATCGCCGAGACTGAGCAGCGCGAAGCGCTCCAGGTGGAGGTGATCCACGACCGCTTCGAGGTCTGCCGCAAGAGCGTCAAACGAGAGGGCGGCCACGGCGTCGTCCGACAGGCCCGACCCGCGCATGTCGTAGCGAATGAGTGTAAAACCGGCCGCGAGATCTTCGAGGAAGCCGCGCGCGAACGGCTTTCGCCATTCGAGCGCCAGGTGGCCCGGCCAGCCTGTGGCGTAGACCAGCGGCGGGCCGTCTCCGGTGGTTGCATACGCAATGCGTATACCGTCGGTGGCGGTACAGAAGCCGATTGTCTGGCCCATCGCGCCTGCATCTCCTCGACGACGATGATCATAGCCGGTGAGAACGCACGATGGCCGTAGCCGCTGCGTCGCCGATCGACGATGTCCCCGCCGCGAGCCGAATGCGCCGCCAATTGACCGCTGCGGCTTCGAGACATACAATCGGCAGGCTTGACCGCAGCGACCGGTGGCGTCCGGCTCGCTTCTGATGCGACACGAGGTGGTGCGATGCCGGAGCAGTTTCAGGGCGTGATCGGCCGGACGGCCGCGGAGTCGCAGGCGTGGTGGCCGGAGCCGGTGCGGGCGCGCGAAGGCGCACCGAACGTCCTGTACATCGTGCTCGACGACGTCGGCTACGGGCAGATCGGCTGCTTCGGCGGGCTCATCGACACCCCGAACATGGACCGCCTCGCCGCGAACGGCCTGCGCTACACGAACTTCCACACGACGGCGCTCTGCTCGCCCACGCGGAGTTGCCTGCTGACCGGCCGCAACCACCACTCGAACGCCATGGCGAGCATCGTCGAGAACGCGGCGGGCTTCCCCGGCTACACGGGCGAGATCCCGTTCGAGAACGGCTTCCTCTCGGAGATGCTGACGCCGCAGGGCTACGCCGCGTTCGCCGTCGGCAAGTGGCATCTGACGCCGCACGCCGAGATGAACATGGGCGCGCGCAAGGACCGCTGGCCGCTCGGCCGTGGCTTTGAGCGCTTCTACGGCTTCATGGGCGGCGACACGAACCAGTGGAACCCGGAGCTCGTCTACGACAACCACCCGGTGCCCCAGCCGAAGACACCGGAGGAGGGCTACCACCTCACCGAGGACCTGGCGGATCGCGCGATCGAGTTCGTCAGCGACCTCCGCAACGCCGCGCCGGAGAAGCCATTCTTCCTCTACTTCTGCACAGGCGCCGGCCATGCGCCGCACCACGCGCCGAAGGAGTGGATCGAGAAGTATCGCGGGCGCTTCGACATGGGCTGGGATAAAGCGCGCGAGGAGATCTTCCGCCGCCAGCGGGAGATGGGGATCGTGCCAGAGGGCACCGACCTCACCGAGCGACCGCACTGGATCCAGGCGTGGGATTCCCTCTCCGACGACGAGCGCAGGCTCTACGCGCGCATGATGGAGGTGTTCGCCGGTTTCATGTCGCACACCGATGCGCAAATCGGCCGCGTGCTCGACTTCCTGCAGGAGATCGGCGAGCTCGAGAACACGATCACGGTGCTCATCTCCGACAACGGCGCCAGCGCCGAGGGCGGGCCACATGGATCGCTGAACGAGGCGTTCTTCTTCAACCGCGTGCCCGAAACCCTCGAGGAGAACCTGGCGCGCATCGACGAGCTGGGCAGCCCGACCACCTTCAACCACTACCCGTTCGGCTGGGCGTGGGCGGGCAACACGCCGTTCCAGCGGTGGAAGCGCGAGGTGCACGAGGGCGGCGTCGCCGACGCCTGCATCGTCTCGTGGCCGAAGGGGATCGCCGCGCGCGGTGAGGTGCGCCGGCAGTATGCGCACGCGATCGACGTCACACCGACCGTGCTGGAGCTGCTGTCGGTGGAGCCGCCTGCGGCCATCAAAGGCGTCGCGCAGTCGCCGATGCACGGCGTCTCGTTCGCGCACACGTTCGACGACCCGAAGGCGGCCTCACGCCACAACACGCAGTACTACGAGATGCTCGGTAACCGCGCGATCTACCACAACGGCTGGAAGCTCGTGACGTACCACGGCACCGAGGGGATGATTTACGACGGCGTCACCGACCCAACGAAGCCGTTCGACGAGGACCGCTGGGAGCTGTACCACGTCGCGGAGGACTTCTCGGAGGCGCACGACCTCGCGCAGGAGTACCCGCAGAAGGTGCGCGAGCTGGAAATGCTCTGGTGGGCCGAAGCGGGGCGCTACCAGGTGTTGCCGATCTCGGCGCAAACGTTCGGCCGGGCGGCGCGGAGGCCGCGCATCAGCCAGGGGCGCAAGCGCTTTACCTACTACCCCGCGCACGCCGGCGTCGAGACCTTCGCCGCGGTCAACGTGAAGAACCGCTCGCACGGCATCGCCGCCGAGGTCGTGATCCCGCCCGGCGGCGCCGAGGGCGTGCTGATCGCCGAGGGAGGGCGCTTCGGCGGCTACGCGCTGTACGTGCACAAGGGGCGGCTGAAGTACTGCTACAACTTCCTCGGCCGCTGGTCAAAGATCATCACCTCCGATATCGATGTGCCGGAGGGCGCGCACGTGCTCGGCTTCGGCTTCGAGAAGACGGGGCAGGCGCCGTTTGGTGCCGGCGGCATCGCCCGGCTGTACATCGACGGGAAGCAGGTGGCCGAGGACGAGCTGCCGCGCACCGTACCGTTCATCTTCGCGCTCGGCGTCGGCCTCCAGATCGGTCGCGACGAGGGCGCGCCGGTGTCGTCGGAGTACGCCGCGCCGTACGCCTTCACCGGCACGCTGCGGCGCGTCGTCGTCGACGTGTCCGGCCCGGAGCCGCCGCGCGACCTCGCGCAGGAGGCGGCGATCGAGATGGCGCGGCAGTGATCGGGATGCGAGAGGCTGGACGCTAGAGGCTGGATCAGTGTTCGAGCACAACGACGCCTGTTGCGCCCCTTCGTCCGCGACGCCGACCCCCAGCGAAGGCGATGACGCTACACGTTCGTCCAACATCCAACATCCAGCCTCCAGCTTCTCGCCCGGTCATGCGGCGCACCGCGCGTCGCTGATCTCGCTCCCCGGTGGCACCTTCACGATGGGCACGGACGACCGCATCGGCTATCCCGCCGACGGCGAAGGCCCGGCGCGGCGCGTGACGGTGCGGCCGTTCGCTATCGACGCCTACGCCGTCTCGAACGCGCGCTTCGCCGAGTTCGTCGACGCGACCGGCTACGTGACGGCGGCGGAGCGTGCCGGCTGGTCGTTCGTGTTCGCGGGGCTGCTTCCCGACGACTTCGAGGAGACGCGCGGCGTCGCGGCGGCGCCGTGGTGGCGGCAGGTCTTCGGAGCCGACTGGCGGCATCCGGAAGGACCGCAGTCGGGGTTAGAGGCCGGAGGCCAGAGGACGGAGGACGGACGCGCCGCGACGACGGACCGGTGGGCGCACCCCGTCGTGCATGTGTCGTACGACGATGCGCTCGCGTACTGCGTGTGGGCAAGCGCGCGGCTGCCGACCGAGGCCGAGTGGGAGTACGCCGCGCGCGGCGGCCTCGAGGGCGCGCGCTATCCGTGGGGCGACGAGCTGACGCCCGGCGGCGAGCACCGCTGCAACATCTGGCAGGGCACGTTCCCATCGAAGAACAGGTGCGACGACGGGTGGTACGGCACAGCGCCGGTCGACGCCTACGCGCCGAACGGCTTCGGGCTGTACAACGCCGTCGGCAACGCGTGGGAGTGGTGCGCCGACTGGTTCAGCCGCGACTGGCATGTGCGCGGCCCGCGCGAGGCCCCGCGCGGCCCGGAGTTCGGCACGCACCGCGTCATCCGCGGCGGCTCATACCTCTGCCATGCCTCGTACTGCTACCGCTACCGCGTCGCCGCGCGGAGCGCGAACACGCCGGATTCGACGACGGGGAATACGGGGTTCCGTATCGCGGCGGACGCCTCGCCATGAAGCCGATGCCGGACGTTAGACGCTGGATGCCGACATCTCTGCCGCTTTTCAATCGCCCAACGACGAACGACCAATCCCTCTAAGACGTCATCTGAATGAACTGCTCGATCAGCGCGCAGGCGATCTCCGGCGCGTCCTCCTGGATGAAGTGGCCGACGCCCGGCAGCGTGACGACCGGGCCCTTCGGCCAGACGGCGCGGAAGGTGCCGACGCCCATGGCGAGCGGGATCGCGCGGTCCTCCTCGCCGTAGACACACATCGCCGGCTTCGCGGCGAGCTGCGGCAGGTTCGCCGCGTGCTCGAAGATCGCCTGCGCGGTCTCCGGCGCGGCGATGTTCCGCGGGAACTGCAGCGCGCCCTTGCACGACGCCTCGTCCGGGAACGGCGTGGCGTACGCGCGCACCCACGTCTCGTCGACGTGCGCCGTGTGCTCGAAGCCGATGCGCTTCATCACCGAGAGCACCGTACTGCCGAGGTTCGCGAGCACGGCGCGGCTCTCCGGCGTCTGCACCCACTTGAACCATGGGTAGTCCTGCACCGTCGGCGCGCCATCCGGCGGCCGCGCCGGCGCGACCGTATTCATCAGGCACATGCGCTTGACCCGCTCGGGGTGGCGGAGCGCATAGCCGCAGCCGATCGGCCCGCCCCAGTCCTGGCCGATGATCGTGATCTCGCGCAGGTCGAGGTGCTCGATCAGCGCCTCGAGGTTGTCGATGTGGTCGCGCGTCGAGTACGTGCGGTCCTGCGGCGTCTCGCTCTTGCCGAAGCCCATGTGGTCGGGCACGACGACGCGCCCGTGCTTCGCCAGCCGCGGGATGAAGCGCCGGTAGAGGTAACCCCAGGTCGGCTCGCCGTGGAGCGCGACGATCGGCTCGCCGTCGCCCTCGTCGACGTAGTGCATACGAAACCCAGCGCCGTTGAAGTAGTGAGGCGCGAAGGGCCAAGTGCCGTCGAAGGTCTCGTGTTCGGGGATCATGGGTGCTCCTCGGGGTTGGCCGCTGGTCGCTGGTCGCTGGGATTGTAGAGTGGTCGCCGGGTATTGGACATGAACGACGCCGATGTCGCTCGGGTGGCGGCGGGCCGTCCGCATACCGGGCGATCCGTCGATGCGAAGGAGGCGCTGGCCGCCAATATGGCGAGGCGGCCTACGCCGCACTGTCGGCAGAGGTGGCGCTGACGCTCAGTCTGCGGCCGCGCAGCCGGCGTCGCGCTCGTCCCCGAGCGACCGTAACGGCCCGGCTACGCGGCCCGCTCCGAACGCCCGCCCCATCCCTTGAGCTGCAGCAGCGCCTGCACGACGCGGGGGTCGAACTGCGTCCCACTGTGCCGCACGATCTCCTCGCAGGCAGCTTCGGGCGGGTACGCCGGCTTGTAGGGCCGCACCGACGTGATGGCGTCGAAGGTGTCAGCCACGGCGAAGATGCGGGCGCCGAGCGGGATCTCGTCGCCGCGCAGGCCGCGCGGGTAACCCTTGCCGTCGTAGCGTTCGTGATGGCACAGCACAAGCTCAGCGGCGCCCGCGAGAAAATGGACGGTGCGCAGCATCTGGTAGCCATGCATCGGGTGCTGCCTGATGATTGCCCACTCATCGTCGACGAGCGGCGTCGGCTTGCGCAGGATGGCGTCGGGGACGCCAACCTTGCCGACGTCGTGCAGCATCGCGCCGTGCTTGAGGTCGAGCCACTCGCGTGATCCGCGCTCGATGCCCAGCATCTCGCCGAGGGCTAGCGCGAGCTCCGTCACGCGCTCCGAGTGGCCATGCGTCTCGGTATCGCGCAGGTCAAGCGCCCCGGCGAGGGCGGCCAGCGTCTCGTTGTAGGCGTGGCTCAGCTCGTCGGAAAGCGCCTGTACCTGCGCGTGCTTCTCGCGCAGCTCCGTCACGGTCGACTCAGTGCGGTCGACGTACTGCTTCATCGCCAGGCGCATCAGGAACGCTGGGCCGACGAAGCCGAGCACGCCGGTCGGCCCGAGCTCGTTATAGGCGACGGCGAGCACGAAGGCGAGAAACCCAAGCGCGAGGTAATGCGGCGCGAGCCAGAGGAACTTCTCGCGCCAGACGGCCGATACCGTCACACCACCGGTGACGGCGATGATGAAGGACACGAGGACGCTGCTCATCGCAAAATCAGCCGCGGCGGCCGCGATCGCGCCCCCGGCCCGAGCAGGCGCGGCGTCCCCCGCAACGTTGACAACCAGCGCGAACGTCAGAGCGCTCGCGATGCCGGTCAGGGTGAACTGGCCGGCATTGAAGATCAATTTCGCCAATGGCCGGCCGCGGCCAACATGGCCGGCGAGGGCGATGGCGGGCGCGACGATTGCTACGCCCGACGGCCCGGCGAGCATAGCGGCCGTGACGAGGAACAGGCCGCTGATCGAGATGCGGCTGTCGGCGTAGAGGTCGACGTCAAAGCGCTCAGCGGTCATTCCGAGCGCCACGAAGAGGGCCACGGCGGTCCAGTCGACCGCGTGGCCATACGCGACGGTGACGACGCCGGCGAACGCCGCGATGCTCGCAACCGATCCGATAAGGACGACCGCGGGCGCAGGCAGGGACGCCGCCGCAACCGGCGCGGGCGCATGGCGCGCGAGGGCGGCTCCGCCAAGGGTGAGCTTCACGACGAAGTGTCGTCGGCTCGCCAGGATTCGTGCACCCTCCGGCCGAATCTCCCGGAAGATCTGTAATGGACGCGACGCCACGGCGTTGCCGTGCCCCTTCAGTCCGACGTCGAACGGCCGAAGCTCCTTACGGGAGACCCCGTAGGGGGCCCCGCAGCGGACAATTGAATACACCTCCGAAAAAGGCAAACCCGTCCGAAAGGCGGGGACGCAAAGCCACGGGTCTACTCCCCGCCAGCGGGGCACGATAGCCGGGCTGCCGGTTCTGATTCGGAGCCAAAGCCCCTCTCCTCGGGCCGAGGTAGAGGGGCTTCTGTTTCTGGAGGTGCCCCGTGCCGCAGCCCCGCCTCGTCCGCCTCGCCACGTTCGCGCTGCTTCTGGTCGCCGCCCTGGCGTTGGGTGGCGCGGCACCACACGGCACGGGCACCGAGATCAACCCGCTCGTCGCTCGCTGGATCGCTGATCACCCAGGCGAGCGCGTGCCGGTCATCGCTGGCGTTGCGGGACCGCTCGACGACGTGACCGCATTCATCGAGGCGCGCGGCGGCGCAGTGGAGCACGAACTGACGTTGATCAACGCCGTCTCCGGGACGATGCCCGCGGACGCGGTCTCCGCCCTCGCCTCGCGCGACGACGTGGCCTACATCACGGTGGATGCGCCGGTCAGGACGACCGCGACGGGCTTCAGCATTCAGACGGACAAGTTCGAGCCGACGTTCATGCGCTCGACGAAAGCGACGGACGTCTGGGACAAGGGCAAGGGCGCCGGCATCGGTGTCGCAATCATCGACACGGGCGTGTCGTCCGACGCAACATGCGAATTCGCCGACCCGGCGAGCGGCGCCTGCGGCACCCGCCTGCTCGCGGGTACGGCCACGCAGGGCGGCCAAAAGCCGACACGCGACGGCTTCGGCCATGGCACGCACATCGCAAACACCGTCGCAGGCTACGCGTTCCTCGCGAACGGCAGGTACGGCGGGATGGCGCCCCTGGCAAACATCATTCCCGTCAAGATCGACGACGACCAGGGGAACTCCTCGGTCGGCGACGTCATCGGCGGACTCGGCTGGGTGCTGGCGAACAAGGACGCCTACAACATCCGCGTCGTCAACCTCTCGCTGAGCTCGACGATCGCGCAGAGCTACAAGACAGACCCGCTCGACGCGGCGGTCGAACTGCTGTGGTTCAACGGCATCACGGTCGTCGTCGCCGCCGGCAACACGCCGGACGCCTACTCCTACAGCCCAGCCAACGACCCGTTCGTGATCACGGTGGGCGCGGTCGACGAGCATGGCACCGACGACACCAACAAGCACGATGTCGCGCCATGGTCGAGCCGCGGCACAACTACCGACGGCGTCTCGAAGCCGGACGTGTACGCACCGGGCGTCAAGATCATCGCCGGCATCAGCCCGAGCAGCATGATCGCGACCGTCTTCCCGGGCGGCATCGTCAGCACGGACAACAACCAGGCGCGCTACGCCATGAGCGGCACGTCGATGGCGACAGCGGTCGTGAGCGGTGGCGCAGCGCTCATCGCCGAGCGGCACCCGGACTGGACGCCGGGCCAGATCAAGCAGGCGATGGCGACCATGTCGAAAGTGCTGCCGCAATCGCCGTTCGCGCGCGAGCTGCAGGTGAAGCCGGCGGCGGAGCTGAAGAGCACGCCAGACGCCAGCTTCGGCATCGTCCCGAACTACCTGCTGCTCGACGCGGCGGGGACGTGCGACACAACGGTGACGAACCCCAACGATTGCCCTGTGGTGTTCGACAAGATCTCGTGGGGATCGGTCGACTTTCAGAAGATCTCATGGAGCAAGATCAGCTGGTCCAAGATCTCGTGGAGCAAGATCAGCTGGAGCGGCGTGGACTTCCAAAAGATCTCCTGGAGCAAGATCTCGTGGGGATCGGTGCTGCAGTAGCGCCGAGCAACGAGAGCGAAGGGAGAACCAGGAGTCACGATGGCCAGCCTTCCAAGCGAGCCCCGTCTCCGGACCTACATCGCCGCAGTCATCAGCGCCGGCGTGGCTGCCGCAGCGCCGGTGTTGGTCTTCGGACACGGGTTCGACGACCCGGTACTACTGGTACTGCTCCTCGTGGCCGGAATGCTGGGCGAACGGTCGATGACCGCCTGCTTCGGGGACAGCCACGTCTCCGTGAGCGCGCTCGTGATCATGATCGCGGCCGTGAACGGCGGCGCTCGTGATGCCGTGGCCCTGGCGGTGATGCTCGGCATCGCGGTGAACCTCGGCAACCGGCTGCCGGCATACAAGACGGCGTTCAACGTGGCCACGTACGTGCTATCGTCGCTGGCGCTCGTCGCCGTGCTCCAGGCATCACGCCACGTCACCGGCGCGTATCAGATCGCAACGCTGTCGACGGCCGCGCTGGCAGACCTCGCCGTGAACGCCTTGCTCGTCGCAGGGGCGATCGCCTTGTCCACGCGCCGCGCGCTGTTCGGGATCCTCCGCAACAACTACGGCTGGCTCGCGCCGCAGTACGTGATGTTCGGCACACTGGCGTACGTCGCCCTGCTGGCGTACAGCGAGCTCGGCGCCGCAAGCGTGGTCGTGATCGCCCTCCCGCTAGCGGCGGTGCACGTGATGGGCATGTTCGCAGCGCGCGGCATCGGCGCAACGACGCCCGGCACAAGCGCGGCCCGCCACGGCGTCCGTCACGCGCGCGCGGCGTAGGCGCTTCCGTCGGCCAATCAACACACGGCAGATCAGCAGAGCGCGGGCGATGGGGCCCGCGCTCTGTCGTGTCTTCTCGCCTTCGGCGCCGCTAGAGCCGCTCGATGATCGTCGCTGTGCCGATGCCGCCGCCGCAGCACATCACCTCGTGGCCGTAGCGGCCGCCGGTGCGCTCGAGCTCGTGCAGCAGCGTCGTCATCAGGCGCGCCCCCGTGCAGCCGAGCGGGTGGCCCAGCGCGATGGCGCCGCCGTTGACGTTGACCTTCGACATGTCGGCGCCCGTCTCCTTCTGCCACGCGAGGACGACCGACGCAAAGGCTTCGTTGATCTCGACGCGGTCGATGTCCTCGAGCTTCAGGCCGGCTTTCTTGAGCACCGCCGGCGTCGCCGTAATCGGGCCGGTGAGCATCAGGTGCGGGTCCGAGCCGACGACCGCCTGGGCGACGATGCGCGCGCGCGGCCGCAGGCCGAGCTCCTTCGCCTTGTCGGACGACATCAGCAGCACCGCTGCCGCGCCGTCGGTGATCTGGCTGGAGTTACCCGCGTGGTGCAAACCGTCCTCGCCGAACGAGGGCGCCAGCGTCGCGAGCTTCTCCAGCGACGTCTCGCGGATGCCTTCGTCGACCTTGAACTCGCCCTTCACGCCCTCATGCTCGACCTCGACCGGCACGATCTCTTTCTCGAACTTGCCCGCGTCCCGCGCGGCGCGGGCGCGCTCCTGGCTCTGCAGGCCGAACTCGTCGAGCTGCTGGCGCGAAAAGCCCCACTTGCGCGCGATGTTGTCCGCCGCGACGCCCTGCGACGTCAGGTCGTACGTCTCTCGCATGTGCTGCGTGAAGGGGAAACCGGCGACCTTGAAGTTCGAGCCCATCGGCACGCGCGACATCACCTCGACGCCGCCGCCGATCGCGCAGTCGACCACGCCCGCCTGAATGAGGTTCGCCGCGAAGTGGATCGCCTGCTGGCCGGAGCCGCACTGGCGGTCGACCGTCGTGCCGGGGACCTCGATCGGAAAGTCGGCCTCGAGGACGACGTTGCGGCCGATGTTCGCCGCCTGCTCGCCGACCTGAGAGACGTTGCCGAAGACGACGTCCTCGACGACGCGCGGCTCGATGCCGGCGCGGGCGACGACCTCGCGGAGCACCTTCGCGCCCAGCGTCACCGGGTGGGTGCCCGACAGCATGCCGTTGCGGCGGCCCATCGCCGTCCGCACCGCCTCGATGATGACCACGTCTCGCGCCAAAGGGACCTCCGTCGTGTGCTGGCTGATGTTGTGAAGAACCGCAATACAGTGTACAGCGCGCTGCGCAATACGACTATGGGCCGGGCGCGAACGACCCCAATTCGTAGCTCGACCGCGGCTCTACTGCGACCACCGCCGGGCCGATACCCTCATGTTCGTGAACGACCCGGACCGCAACCCACGCACCGTCCCCGCGCCCATCGACCCGATGGCGTACTACTTCGAAGATGTCCTGCTCCTCTCGAAGAAGGACGCCGTCCGCCTCTACCTCATCCGCCACGGCCAGTCCGCGAGCAACCAGGCACGCGTCGAGGGACGGCTCGGCGAGTTCGACCCGCCGCTGACCGAGGTCGGCCGCGAGCAGGCCGAGCGCGTCGGCGAGCGGATGGCCGCCTACGGCGTCGACGCCATTTACGCGAGCCCGCTGCAGCGTGCCTATAACACTGCGCTGCCCATCGCGCGGCGGCTCGGCCTCGAGGTCAAGGTCCTCGACGACCTGCAGGAGATCAACGAACCGATGCGCGAGGGCAGCGTCGACCCCAACGCCAACCGCGAGACCGCCGACCACGCGGCAATCAAGGCGCGCTTCGAGCGCGAGCCAACGTGGGACAACCTGCCCGGCGGCGAATCGAGCGCGCACTTCCGCGAGCGCATCGGCCGCGCGATTGCCCAGATCGTCGAGGAGTGCCCGGGCAAAAAGGTGGCCGTCGCCTGCCATGGCGGCGTCATCCAGACGTACGTCGCGATGGTGCTCGGGCTGGAGAAGAACGACTTCCCGTTCTACGCATTCAACGCCTCGATCACGTCGGTCCGGGCGTGGCGGGACAAGCGCGCCATCTGGCGCGTGAACGACCTCGCACACCTTGAAGGCGTCAGGCTCACGTAACCGCGGCGGTCCGAGCGCGGAGGGGCGGTGGTCGGAACGGCATGACGGAGCTCTCGGCGGCGAAGCTGAGCATCCGGCCCGGACGGCTGCCCGCCGGGGGCCGGGTGCTCGACGTCGGCTGTGGCGACGGCCGGCACCTGGCGGCTGCGGCAGCGCGCGGGTGTCGCGCCACAGGCATTGACTACGATGCAGCGGCGTTACGCGAGGCGCGTCGCCGCCTGTCAGCACCCCTCGATGTGCTCGTTGCGGATGCGGCGCACCTCCCGTTTCGTGACAGGGCGTTCGACGCCGTGATCTGCACCGAGACGCTCGAGCACCTGCCGGACGACGCGGGCGCGATGCGCGAGATCGCGCGCGTGCTCACCGCAGGCGGCGAGCTGCACGGCGCCGTGCCGTCACACTTCACCGAACTGGTGTACTTCGCGCTCTCCCGCGGCTATCGGGACGCGCCCGGGGGGCACGTGCGCATCTACGCGCCGCGCGTGCTCGTGCGACGACTGGCCGCCGCTGGGCTTGCGGTGCGGTCGTTCGATTATGTCCACTTCGTCGATTCGCTCCTCTGGCTGCGCTTCTGCCTGACTGACCTTGCGCGGGGCTCCCGGCGACCGCGGTCGGACTTCGAAGCGGCGGTGCTGGTCGCGGTCGCCCTCGAGCGGCCCGTGCCGATGTGGCGACGACGGCTACGCGCCGCGCTCGGGCGTTCGCGCTTCATCGCGGCGCTGGAGGTGGCCGGCGCGCTGGTGTGGCCGAAGAGCCTGACGTTCGTCGCGCGGAAGTCCGCCGTAGGTCGAAAGGACAGCCTGTCGCGCACGGGGATCCCGAGATCCGTACGGGGTCCGCAGGCGCGTGTGCAGGCGGACAGGTCTGAAGACCTGCCCCTACGGCTGTAGGGCGCGCTCGAGGGCGGCGCGCTCCTCAGCGGTGGTCGCCGGGCGGGGGCGATCCTCGTTGACGTCGAGCACGACGGGGTCGGCGCGCCAGGCGACGACGCCGAGACCGCGCTGCAGCGTGATCTGGAGGACGAGCGAGACGCGCGGCTCCGGGATGTTCGCCAGGTCGACCTCATCGAGGTCGAAGACGAAGTTGCCGAGGCCCCAGGCGATGAGCTTGTTGCCGCGCTGCTCGACCGGCTGCACGACGTGCGCGTGCGATCCGAGGACGACGTCGGCGCCAGCGGCGAGTGCCGCTTCAGCGATCTCGCGCTGGGTGGCGTTGGGTTCGTGCACGTATTCGTGGCCGGCGTGCATCATGAACAGGATGAAGTCGGACCCCGGGCGCGCGAGCACGACCTCTCGACGGATGCGGTCTACGTCGCAAACGGCAACGCCTGGCTCCGTTTCGGTCGCTGCCCACTGGTGGATGGAAAAGCCCGAGCCCTCGTCAGGCGTAAGGACGCAGGCGAGAAACGCCACGCGCACTGCGCTCGATCCGCAGCTAGCGTTTCCTCGGCCGCCGCCACAGGCATAAACCGTCACCGCGCCGAAGGCCAGCTCGCCGTTATCACCAGCGCCGACGACGCTCGGGTAGCCGTTCAGCGCAGACATCGTGTCCTTAAGACCAACCGCCCCGTAATCCATAGCGTGATTGTTGGCCAACGACACGAGTGAGAAGAATTGACGGAGTCCGCCCGCCAAGTCTGGCGGCGTCCTGAAGTTGTACGACTTAGGCCACGGTTCGCCGCGATCCGTCAGCGGCCCCTCGAGGTTTCCCACGACAATGTCACCGGACAGCAGCGGTCGCACGAGTTCGAACGGAAACGCCGGGTCGTGCGCGCGGATCTGATCGACGACGCCGCGACCGAGTGCGACGTCGCCAACCGCACTGATGGTAATGGTCGGATAAGGCGTTTCCGTCGGCCGCGCGTCGAAGGTCGCGATGACCGCCTCGTGCGTGGCTGCGACGCCGGTGGCGCAGTCGTCGATGCACTCCGGCGGCGCGTCGACGCTGTCAGAGCGCCAGGCGCAGATCGCCGCGAGCAGCGCCAGCACGACGAGCACGCCGCCCTGCACGGCCAGCAGCGGCCGCCGCAGCCAGATCACAGCTCGCGCTCCATGGTGATCGCATCGACCGCGTAGCCGAGGGCGGCGAGGAAGGCGCGGGCGCGCTCATCGTCGCCCTGCACCGTCGCTCGCACCAGCACGGCACCCCGCGCGCGCAGCGCATCGACGGTGTGCTCGGCGAGCGCGCGGCCGATCCCGCGCCGCATCCACGGCGCCGCCACGGCGACGCGGTGCAGGTGCGCGACGTATTCGCCGCTCCTCGCCAACTCGAGCGAGGCCCAGGCCCAGCCGATCACGGCGCCGGCGTCGTCGAGCGCGACGTACGACTCATGCCCGCGCGCGGCGATCTCGCCGAGGGCGCCGCCGCTCGTCAGCAGCACAGTCGAGGCGCCGCCAAGGGTGCGCTCGAGCGCGAGGATGGCGTCGAAGTGGTCGGCGGTGGCCTCGACGATGCGCGGCGGTTGCACGCGCGCAGCGTACTACGTGGGGCGAGCCCGGCGCTCAGGCGAGGCGCGTGACGCGGGCGGAGAGGATATTCGGGATGCGCTCCAGCTCGGCAAGCAAGTCGGGCGGCAGCTCGTCGTCGAGGATGACGGCCATCAGCGCCTTGCCGCGCACGGCGACGCGGCCGACGTTCATGAAGCTGATGTTGATGTCGTGCTTGCCCAGCAGCGTCGAGACGGCGGCGATCATGCCCGGCCGGTCCTGGTTCTCGCACAGCAGCAGCCAGCCTTCGGTGACCGGGATGTCGATCCAGACGTCGTTGATCTGGACGATGCGCGGGCCATCGTGGCCAAGCGTGCCGGTGACGTCGGCGTCACCGGCGCTGGCGTGCACATGCACGCGAATGAGGTTCGCGAACACGCCCTCCGGCGGGCCGCTCCGCTCGATGATGCGCATGCCGCGGTGCTCGGCGATCAGGTTCGCGTTGACGATTGTGACGTTTTCTTCGCTGACCGGCGAGACGATGCCCTTGATCACCGCCGCCCGCAGTGCCGTCGTGTCGACCTGCGCGATGTCGCCGAGGTACTCGACCTCGACGTTGCCGAACTGGCCGGCACCGAGCTGCGTCGCGAGCGCCGCCACCTTCTCGGCGACCGGGATGTACGGCGCGATGACGGACATCGTCTCCGCAGGGATCATCGGCGCGTTCACGGCGTATTGCGCCGGCTCGCCGCGCAGGATCGCGAGGATTTGGTGCGCGACGTCGACGGCGACACGCTCCTGCGCCTCCGCCGTCGAGGCGCCGAGGTGCGGCGTCACGATGATGCGCTCGTGGTGGAGCACCGGGTCTTCCATGTCCGGCGGCTCCTTCGGGAAGACGTCGAGCGCGGCACCCGCCACGCGGCCCTCGTCGATCGCGCGCAGGAGCGCGGCGTTGTCGACGAGCTCGCCACGGCCGGTGTTGATGATACGCACGCCGGGCTTCATCTTTTGGAACTGCGCCTCACCGATCATGTGCCGCGTCTCCGGCGTCAGCACCGTCAGCGTGCAGATGAAGTCGGCGCGCGCGAGCAGGTCGTCGAGCGAGTCAGCGAGCGTCACGCCGAGCTGCTGCGCCCGCTCGACCGAGACGAACGGGTCGCGCGCGACGACGTTCATGTCGAATGCCTTCGCCCGGCGCGCGACCTCGGATGCGACGTTGCCCAGCCCCACGAGGCCGAGCGTCTTGCCGCGCAGTTCGACGCCGACGAACTTCGAGCGCTTCCACTCGCCGCCCTTGAGCGAGGCATTGGCCGCCGGGATGTGGCGCGCGAGCGCCAGCATCAGCGCCAGCGTGTGCTCCGCATTCGCGATCGTGTTGCCGAGCGGCGCGTTGACGACGATGACGCCATGCCTCGTCGCCGCCTGCAGGTCGATGTTGTCGACGCCGACGCCGGCGCGGCCGACCGCGCGCAGGCGCTTCGCCGCCTCGAACACGGCCGCCGTGACCTTCGTCTCGCTGCGGACGACGAGCGCGTCATAGTCGCCGATGGCGGCGAGCAGGTCGTCGGGGGCGAGGCCGGTGCGGACGTCGACCTCGGCCTCACGGCGGAGGATCTCGACGCCATCATCGGCGATCGGATCAGCGACGAGAATCTTGGACATGGACGCGTTAGCCTAGCGCGACGGGCGGGCTCGCGCCCGTCGGCGCACGGCCTCGGAAACGGCCTCGCGCTAGCGCGCCACGACCGCGGGGGCGAAGCCGACGCGCGGCAGCGCCTGCTTGAGCGCGTCGAAGCACGCCCGCAGGTCGTCCTCCGTCACGAAGCCGAGGTGGCCGATACGGAAGATCTTGCCCGTCAGCGCACCCTGGCCGCCGGCGAGCACCGTGTTGTACTCGGTGCGCATGATCTTGTTCAGGGCCGCGCCGTCGACCCCCTCTGGCACGACGACCGCCGTGACGGTGTTCGAGGCATAGCGCTCGTCGACCGCGAGCAGCTTCAGGCCCAGTGCCTTCACGTTGTCGCGGGTGTACTGGCCGAGCTTCGCGTGGCGGGCGTGGATGTTCGCCAGGCCTTCCGCCTCGAGCTTCTTCAGCGCGACGTCCATCGCGAAGTAGACCGAGACGGCCGGCGTCCACGGCGTCTGTCCCTTCTCGAGGTAGCTCTTGGCTTTCTTGTAGTCGAAGTAGTAGCGCGGGATGCGCGCCTGGTCGGCGGCCTTCCACGCGCGCTCGCTGACGGAGACCATCGCCATCCCCGGCGGCACCATCCATCCCTTCTGCGAGCCGGTGAAGACGACGTCGAGGTCCCAGGCATCGATCGGCAGCGGGATCGAGCCAAGGCTGCTGATCGCGTCGACGAGGATGAGGATGTCCGGCCGCTCCGCGCGGATCGCCTTCGCGAGCGCCTCGAGGTCGTTGGTGACGCCGGTGGAGGTCTCGTTGTGCGTCAGCAGCACGGCCTTGTACGAGCCGTCCTTGCGGAGGGCCTCCGCAACGCGCGTCGGGTCCGCCGCCGTACCCTGCTCGAAGGCGACGACCTCGACATCGACGCCGTAGGTGCGGGCGATGTCGGCGAAGCGGTCGCCGAAGACGCCGATCGAGACACCGAGCGCGCGGTCCCCCGGCGACAGCGTGTTCACCACGGCCGCCTCGATCGCGCCGGTGCCAGCAGAGGTCAGCGTCAGCACGTCGTTCGTCGTCTCGAACATCCGCTTCAGCGAGGCCGTGATGCGCCCGATGATCTCCGCGAACTCCGGCCCACGGTGGTTGATCATCTGCCGCGACATTGCCTGCAGGACGTCGTCCGGGCAGGGGGTCGGGCCGGGGATGCGCAGGTTGACAGACACAGTCGGATCTCCTTTTCGACGGCCGGCGGCGGCGGTGCTGCGGCTGTGCTCAGGGTGGTGGCCGAAGCATAGGCGAGACGTAGGCTCGGATCAAGAAGCTATAGAAGCGACGATCAGACGTATCACACGCGCTTATCCGCGGGAGGCGGGCAATCAGTGGTGGTGCGCGGCGCCGCCGAGGATCGCGTCCTCCCTCCCACGCATGATGGTCTCCTCGTCCGGCCGCTCGTGGTCGTACCCGAGCAGGTGCAGAACACCGTGCACGAGCAGATGTGCCACCTCATCATCGACCGCGATCCCCGCCTGTTGGGCTTGCCGGCGCGCCGTCTCAAGGGAGATGACGACGTCGCCCAGATGCCGGGGCGCGCCGTCCGGCGGCGCGAAAGGCTCGCCCTCCGCCTGGGCGAACGACAGGACGTCCGTCGGCGCGTCGGTGTCCCGGTAGTCCCGGTTCAGTTCGTGGACAAGCGTGTCGTCGGCCAGAACCACACTGACCTCCGCCGGCGTCGCGACTTGTTCGTGCTCGAGCGCGCGGACCGCGAGTCGTTCGAGCGCATGCACATCGACGCCACTGACGTCGACCTCGTGCTGGATTTCGACCAGGTACCGCACGCGCCCTCCGGATGTGAGGAAAGACGCACAGAGGCGCCCGGCCAGGACCGGACGCCCCCGCGTGTTCGGCGTTGCAACGCCTCTGCGTTAGACCTCGCCCGCGTCGCTCGTCGACTCGCCGCCCGCGCCCATATTCATCGAGGCCTGGCTCGCGCCGTCCGATGACACGGCGATGTCCTGCGGCTGCGACTGCAACTGCGCGGGGCTGCGGCGTGCGCGGCTCGCGCCGCCGGCCGAGGACCGCCGCGCCCCGGACCCGCTGCTCGGGCGTGGACGCGAGGTGCGGCCCGACGATGCGCGGCGCGACGCTGTGCCGCGGCTCGACGATGTGCCTTTGGCCGAGGTGCTGCGCGTCCGTGTCCCGCTCGAGCGCGCGCCCGGGCGCGACGCAGTGCCGCGGCTCGCGCCGCTGCCGGCCGACGTCCGGCGTGTCGTCGGCTTCGTCGACTTCGTCGACTTCGCGGACGTCCGTCCGGCCGTGCTCCGGCCGCGCCCGCTGCTGCTCGCGCTCGCGCGCGTGCTGGTACTGCCACCACGCGCCGCGGTCTTGCGCGTCGACGTGCCGCGGCTCGCGGTTGACCGCGACCGCGAGCCAGGGCTCGCCGAGCTGCGGCTGTTCGACGACCGCGTGCTCGTCGCCCGCTTCCTGGCGCCGCCGCCGGCGCTGGTGCTCGATCGCGACGTGCGCTTGCCCGATGACCTGCTTGCCATACCGCCTCCTTCAGTCGTCAGCGCGTCCGGCGCTGCATCGCGGGTGTGCGGACGATCCCGTCCGGAATGTGTATAGCAAAGCACCAGTCCATCATCCGATCAATAGGTGGACGACGACATGCCACAATTGCAACGCACGCTTCAGCGCCGGCGCGCGGGCCAATCGCGCCGTCGCGATCCGGGCGTGCGATACGGGGTGGCCAGGGCCGCGCGAGCGCGCGCCCGACGGGGTCAGCGCTGCTATCCTCTGGTCACCGGTCCGGTCAACTCGTCCGAGAGGGGGGCAGCGATGGCGTCCGTCCCCGGTGCCCGGCGCATCGAGGTGCACTGGTTCTTGCCGACGACCGGCGACGGCCGTTCCGTCGTCGACTTCTTTCCCGACCCGCGCGGCCGAAAGCCGGCAACCGCGCGCGTGGCCAGCATCGACTACCTGCGGCAGGTGGCGCAGGCGGCCGACCACCTTGGCTTCGAGGGGGTGCTGACGCCGACGGGCTCGCAATGCGAGGACGCCTGGCTCGTGTCGGCCGCGCTAGCACCGGCGACGGAGCGGCTGAAGTTCCTGGTCGCCTTTCGGCCCGGCTTCATCCTGCCGACGCTCGCCGCGCAGCAGGCGGCGACGCTGCAGCGAATCAATGGCGGCCGCACGCTGATCAACATCGTCACCGGCGGCGACGCCATCGAGCAGCGCACCTACGGCGACTTCCTCGACCACGACCAGCGCTACGCGCGGACCGGCGAGTTCATCGAAGTGATGCGCCGCTGCTGGGGCAGCAAGCCGTTCAACTTTGAGGGCACGCACTACCACGTCGAACGGGCGGGGCTGATCCGGCCGTTCGGCTGGCAGCCGGAGCCCGACGACCCCGCCGCGCAGGAGCCCGCCGTCTACTTCGGCGGCGCCTCGGAGGCCGCCGAGCAGGTCGCGGCGCGCTTCGTCGACGTCTACCTCCTGTGGGGTGAGCCACCGGACTGGGTGGCCGAGCGCGTGCGCCGCATGACGGCGCTTGCCGCGACGCACGGCCGGACGCTGCGCTTCGGCATCCGCATGCACGTGATCGCCCGCGAGACCGCATCCGAGGCGTGGGCAGAAGCGGAACGGCTGCTGGCGAAGATGACGCCGGAGCAGGTCGAGGCGGCGCAGCGGCGCTTCGCGCGCCAGGAATCGGTCGGCCAGAAGCGGATGACGCAGCTCAACAACGGCCGTCTGGACATGGAGGCGCTCACCGTCGCGCCGAACCTCTGGGCCGGCATCGGACTCGTCCGCGGCGGCGCCGGCACGGCCCTCGTGGGCAGCTTCGACGAGGTAGCAGAGCGCATCCGCGAGTACGCGGCGCTCGGGCTCGACACCTTCATCCTTTCGGGGTACCCGCACCTCGAGGAGGCGTACATCGTCGGTGAGGAGTTGCTACCGCGCGTGCGCGACGTCGCCGCCGCAGCGCCGGCGGCGGCGACTGCGCCCGCATAGCCGCGGTCAGGCGCGGAGCAGTGGCTCGTGTGTGATGATGCCAGCCATCGGGAAGTCGACGAGCGTGCGCGAGTCGTCGCAGAAGAAGTGTGGGTGCGTCGTCGGCGTACCGCCGAGGATATGCAGCGAGATGCCGGTTTCGGCGCCGGCGGCACGGACGCGGTGGAACCCCTCGTGCGGCGGCCGCAGGTACGTGATCGTGCCGGCGGGTGAATAGATCTTCTCGACCGCGTCGAGCTCGCAGCGCTGGCCGATGCGCACGTCCTCCGGCGACTCCGTGCGCCGGTACTTCGTCTCCTCGTCGGTGCCTTGCAGGATGCCGATCACGCCCCAGGCGCCGTGGTAGTGGACGCCGCTGCTCGTGCCGGGCGGGAAGACGACGGAGATGATGAAGTACTTGCCGTCCGGGTCGGTGTAGAGCAGGTGGCCGCAGGCGCGGCCATCGCAGGGCCGCGTGTATGCCTCAGGGAGCACCCCGCCGCCGTCCATCCAGCGCCGCAGGTGCGGCGTGATACGCTGGCAGCGTTCGTTGTCATCATCGGTCGCGCGGACGACAGCCGTGACGTCGGCCACCAGCGCCTCGAAGCCATACTCGCCCATGCGCGCCTCCCTTCGTCGGTGCACTATCGTACACCGCAGCATCCGGGTTTGCCGGTGCGGCGGCCGCCCGATACTATGCCTGCCGTTATGGACGTCAGCCACCTCGTGGAACTGCGCGAGAACCCGAACATCGAGCCCTTCGGCCCGGGCGACACCGTCCGCGTGTCCGCCAAGGTCGTTGAGGGCGAGCGGGAGCGCATCCAGGAGTTCGAGGGCGTCGTCATCCGGAAGAACGAGGGGGGCGCTGGCGCGAACTTCACCGTCCGCCGGATCGCCCACGGCGTCGGCGTCGAGCGCACATTCAACATCCACTCGCCCCGCCTCGAGCGGGTGAAAGTGGTGCGGCAGGGCAAGGTGCGCCGCGCCCGCCTGTACTACCTCCGCGGGCTCACCGGCAAGGCCGCCCGCATCAAAGAGAAGAGCCGCGTCTAACGGCCATCACGGCACCAGCCGGTAGAACCGGAAGAACAGGTTCTCCACCGGCAGCACCTCGACGTCCTGGAAGCCAGCCTCCACGGCATACCCGCGCAGCGTCGCCTCGCGCATCACGGTGCCGGTCGCCGCGGACGGAGACTCCGCACGCCCGGCCGGCAGGCAGTGGAAGATGCTCCAGCCGTACATCAGCCGTTCGATATCGTCGCCGGGCGCCGCGAGTTCTTCCGCGACGCGCTCATCCACGACGAGCGCAACGCCGGGGGGCGCAAGCAGCCGGCGCACCGTCCGCAGCGCGTCGACCGGCCGCGCCATGTCGTGCAGCGCCTCGAAGACGGCCACCAGGTCGTACGCCCCGTCGAGCGCCGGGTCGCCCGCGTCCGCGAGGTGCACGCGGACACGGGCGGCGACGCCAGCGTCAGCGACATTCGCTCGCGCCAGGGCGACCGACGCCTCGTCGAGGTCGTACGCGTCGACGCCCGCGAGCGGGTAGGCGCGCGCCAATCCGACCGACGACCACGCCGCGCCCGCACCAATATCGGCGATGCGCGACGGCCGGCTGGAAAGACGCGCGTGGAGCTCCGGCAAAGCCGCGAGCCAGTCCGGCATGAGCTGCAGGAACATCGCGCGGTTCACGCCCGCCTGTCCGTCGCGCACGTCCTCTCCGTAGTCGGCGAAGGGGATGCCGGCGCCCGTCCGGTACGCCTCGCGCAGCCGCGGCATGACGCCCATCGCGCCGACGGCCAGCTGCGCGAGCGGCGCCAGATGGTTCAGGCTGTCGCGGTCGAGCAACACGTCGGCGTGCTCGGCGCTGAGCCGGTAGTGCCGCCCCTGGACATCGTCCGACGGCTCCAGTTCGAGGACCCCGGTCGCCGCCTGCTGCTCCAGCCATTCACGCATGTAGCGCTCGTCGCAGCCTGCGCGTCGCGCAAGCTCTGTCGGCGTTGCGGCACCCCGTGACAGCGCGCGGTACAGCCCCAACCGATCCCCGAGATAGATGCTGAACAGGTCGAAGGCGCCAAGCACCGACTACAGCAGGCGCTCGGCGAACGCGTCTCGCTTCCCCTCGTCAAACGCGCCTTCGCGTCGCTCGCCCGTGGTGGTCGTCATCTCGTCACCTCCGCACATTGGGCCAGACCAATACTAGTGTGCGGACGACACGCCCGATGCGTGAAGCCGTTCACAGGGCGCCTGGCGCTCAGGCCGGGCCGGTGAAGACGATCGTGAAGTAGTGCATCCCCGTCCCGTCCGTGACGAGCGCGATGCCGACGTCGGTGTAGTGCGGGTTGAGGATGTTCTCGCGGTGCGGCGGGCTGTCCCAGAGCGCCTGATCCGCGACGGCCACGCACTCGCTGTCGGGGTAGTTGTTCTTCGCCAGGTTCTCCCCGGCCCATGCGTAGGGCACGCCGTAGGTGTCCATCAGGCTGAACGCGGTGTCGCCGGTAACGGGGCTCGTATGCGCGAAGTAGTTGTGGTCCGCCATGTCCTGCGACCGGATCCGCGCGATGCCGTTGAGCTGCCCGTTCTCGCGGAGCGGCGGCAAGCCCTGGCTGGCACGGCGCCGGTTCGTCGCCTCGAACAGCGCCCGCGCGTACGGGTCCATCGGCGACGTGTCGAGGGCGGCGGCCGCCGGCGACGGCGGTGGTGCAGGGGTTGCCGTTGGCGGCGGTGGCGGCGGTGGCGGTGGCGGTGCCGGAGGGGCCGTCGGCGCGGCGCGCTCCACGCGTGGCGTGGGCGTCGGCGGTACGGGTGTTGGCGATGGCGGTATCGCGGTCGCGGTAGCCGTCGGCGTGGGCTGCGAGACGGCCGCGGCGAAGGCGGCGAAGGCGGCGAGGGCCTGCGGGTCGACGGGCGGGCCGTACGGCTCGTCCCCCACGACCGGCATCGGCCGCTGCTCGTTTGTCGCCGGTGCCGGCAGCACACCGGAAGGCGGTGTGCTGCCCGCCCCATCGAGCGCGGCAGCCGCCGTCGACGAGACGGCGTACGACCAGGCGCCCGCGCACAGCATCAGTGCGGCGAGGCGCAGCGGGCCGCCGTGCGCGAGCGCGTCGGCGAGGCGCCGGACGAGCGGGCGGGGCTCGGGCATCGGGCTTCCTCTCGGCGCCCGGCTCCCTTACGGGATCGGGCATTGCTGCCAGAGAGATGCTCGACACCCCTAAGGGCGCGCTTGAGGGCAAGCGAATCTGGATCGGCCGCCAATCCTGCTTCCTTGACGCCGGATCCCTACTCCCTGATAGGGCCGTAAGGGATCCGGCGACGACGGCGTCGCGCCAGCGACAAGGCGAAGTGCGCGACCGTGTGTGGACAACGCCCGCACACGCCCGGCCGACGGCTTCCCGCTGCGCGGCGCGCGCGTTACGATCGGGTGCGACAGGGCCGACCGCCGGCCCTTCTCTTATGTCGCGACCGCGCTCCCCGGCCGCCAGAGGTAACGCCTGATGCCCGAAGGCTCCTTCGCCGCGCTCGATTACATGTTCCACCCGCGTTCGGTCGCGGTCGTCGGCGCCTCGACGCATGACGGCCCCGGTTCGTTCGTCGCCGCGATCAAGGAGATGGGCTTCACGGGCGACCTCTACCCGGTCAACCCGAAGGCGGAGGAGATCCAGGGTCTGAAGTGCTACCCGAGCCTTTCGGCGATCCCCGGCCACGTGGACCACGTCATCTCGTCGGTGCCTCTGCGCGTCGTCGAAAGCCTCGCCGAAGAGTGCGTGGCCAAGGGGGTGAAGGTCGTGCACTTCTTCACCGCCGGCTTCAGCGAGACCGGCGAGGAAGAGGCGGCGGCGCTGGAGCGGCGCGTGATCGAGCGGCTCACGTCGTCCGGCATCCGCGTCATCGGCCCGAACTGCATGGGCCTGTACGTGCCGGCGGCCGGGCTCTCGTTCATGCCCTTCCTGCCGACCGAGCCCGGCCCGGTGGCGATGCTCTCACAGAGCGGCGCCAACGCCGGCGAGTTCTGCCGCACGGCCGCCGTACGCGGCCTCCGCTACAGCAAGGTGGTCAGCTACGGAAATGGCACCGATGTCCGCGAGTCTGAGCTGCTCGAGTACTGCGCCGAGGACCCGGATACGAGCGTGATCGCCTGCTACATCGAAGGCGTGCGCGACGGCGCGCACTTCATGCGCGCGCTCAAGAAGGCTGCCGCAGCGAAGCCCGTCGTCGTCCTCAAGGGCGGGCGCACCGAGGCTGGCGGGCGCGCGGCGAACTCGCACACCGGCAGCCTCGCGGGATCGCTCGAGGTCTTCGACGCCGCCGTGCGCCAGTGCGGTGCCGTCCGCGTCGACCGCATGGAAGAGCTGGTCGACCAGGCCATCGCGTTTCGCTATCTGCCGAAGCTCGCCGGGCCGCGCGCCGGCATCGTCGGCGGCGGCGGCGGCTACAGCGTGCTCGCGTCGGACGAAGTCGGCGCTGCCGGACTGGAGATGCCGACGCTGCCGCCGGAGGTCCAGCAGAAGCTGCGCGACTTTACGCCCACCGCTGGCACGTCGGTGCGCAACCCGGTGGACACGAGCGTCGGCTGGGGCCCCGAGGGGCTGAAGCCGATGCTCGACACCATCCGCATCGTCGCCGAGTCGCCGAACATCGACTACATCCTCTACCACACCAGCTACTCGTGGGGCGCCATGCGCGCAGAGGGGCCGAGCATCGTCGAGGTGGCGGCGGAGGCGGCGCAGGGCCTCGGCGAGGTCGCGCGCGAGACCGGCAAGCCGATCGTCTGCGTCGCGCGCATCCCGACGACGGAGCTCGGGATGGCGGGGACGCTCGCGTTCCAGCAGCGCGTGGCCGACGCGGGCCTGCCGTCGTTCGCCAGCGTGCAGGCGGCGGCGCTGGCGCTGCGGCGGCTGTTGGACTGGCAGGCGCAGGCGCGCTAGCCGCGGCGCGACGCGCTCACGATGTCAGCGCAACGCCGCGCTCCTTGAGCAGCGCGAGGAACGCCGCCTCGTCGAGGATTGGCCGCCCAAGCGCCTGCGCCTTCGCGAGCTTCGAGCCGGGGTTTTCGCCAACAACGACGTAGTCTGTCTTCTTCGACACGCTCGACGTGACAATGCCGCCGTTCGCGCGGATCAGCGCCTCCACGGCATCGCGCGAGAAGCGCTCGAGCGTGCCGGTCACGACGAACGTCAGGCCCGAAAGCGGCCCCTCGCGCGCCGCGCGCTCCTCGCGCAGGTTCACGCCGGCGGCCCGCAGCTTTTCGACGATTGCGCGGTTCTCCTCGAGGGAGAAAAACTCGCGGACGCTCTCCGCGATGACCCGGCCGATGCCCGGTACCTCCTCGATCTCCTCGACGCTGGCATTCATCAACGCGTCGATACTCCCAAAGTGCTGCGCCAGCGCCGTCGCCACCTCACTGCCAACGTGGCGGATGCCGAGCGCAACGAGCACGCGCGAGAGCGGGCGCGACTTGCTCCGTTCGATCGATTGCAGGATGTAGTCGACGCTCTTCTCGCCGAGCCGCTCGACCTTGAGCAACTCGTCGCGACGCTCGTGCAGGCGATAGAGGTCGGCGCCATCGCGGACGAAGCCCCGCTCGATCAGCAGCGACGCGAGCTGCTCGCCGATGCCGTCGATGTCCATCGCGCTGCGGCTAACGAAGTGCTCAAGCAGGCGGAGGCGCTGGGCCGGGCACTGCCGGTTCGGGCAGTAGTACATCGCCTCGCCCGCCGGACGCACGACCGGCGTGTTGCACGCGGGGCAGCGCTTCGGCATCGAGAAGATTTTCTCGCGACCGGTCCGCTTGCTGACCACCGGCCCGACGACCTGCGGGATCACATCGCCCGCGCGCTGGACGATCACCGTGTCACCCTCGCGGATGTCCTTGCGGCGGATGTCGTCCTCGTTGTGCAGCGTGGCCAGCTTCACGGTCACGCCGCCGATCCGGACCGGCTCCAGCACGGCGAACGGGTTCAACGAGCCGGTCCGCCCGACGTTCACGTCGATGCGCAGGAGCTTCGTGGTCGCCTGCGTCGGCGGGAACTTGTACGCGATCGCCCAGCGCGGCTCGCGGCCCACCGCGCCGAGCTGCCGCTGCAGGCCGAGGTCGTCGACCTTGATGACGATGCCGTCGATCTCATAGTCGAGGGTCTCGCGCTTCTCGACCCACCCCTGGCAGAAGCTGATCACGTCCTCGATGGCCTCGAAGCGCTCGATGTGGGGGTTCACCTTGAAGCCGAGGTCACGCAGCCACCGCAGGACATCCCAGTGCGTGCGCGGCGTCTCGCCGCCCTCGGCCCATCCGAGCTGGTACCAGTATGCGTCGAGCGGCCGTCGCGCCGTCACCGAGGGGTCTTTCTGGCGGACGGACCCGGCGGCGGAGTTGCGCGGCGACGCGAACAGCGGTTCACCGGCGGCCGCGCGCTCGTTGTTGACGCGCTCGAAGCCGGACTTCGTCATGTAGATCTCGCCGCGCACCTCGAAGCGCTCCGGCACGACCGGCACCCTGCGGTCTCCCACTCCGCGCTTGCCCTTGCCGCGCGTCGCGTTTCCATCGCCAACCGCGGCCTGGAGACGCTGCGGGATCGAGCGGATCGTGCGCACGTTCGCCGTGATGTTCTCGCCGCGCAGGCCATCGCCACGGGTCGCCGCCGTCACCAGCTCGCCGTGTTCGTAGACGAGCGCGCATGCGAGGCCATCGATCTTCGGCTCACAGACCATCGCGAAGTCCGTCCGTTCTATGGCGTTCGAGACACGGCGATGCCAGGCGCGCAGCTCCTCCTCGCTGAACGCGTTCGCCAGCGAGAGCATCGGCACGCGGTGTTCGACGATGCCGAGCGTTTCAACCGGCGCGCCGCCGACCCGCTGCGTCGGCGAGTCCGGCGTAATCAGTTCCGGGTGCGCCGCCTCGATCGCGCGCAGCTCGCGCATGAGCGCGTCGTATTCCGCGTCCGAGATCTCCGGCTGGTCGAGGACGTAGTAGCGGTAGTCGTGGTAGGCGATCTGCGAACGCAGCTCTTCCGCGCGGAGCTTGGCGCGCTGGAAGTCGGCGGTCTCCACGCGCGTCTCCGGTGTGGGTTCGAGCGCGTCGTCGGACCGCCCGGCAGTCCTGGCGGGGCGTCTGGGCATGCCGCATTATCGCCGACGGCCGTCAAGGAGCAGCCGCTGCCGGGCGTGCGCCATGTACACTCCACGCCCGTGGAGGGGAGAGCGGGCGCGAGGAAGCGGGGCAGCCGGCACGCCGCGGCGTTGGCGCCGGCCGTCGTCGCGGCGATGCTGCTCATCGCCTGCGGCCGCGGCGAAGGCGCCACGGCGCCGGCGCCAGAGGTCACGCTGCTGACCGTCACCCCCGCGGCACGGACTCCATCGCCGACGCCCCCACCACCGCCACCGACGATGCCGCTACGAACGCCTGAGCCGACACTTGCGCTACCAACACCCACCTCGCCGCCGCCTCCCGCGGCCACGGCGACACAGCCGCCGCCTTCCGCCTCACCAACATCGCCGCCACTGGCGACGCGGGCGCCCGCACCCCCAACCCCCGCCGCATCGTCGCTCTACCGCTCGCCGCGCAGCCTGATCGACGGGAAGCCGCGGCCCGACCACGCCGCCGGCCTGCGCGTCTGGACGGACGGCGATTCGACGTCGTACTTCATGTCCGTCGCCTTTCTCGACACCATGCGCCAGCTCGACGCCGTGGAAGTGCAGCCGGCACCCGAGTACAAGGTCTCGTCCGGGCTTAGCACGCCGCAGTTCTTCGACTGGCCGGCGTACCTCGAGGAGCAGATGCGCATCTTCGCGCCGGAGGTCGTCGTCTTCATGGTCGGC
>Ga0073934_10001752_pt1 | contig 49923 bp, 44 predicted proteins | sample LarsenN4metaG_FD_76834 | JGI IMG/M metagenome (GOLD analysis project Ga0073934, IMG submission 76834) | Hot spring sediment bacterial and archeal communities from British Columbia, Canada, to study Microbial Dark Matter (Phase II) - Larsen... ...
ACGAGTACCACTTCGGAGCGTGGCGGGAGACGGCCAAGGAACTGTTCGAAGGCGAGGACGACGCGATCGCCGCCAAGGAGTCCCGGCTCGAATACGCCGTTGACCTCGAGGCGGTCAATGAGGACCTCGGTGTACTGTCCGAGAAGGAAACCGAGTTCCTTCCCATCACAACCAAAGCGTATCTCTACCTTTCCGGCACGCCATTCAGGGCGCTGGCTACGGGTGAGTTCATCGAGGAACAAATCTTCAATTGGACGTACACCGATGAGCAGCGCGCCAAGGCAGAATTCGCTGCGAACAACCCCGGCAAGTGGAACCCGTACGGCGCGCTACCGCAGATGCGTTTACTGACCTATCAGATGCCGGACGAGTTGCTGGCGATCGCGAGCACCGGCGAGTTTGATGAATTCGATCTCAACGAGTTCTTTGACGCGTCCGGCACGGGAAAAAGCGCACAGTTCAAGCACAAGAGTGACGTGCAGAAATGGCTGGACATCATCCGAGGCTCGTACGCGCCGCAAGTGGTCGAGCACCTCAAAACGGGAACCCGGCCGCCGTTTCCGTATTCGGACGTTCGCCTGCTGCCGTACCTACAACACTCATTGTGGTTCTTGCCAAACGTCGCAGCGTGTCACGCGATGGCGAATCTGCTGGCCGAGAAGCACAACACGTTCTGGCGCGACTATAAGGTCGTAGTCGCCGCCGGTGCGGCGGCGGGTATCGGGCTCGACGCCTTGCCGCCTGTGCGCAAGGCAATTGGGAGCGGGTTCGAGACTAAAACGATCACCCTCTCGTGCGGCAAGCTCACTACCGGGGTCACGGTTCCGCAGTGGTCATCCATCTTGATGCTGCGCAACCTTACGTCGCCCGAGACCTACTTTCAAGCGGCGTTCCGCGTGCAGTCACCGTGGTCCATCAAGAATCCCAACGGTGACAACCCGAACGAGGAGGCGATCCTCAAGCCCGTCTGTTTCGTGTTCGACTTTGCGCCCACTCGTGCGCTGCGGCAGCTCTCGGAGTACGGGATCGGGCTTTCGCCAAACGAGACAAACCCGGAGAACGCCGTCAAGGATCTCGTCTCGTTTCTGCCCGTGCTGGCCTACGACGGTGCGAACATGACGCAGATCGACGCAGGCGGCATTCTCGATATCGCAATGGCGGGCACCTCAGCGACGCTCCTGGCCCGCAAGTGGGAGTCCGCGCTGCTGGTGAACGTCGACAACGATACCCTGCGTCGCATATTGGAAAACCCCGAGGCGATGGCCGCCGTAGAGCGCATCGAGGGCTGGCGAGCACTCGGCGATAACATCATCGAGACGATCATCAACAAGAGCGACAAGGTCAAGGAACTCAAGAACAAGGCCAAGGAAGGCGAGCTGACAGCGAAGCAGAAACGGGAACTCACCGATGAGGAGAGGGAGTACAAGTCCAAGCGCAAGCTCGTTCAGGAGAAACTAATCAAGTTCGCCACGCGCATCCCCGCGTTCATGTATCTGACTGACTTTCGCGAGAACACGTTGCAGGATGTCATCACCAAGCTCGAACCGGACTTGTTTCTCGCTGTCACGGGCCTGACGGTGAAGGACTTCCACCTTCTCGTGCGTTTGAAGGTGTTCAATACCGAGCAGATGAACCAGGCCGTTTTTGCTTTTCGGCGCTACGAAGACGCGTCCCTCCGCTACACGGGAATCGAGAGCCACCCCGGTCTGACCCACTACGGGCTCTACGACACGGTGGTTGCGAGGGAGCGATAGTCCCGGGTAACTCTCGCAAGAGTAGGCCAACACTTCCAGCGAGGTGATATCCCTATGGGTACTCCAGTCATCTCCTGCAGCCCCGATGTAATGGGGGGCACTCCGGTTTTTTCAGGGACTCGGGTGCCGGTTCAGACGCTCCTCGATTATCTCGAGGCCGGAGAGTCGATCAATGACTTTCTCGCGGGCTTTCCGTCTGTCAGTCGAGAAGAGGTCATCCGCTTTCTCGAAGAGGCGAAGGACCGTCTCGTTGCATCGGCTTCGCGAAGGTATTCGGTGACGTCACGCTGCGATCTTTCGCAATATGCGCGGATTCAGTTCAGCGACCTTGATAAGCGTTTTCGCGGCGGCGCTCGGCTCGCGGCGGCCTTGTTCCCACTCTTGGAGCGTACGCACCGAAACTCCGAGTAATGCGGCGAACTGCGATTGAGACAGGCCTGACTTCTCGCGAGCGCGAACGATCGGATACGACTCGGCCGTGAAGCGCCGGCCGACGCGGCCCGCTTTGATGTCGCGAAGGCCGTCAACAATCTCCTGGCCGATATTGCGGCCCTTTTCCCACTTCGCCAGTTGCTTTCCGGTCAACTTACTCATGTTCGATGGCCTCTTTCATCTGCTTGAGAAGATGCGCTGGAATGTTCTCGCACACGTTCTTTCCATACAGGGTGAGCATCCAGATCTCACCATGCGAGCGCCGCAGGTAGTAAATGATCCGCAATCCGCCGCGCTTGCCGCGACCCTCTACCGCCCATCGCAGCTTTCTCACCCCACCGGAACCCGGGACCAGGGCGCCAGCTTCGGGTTGTTCGTTCAGATGCTCCTGGAGCTTTGTGTATTCGTCGTCATCGAGATAGTGCTCTAGCGCCCTCGTGAAGAATGGCGTCTCGATGAATTCGAACATCCGCCAATTCTACGGCATTGACGTATAGACATCCAGCATGCCTTACAGGTTGCCGGGAGCCTATCTCGAACGCCGATGCAGCTTCATCAGTCGAACCAGCGGCGCTTGTAGGTCACCGACGCCGCGTTGGGCCCCGCGCCCGAAGGCTCGAGCCACACCACCTTGCCGTCGTGCGCGAGCGGCCGGCCCGCGAAGCGGTCGCGCAGCCAGTCGCACACGAAGGCGTGGATGTCCGCTTCCCACACGGAACTGCGCGCCTTCACCGTCACCGAGCCGTTGTGGAACTGGTCGGAGAGCAGCCACAGCTCGCGCGGCGCCTTCATCTGATCGTAGAGGCGCAGCACCTCCTCCGCCGGCGCGCGCGGGTCGTACTCGCCGGTGACGACGAGCGTCGGGCACTCGATCTTGTCCATGAGGCCCTCCATCGTCATCGCGTTGACGACGCGGTCGAGCTCCTCTTCGGTTGAGGACTGCGTGAGGTAGGCGAAGAGCTGCTTGTAGCGCGGCGACTCCTCCGTCATCAGGTAGTACTTGTCCACGAACGAGGCCCAGGGTGCCGCGAGTGCCGCGATGCGGTGCTCCTTCGCGCCGATCCGCATGCCCCAGTGCGAGCCGAAGCTCAAGGCGTAGACGCCGATTTTCTCGCCATCGATCTCGGGGCGCTTCAGCAGGTGATCGATGACGGCGCTCGCCGCCTCCTCGTAGTTGTCGGCGGTGAGCCGGATGCCGCGCAGGTTGCTCTCGCCCTGTCCCGGGCCGTCGAACGAGAACACGTGCATGCCGCGCTGCAGCGCCTGGTTGTAGTACGGATGCGGCCACACTTCCTTGGTCTGGTCGCAGCCGGGGACGTAGAAGACGAGGGGCTTCTTGCCGCTTCCCGGGGCAAGGTGCAGGTTGCCGGACACCACCGTGCCGCTCCACGGCACGTCGATGTGCTCGATGCGGTAGGGCGCAAGCTCGCGCACCTTGTCGTAGCAGCGGATGACCGAGCCGTGAAGGTAGCGCTTCTCGTCGTTCGTTTCGAACACCACGTGCTGTGCATCCACGTACTCGAGCACCGCCTGGAAGTAAAGATCCATCGCGGTCTCGCGGTGCCCGGCCTCGAGCTCGGCCTGCGCGAGCCGCTCGGAGCGCCGCGCGGCGAGCCCCATGTGCTTCGAGATCATGTCGTGGCTGCGGACCGTGCGCGGCAGCCGTCCGCGCCCGTCGGGCTGGAAGTGGAAGACGCGTCCCGTCTCCTTCACCATCCAGTCGAAGAACCATTTCTGCTCGTCGCGCTTGAGATGCGGGCGACCTTTCTTCGCGTTTCTCGGGCTGGGCATTGCGGTTAAACCTCCTTGCAGTTTGGATCGTTCACCCTTCGACTCCGCGTTGCTCCGCTCAGGGCGAACGGGACTTTACATTTACCCTTCGACAAGCCTGTCCTGAGCAATGTCGAAGGGCTCAGGGCGAACGGGATTTTTTCAGTAATGCGATTTGAAGCTGAGGCCGCCGCGCTTCGCGAGCTCCTCGAGATCGATGTAGGAGCGCTTGGTCTTCTTGTCCACCGTGAACTGCATCTTGCGGTCGGATTCGGTCGTCGCGCGCACTGCAAGGAGTTGCAGGCCTTCCTTCACTTCCCACTCATGCGCGCCGGCGATGCCGGGTGGGGCGTAGATCGCCGTGCCGGGGCCGACGTGAAACTCCTCGCCTTCGATGTTGCGCACGATGGCGTGGCCGGAAATCACGTAATAGAACGCTTCGATCGGGTGCCAGTGCAATGCCTCGATCGCGCCTGCCTCGTAGCTCGCGAAGGCGACGCGCACGCGGTCGGTGGGCACTTCGGGACAGCCGACGAGGCGCTTCGTCTTCTGGCCCGGGATTACGCCGGGCTGCGTTTCGAGCGCGTTCTGGTCGATCACCTTCAGGGTTGATTTGAGCTCCACGGCGCACCTCGTCCGGTTCACGCGGCGACCGTGATGATAGCACCCGCTCGTGCGCGGGATCATCGGGGCAGACCTGCGCCTGGCACGCGCGGCCCTGTGTGCCCGCACCAGGTGCCCTGCTACGACGCAGCAGCTCGTCTCTGCGCCGCGAGTGCCTTGTTTCTCATCTTCGCGAGGACGACGCTCAGTCCCGCTCCGGTGAGGCACAGCGCACCGATCCCGACGAAGCCCCACACGAAGCTGCCCGCCGCATCGCGTGCCACGCCGAGCGCGTAGGCGGAGAGCACGCCTCCCATGTTGGCGAAGAGATTGTTGAAGCCGATCGCGGTGCCGGCGGTGCGCTGGCCCAGCACTTCCATGGGCACGAAGAACAGCGGACCGAAGTAGAACTGCAGGAAGATCGAGCCGACCGCGATGACGAGGAGCAGCAGGGTGGTCGAATCGACGACGACGATCAGCACCGAGGCGACGGCGAGAATCGCGAGCGAGCCGCCGATGACGAGCGGCGGATTCCTGAGGCGGTCCGAGACGTAACCGCCGAGCGCGTTCGAAGGCGCCGTGAGCGCCGCGCTCATTGCCGCGACGAGCCCCGCGGCCTCGAGCGAGAACCCGCGGTCGGCGACCAGCACCGACGGCAGCCAGAAGGCGAACGCGGTGACGATGCTGAAGCGCACGAACTGGATCGCACTGCACACCCACAGGATGGGATGACGGATGAGATGCAGCGCTTCACGGATGCTCACTGCGCCGCCGCCCCTGCGCGGCGCGTCCTTGCCGTGGAAGTGAAACACGAATGCGACCGCGATGCCGAGCGCCGCAAGAAGGATGAAGGCGTAGCGCCATCCGAGCTGCATCGCGAGCAGCGGTCCGCCGAGCGAGACCAGGATCGTGCCGGAGAATCCGCCCACCATGTAGAGGCTCATCGCGGTCGCGCGCCGCTCCGGCGGGAACCACGAGGCGAGGAGCGAGAGCCCGGGCGCGAACATGAGGGCACGAAAGGCGCCGGCCACGAATTGATTCAGGATCGCGAGCCAGAAGCTGTGGATCAGCCCCAGCGTGAGCGAGAGCGCGGACCAGACGAGAAAGCCGATGAAGACGAGCCGCTTCGGCCCGAAGCGGTCCGAGAGATATCCCGCGGGAATCTGTCCCAGCCCGTAGGTGAGCGTCATGGCGGCGGCGAGCATGCCGCCTTCCGCGAACGTGAGGTTCAGGTCATCGCGGATGAGCGGCAGAAAGACCGCGAGCCCGCTGAAGGTCAGCCCGTGAAAGACCTGGGTGAGAACCGCGAGGGTGACGGTCGTCGTCCTCGCGCTCTTGCGCGAGGGTTCAGCGGCGGGGCGAGCGGTGACGGCGGCGGCCTTCATGGTTCATGTCTGCCGCCTCCGATGGTGCCGCTACACGCGCGGGCGCCTCTTGACCCAAATCAAAAAGTGAGGGGTCAGACCCCGCCGGGGGTCTGACCGCAAGCTTATTGCGGCTCTATCCCGGCGACCTGCGCCGCCTTCCTGTAGCGGTCGATCTCGCGCACGAGGAGCCCGTCGAGCTGCTTCGGCGTGAGCGGCCACGGCTCCGCGCCCTGCTCGTCCATGAACTTCTTCATCTCGGGTGTGGCGAGGATCTTGTTGACCGCGGCGTTGATCTGCGCGAGGCGCTCCGCGGAAATGCCGGCCGGCGCGAACATGCCCCACCACAGCTCGTAGCTGTAGCCGGGCGCGCCCGATTGCGCGATCGCCGGCAGTCCCGGGATGAGAGGAGAAGGCTCGAGGCTCGTCACCCCGAGCGCGCGCACGCGTCCCGCCTTCACCTGCGGCATGAGCGCCGCGGCGCTCGCGATCACGATCTGCACCTCGCCGGAAACGAGCGCCGTGACCGCGGGTGCAATGCCTTTGTACGGGATGTGCGTCATCTTGACGCCCGCGGCCGACGCGAACAGCGCACCGGAGAAGTGGTTGTTGCCGCCCGCCCCCGAGGAGCCGTAGTTGAGATCGCCCGGGCGCTTCTTGGCGAGAGCGATCAGTTCCTTCACCGACTTCGCCGGTACCGAAGGGTGGATCGCGAGCAGCATCGGCGCTTTCGCGAACATCGCGACCGGAACGATGGCGCGCGCCGGATCGAACGGCAGCTTCGCGCGCACCGAAGCGGTCGCCGGATACGACGAGGTGTGCCCGAGCAGCGTGTGGCCGTCGGGCTCGGCCTTGGTCGCGATCTCGGTGCCGATCATGCCGCTCGCGCCGGGGCGGTTCTCGACCACCACGTTGCGGCCCCACGCCTCGCCGAGGCGCTGCGCCACCGCGCGCGACATGATGTCGATCGAGCCGCCCGCGGGATACGGCACGATCAGCGTCACGTTCTTCGCCGGAAACGCCTGCGCCATCGCGTTGGGCGAGATTGCGAACGCCGCCGCGCCGAGCATCGCCGTCAGCAGATTGAACTTCAGTGTGCCTTTCATTTCGCTTTCCTCCTGTGATTTGTACAGCACGTTATGCTGATCGTCATTCCGGCGTACTTCTCGTCATTCCGGCGTACTTCTCGTCATTCCGGCGTACTTCTCGTCATTCCGGCGTACTTCTCGTCATTCCGGCGTACTTCTCGTCATTCCGGCAACAGCCGGAATCCAGGGCTGGATCCCGGTTTTCACCGGGATGACGAAAAGACCACGCGGGATGATGAAAAACCATTCGGGAGGATGAAAAACCATTCGGGATGACGAAAAGACCACGCGGGATGACGAAAAGACCACGCGGGATGACGAAAAGACCACGCGGGATGACGAAAAGACCACGCGGGATGACGACAAGACCATTCGGCATGACGAAGAAACTAGTCCCAGGCCGGGGCGCGGCCCTTGGGGTTCGCGATGCGCCCGTCGGGTCGCTTCAGCGCGAAAATTTCCCGCATCTCGTCCTGCGTCAGCTCGAAGTCGAAGACGTTGAGGCTCTCCGCGATGTGCTTCGGATTGGCGGAGCGCGGAATCGCCGCGATGTTGCCCTGCTGCATCAGCCAGCGCAGCGCCACCTGCGCGATCGTGCGGCCCTTGCGCCTGGCGATGTCCGCGAGCACCGGGTCGTTGAAGAGCCGCCCGCGCGCGAGCGGGCAGTACGCGGTGAAGACGAGCCCCTTGCTGCGGCAGTAGGCGAGAACTTTCGACTGGTCCAGATACGGATGATATTCGGCCTGCAGCGTGACGAGCGGCTCGGGACAGAGGCGCAGCGCCTCTTCGAGCAGCGCGATGTTGAAGTTGGCCACACCGATGTGGCGGGCCTTGCCCTCGCGCTTCGCTTTAGCGAGTGCCCCCATCGTCTCCGCGAGCGGGATCGGCTCGACCGCGGGCCAGTGCACGTGCAGCAGATCGACGTAGTCGACCTGCAGGTTCCTGAGACTCTCGTCGACCGAGCGCGCGAAGTCGGCGGCGCGCAGGTATTCGTGCGAGACCTTGGTGCAGAGAAAGATTTCCGCGCGTGGCACGCCGGAGGCGCGGATGCCTTCCCCCACGCCCTTTTCCGAGCCGTACTTCCACGCGGTGTCGATGTGGCGGTAGCCGAGCCTCAAAGCGGTGGCGACGACCTCGCCGCAGTCGCCGAGCTGGGAAGTGCCGAAGCCGAGCGCGGGAATGCTGGCGCCGTGCGCGGACAGTAGCGGAATCTGGGCCATCGGGTCCTCAGGGAGTATGCGGGACGGATAAGGCCGGTCATTATAATGGCTCGACCGTAACGCCACGAAGACCGACAAATGATCGCAAGCAGCACACGGGTGACGTGCGCGCTCGCCGCTTCGGCAGTGATCCTCATCTGCGCGACGCAAGGCGCTGCCGCGCAGTCCACGTGGAAGCCGGAGCGCCCGGTCGAAATCGTCGTGACCTGCCAGCCCGGCTGCGGACCCGACATCGCGGCGCGTACCATACAGAAGATCTGGCAGGACCATCGCATCGTCGAGCAGGCGGCTGTGGTCGTGAACAAGCCGGGCGGCGGCGGGTCCGTGGCGTACGGCTATCTCAAGCAGAAGCCGGGCGACGGTCACGCCATCGTGCTCTCCGGTGCGGGCGCCGTCGTGAATTCGATCATCGGCCGGGGCGTCGGCCACCGCGAAATCACCGCGCTCACGATGATGGCGGCCGAGTATGTCGCGATCGCGGTGCGCGCGGATTCGCCCATACAGAGCGGACGGCAGCTCATCGATCTGCTGCGCAAGGATCCTGCCGCGGTCAACTTCGGCATCGCCAACAGTCTCGGCAACGCCAATCACCAGGCGGTCGCGCTTGCTCTGAAGTCGCAGGGCATCCAACCCGCCAAGGCGCGCAACGTCGTGTTCCAGTCCGGCGCGAACGCCATGACCGCGCTGCTCGGCGGACACGTGCAGGTCGTGCCGGCTTCCGTCGGACTGTGGGTTAACCCGCTGAAAGCGGGGCAGGTGCGGTTGATCGCGGTGAGCGCGCCGCAGCGCTTGAAGGGTGAGATGGCGGAGGTACCGACGTGGCGCGAGCAGGGCATCGACGCCGTGGTATCGGTGTGGCGTATGATGAGCGCGCCGCCGAACCTCACGCTGGCGCAGCGCGCGTTCTGGCAGGACGCGCTCAGGAAAACCACCGAGACGCCGGAATGGAAGCGCGATCTCGAGCGCAACCACCAGAGCGACGAATTTCTCGCCGGCGCGGAATTCGATCGCGCCATCGACCGGCTTTACGTCGAGCTGAAAGGCCTTCTCACCGATCTCGAACCTCGCGAGGGCCGTGCCAGGCAAAAACTGAATGCCGAAAATTCCGTTCGCACCGAGCCCTTCGACGCTGCTCAGGACGGGCTTCGCGCGTCAGCACGGAGTCGAGGTGTGAACCAGAGGATGAGAAAATGAAGAACACATTGGTTGCTGCAGCGCTATTGCTGTCGCTCGGGTGCGCCGGCGAGGTGGGCGCGCAGGGCGATTACCCCAACAAGCCGATCCGTTTCATCGTGCCGTTTCCACCGGGCGGCGGTACCGACATCGTTTCGCGGCTCGTGACCGGCAAGATGGCCGAGACGCTCGGCTGGCGGTTCGTCGTGGACAATCGCTCGGGCGCGGGCGGCAGCCTGGGGATGGAGGTCGCCGCAAAGGCCGCGCCGGACGGCTACACCCTGGTGATGGGGCAGACCAGCAATCTTGCGATCAATCCCTCGCTCTATTCGAAGCTTGCTTACGAACCGCTGAGGGATTTCACTCCGGTGTCGCTCGTCAGCATGATTCCGGTGACCGTGATGGTCCCGGCAAAATCGCCCTACAAATCCCTCGCGGACCTGGTCAGCGCCGCAAAGGCGAAACCGGGTCAGATCACGTATGCTTCAACCGGCAACGGCACCGTCGGGCATCTCACGGGCGAACTGCTCCAGCGCGTCGCCGCCGTGAAGTTCATACACGTCCCGTACAAGGGGGCGTCGCAGGCGTTCCCCGACTTGATCAGCGGCCGCATCGATTTCTTCCTGGCGTCGCTCGAAAGCGCGCTGCCGCAACTGAAAGCCGGAACAATACGCGCGCTCGCGGTGACTTCGGCGCGGCGCGCGCCCGCTCTCCCTGACGTGCCCAGCGTCGCCGAGTCCGGCTACAGGGATTTCGACGCGAACACCTGGACCGGTGTGCTGGTGCCGGCGCGCACACCGAAGCCGATCATCGCGCGGCTGAGCACGGAGATCACGCGCGTCCTCGAACTCCCGGACATGCGCGAGCGGCTCGCAACCGGCGGGCCACCGGTCAAGACCGGTCCGGAAGCGTTCATGGCGCTCCTCAAAGCCGACTCCGAGAAGTGGGGACGCATCATCAGGGAAACCGGCCTGAAAGTGGAGTGATCAGGGCACAATCGTCAGCGCGCGAGTGGATCGGGCCGCAACTGGAAGCGCACCACCTTGGGCCGGTTCTGCGTGCCGCCCTCGTTGTGAAAAATGGTGCGCGTCGATTCCGTCGCCCACAGCGAGCGGCCCTTCCAGCCGGCATTGGGATCGTCGATGCGCCCTTCCGCCCACTTCGCGAAGAATCCGAGCGGGTAGGGCACGCGCAGCGTCACCCACTTGCCGTCCACCAGCGCGAAGTACGAATCGCTCATGTTGCCGGTGGCGATCGGGACGTTCGCGCCGAGGCCGAGCGTGTTGAACTGATCGACCCAGGTGTAATAGCTCGCTTCCGCGCTGCCGTCGTCGGTGACGTCGCGGAACTGCGGCCCCGGGAAGCGGTAGAGCGTCCAGCCCTCGGGGCAATGACGTCCCGTGGCCTTGGGGCCGTTCAGCGGGCCCTTGCACTTGCTGCGATCGAATTTACCGAGGTGGCCGCTCGCGAGCGAGGCCCAGTACACGCCGTTGCGGTCGATGTCGCCGCCGCGCGGCCCGTAGCCGGGAAACGGCGGCTCGTACACTTCGGTGAGCGCGGTGTGCGTGGGATCGGGGCCCGGCGCGACGCGCACGAGACGCCCGGGATAGCCCAACTGCGTGCCCCAGATCGAGCCGTCCTTCGGGTTGTAGGCGACGCTGTAGAGATTCGCCGCGATGCGCGTGTCCTTCGACGGATCCGCCGGCTGCCCGGGCTCGACGTAGGCGTCGCGCCTGCCGTTCGCGTTGGTATCGAGCACGAACGGCGACCAGCCCTGCGCGCGCGCTTCGTCTCCTGTCTCCTCGAAAACGCGGCGGTTCAGCCAGCCGACGGCGCCCGGCCCCTGCACGCCGCTCGAGACCCACAGCGTATTGTCGCGATCCTCCGCAAAGATCAGATGGTGGGTGGGAAAGCAGGTGCTGATCAGCGTGAACTTGCCGCTCTGCGGGTCGTACATCGAAAGATGGCGTGGCGAGCTTTCCAGCGGGAAGACCTTCGCCGAGGGATGGCTCGATCCTCTCCTGCAGTAATCGGGATTGGCGAAGGGGCGGATGCGCGCGGCGGCCCACACGCGGCCCTTCTCGTCCATCATCTGGTTGTGGATGCTGGTCTGGCTGTCCCAGATCGGATCGGGACCCCAGAAGGGTGAAGGCGCCATCGGCGCGCTCTTGGAAGACGGCGTCTTGGGATCGCGCACGGGATGTCTGATCTGCGTCGTAGTGTGTGTCAGTGGATCGAGCACCGGGAAATAATCGGTGCTTTCCTCCGGCGCGCCGTAGATCTTGCCGTTCGCGTTGACGGTGGGCTTGCGCTTGTCGGTCGAGATGAGATCGTGCATGTAGCCGGTCGGCGTGCTCCACTCCCAGAACGTCAGCAGCAGATTGCGCTCGATGCCCTGCGGCCGTTCGGGTTGCGCGAAGGGTAGCGCGCCCTTGGCAATCCGATCGGTCCAGGCGGCGAAATCGGCGAGCGCCCGGTCGCGCTCGAGCTCGTTGAGGCGCGCGATCATGATGTTCATCGCCTGCCCCGAAGCGATGCGCCGGGCCCACGCCTCCGTCGACTTCATGTGCGCGAAGTCCTTCGGCATGGTGCGCGTGCCCCTGGTCCCGAGCGCGTGGCACGACATGCAACCCGTGGTTTTCACGACGTTGAGCCACTCGGGCTGGCTTTTCCTCGGGCCCAGTGGAAACTCGTTGGCGCGGGGTATCGGCAGCAACGAAAACCAGTAAATCGCCGGATAGTATTCAGCCGCCGCTGCCGCATTCGGCGCGATCACCGCCTTGAGATCCAGCGTCTGTCCCGGATTCGCCTGGACCTTCGGGGAATCGACGAGCCCGTAACCGCGCACCCATACGTCGTAGCGCGCCTTCGGCAGATCGGGGATCAGGTATTCGCCGCGATCGTTGGTGACGGCGATCTTGGCGTACTTCGTCGGCAGATCGCGGGTCTCGGCGATCACCCAGACGCCCGCTTCGGGCCCTTTCGCGCTTCTGACGGTTCCCGCGAGATCGGCGGGACGGGCGGCGACCGGTGCGGATCCAGTGCCCGACTGGCCGGCACAGCCTGCGAGGAACAGCGCAAGCGCTGCGGCGGCAACGATGCTCGCTGCAAAGTGTGACGCTTTCATGCAAGCCTCCCTGGCTCGAAAAAAGGCGGCGCCACACTCGCCGGCCGGTGGATTCAAATCCTGCTACGGTGGTGTCCCGTTGATAACCTGATTAAACCGCGCCTCGTCATGCCGGTGAAAACCGGCATTCGCCCCAGCTCTTCCGGGTTCCGGCTTCCGCCGGAACGACGGGGTGTAGTCACTTCAGAACCGTCCACGGCTTCGATTTGTCGAGCGCATACTTCTTCACTGCCTTTTCGTCGAAGTCGAAGCCGAGCCCCGGCGCCTTGTGCAGGATCAGGTTGCCGTTCCTGTGCGCGAGCTGCTTGTCGATCAACCGCCGGAAGTTGAGCACCTGGTCGTCGGGGAAGAACTCGACGTAGCGCGCGTTGGGCGTCGCCGCGACGAGCGGCGCGTGCGCGTCGTGAAACCAGTGCGGGCACAGCGTGACGCCGTATGATGCGGCGGTCGCGGCGATGCGCTTCCATTCGGTGATGCCGCCGCATACGCACGCGTCGGTCTGCAGGATTTCCGCGCCGCGCTTGTCGAGCAGCTCCTTGTGGTACCAGCGGCCGTAGGCGATTTCGCCCGTGGCGACCACCACAGGCGTCAACTCGGCGAGCTTGGCGTGACCGTCGATGTCGTCGGGCCCGAACGGCTCCTCGATCCAGTAGGGGTCGTAAGGCTCGTAGCGTCTTATATAGGTGAGCGCGGTCGGCACGTCGCTCCAGGCGTTGTTCGCGTCGAGCATGAGGATCACGTCCGGGCCGATCGCTTCGCGCGCGGCCTTCACGCGTTCCTCCTCTTCACGCGGCGAGAGCCGTCCCACCTTCATCTTGACCGCCTTGAAACCGGCTTTGACGTAGCCGGCCATTTCCTGGCCGAGCTTCTTCGCGGTCTTGCCTTCGAGGTAGTAGCCGCCGCTCGCGTACGCCGGCACTTCGTCCATTACGTACGCGCCGAGATACTGGTGCAGCGGCAGCTTCGCCGTGCGGGCGTTGAGATCCCACAGCGCGATGTCGAGGATGCTGATCGCGCGCATGACGCTCCCCGCGCGGCCCTGCAGCAGCGACTCCTGGTACATGTCCTGCCACAGCCCTTCGACGCGCAGCGAGTCCTGCCCGATCAGCTTCTTCGCGAGCAGCTCCTCGACCGCGACGCGCGCGATGTTGCCACCGGCGCTGCCGACGTAGCAGAAACCGATGCCTTCCACTCCCTCGGTCGAACGTACCTTGACGAGGCAGTAGTCGCGGGCGCTGACGGTGCGGGTGGCGAAGGACGTGACGACGTCGAGCGGCACGCGCGCGACGCATACGGAGACGGACTGGATCTTCGGCATGGCGAGGCTTTCTCTTTATGCGGGACGAAAATCCGTATAATGCCACCCTTTTTCGCATGACAGCCACGCTTCGCGCCATGACGCCGCCCCTTTTCCATCTGGCATTTCCCGTGACCGACCTCGCCCAGGCGCGCGCTTTCTACGGCGGGCTCTTGGGCTGCCCGGAGGGCCGCAGCTCCGACGCCTGGGTCGATTTCGACTTCTACGGCCATCAGATCGTGGCCCATCTCGCGCCCGGGGAAGCGGGCCACCGGTACACCAGCGCGGTCGACGGCGACAACGTGCCGGTGCGCCACTTCGGCGCGATCCTCGCCATGCGCGAGTGGCAGGCGCTCGCGGACAAGCTCACCGCCGCGGGCGTCGAATTCATCATCGAGCCGCACGTGCGGTTCAAAGGCGAGGTCGGCGAGCAGGCGACGATGTTCTTTCTCGACCCGTGCGGCAACGCGCTCGAGTTCAAGGCCTTCGCGGATTTGTCCCAGGTCTTCGCGAAAGACGTGAAAAAGTAAGTTGTTTCCGCGAGTTGACCGCCGTCACGCAAACTCTCTAAACTGCCGTCTCTCGGCGCAACATCATTACCCATGACAGGAGGAACGATGCGTTATCTGACACGCGTATGTGCGGTCGCCCTTGGCGTACTGCTCGCCGCGCCGGCCATTGCACAGGAAAAGATCAATCTCTCGATCGCGACCGGCGGCACCGGCGGCGTTTACTACCCGCTCGGCGGCGGCATGGCGAACGTGCTCTCCAAGTATGTGCCCGGCATGCAGGCCACCGCGGAAGTGACCGGCGGCTCGGTGGACAACCTGAAGCTGATCGGCACCGGCAAACCCTATATCGCACTTGCCATGGCGGACGCGAGCCAGGACGCCTATCGTGGCGAGGACAAGTTCAAGGGCTCCAAGGTGCCAGTGCGGACGCTCGCCATCCTCTACACCAACCACATGCACGTCGTGACGGTGGAAGGCACGGGCATCAATTCGATCAAGGATCTCAAGGGCAAGCGCGTCTCGACCGGCTCTCCGGGCAGCGCGACGGAAGTGATGGCCTTCCGCATCATCGAGGCCGCCGGGCTGGACAAGGATCGCGACATGCGGCGCGAGCGTCTCGGCGTCGCGGAGTCGGTCAACGCGGTGAAGGACAGGAAGATCGACGCTTTCTTCTGGGTGGGCGGCCTGCCGACGGCGGCCGTCACCGATCTCGCCGCCACACCGGGGATCAAGATCAAGCTCGTCGATCATGCCGATGTCGTTCCGGCGATGAACAAGAAGTACGGCAATCTCTATATCCAGGACGTGATTCCGCGCACGACGTACGCGGGCATGGCGGCGGACAACAAGCAGGCGTCGGTCGCCAACATTCTCGTCGCGAACGAGAACCTGAGCGAGCAGGCGGCGTACAACATCGTGAAGACCATCTTCGAAAAGCGCGATGAGCTGATCGCCGTGCACAAGGAAGCCGCCAACATCAAGCTCGAGAACCAGAAGGCGTCCGCCTCCCCGGTGCCGTTTCATCCGGGTGCGGTGAAGTTCTTCAAGGAGAAGGGCGTCAGCCTCAACTGACGGATGCGATAGCATCCGTCATCCCGGCGAAAGCCGGGATCCAGAAGGGCGCCTGGATTCCGGGTCATTGCCCGGAATGACGAAGCGGAGTTCGTCATCCCGGCGAAAGCCGAAGCAAGTTCGTCATCCCGGCGAAAGCCGAAGCAAGTTCGTCATCCCGGCGAAAGCCGGGACCCGGAGAGGCGCCTGGATTCCGGATCGTCGTCCGGAATGACGAAGCGAGAGAGTCTGGATTCCGGATCTTGTCCGGAATGACCGACTGTTCAAGAAAACCCCGCCGACTGCAGCGGGGTTTTTTTCGGCTTCCGCAGGGCAAAACGCGCATGGCGCTGTGCTAAGATGCCCGCGACGCGCGTGAGCGCGCACCGGGGGAGTGCGTGTCAGCAGACGAGAAAACCGGCCCTGCGCAAGGCGAGATGGCGCTCACCGAGGAAGCGCGCCAGCGCGTCGAGGAGCTGATCGAGGAAGAGGAGGGCGTTCACAACCGCTACACCGGCCTCCTCGCCGTGATCATCACCGCGCTCGCGGTGGTGATGTCGCTCTTCCATCTCTACGCCGCGATCGAGATCGTTCCGGCGTATCAGTTGCGCCCGATACACGTCGCGTTCGCGCTGGTGCTCGGCTTCCTGCTGTTTCCCGCCGCGAAACGCTTCCGCCACCGGCTCATGTGGTGGGACGTGGTTGCGGCCCTGGTCTCGATCGCGATCGTCGGCTACGTCCTCTACTGGGGCGATCTCCTCGGCGACCGCGCGACGGTCCCGACGACGCTCGATCAGGTGGTCGGGGTCGCGCTGATCCTGCTCATCCTCGAAGGCAACCGCCGCAGTTCCACCTGGATCCTGCCGTTCATCGTCGCGCTCTTTCTCGCTTATGCGATGTTCGGGCCGCATCTGCCGGCGCCGTGGACGCACAAGGGCTACGACATCTCGCGGCTCACCGGCTCGCTCTACATGACGCTCGAAGGCATCTTCGGCGTCGCGATCGACGTCTCTTCGACGCTGATCATTCTCTTCACGATCTTCGGCGCTTTTCTGCAGTATTCCGGCGCAGGGAAGTTCTTCATCGACTTCTCGTTTGCAGCGATGGGCGGCAAGCCCTCGAGCGCGGGGCGCGCCGTGGTGCTCGGCTCGTTCCTGCTGGGCGGGCCTTCCGGATCGGGCGTCGCGACGACCGTGACGCTGGGCTCGGTCGCCTATCCGCTGCTCGCCAAGTCGGGCTATAGCAAGGAGGCGGCGGGTGGACTCTTCGCCGCCGGCGGGCTGGGCGCGATCATCTCGCCGCCGGTGCTCGGCGCGGCGGCATTCCTGATCGCGGAATTCCTGAAGATCTCGTACCTCGACGTGATCCTGATGGCGACCATCCCGACGCTGCTCTTCTATCTCGCCATCTTCATCATGGTCGAGATCGACGCGCGCAAATTCGGAATGCGCACCGTGGTGCTCGAGAAGCACCATCGCGCGCTGGAGCTCGCGCGGCGCTACTGGTTCCACTTCGTGTCGCTGGTGGCGATCGTCGTCTTCATGCTGATGGGCTACTCGCCGGTGCTCTCGGTGTTCTGGGCGACCGTGACGACCGCTGTCCTCTCGTTTTTCCAGCGCGATACCGCGATCGTTTCCTACGAGTGGTTCCAAGGCCGCTTGCCGTGGGTCAAGGGCCTGTGGGAGTCGGGCTTCGTCAAGGCGCTCGCGAGCGGGTCGATCAGCGTGCTGAGCGTCGCGCTCACCTGCGCCTCCGCCGGCATCATCGTGGGCGTGGTCACGCTTACCGGCCTCGGTCTCAAGTTCAGCTCCATCGTGCTGAGCTACGCCGATTCCGGGGCGAAAGGGCTGGTCGAGTTCTGGGCGTTCTTCGGCGCCGAGCGCACGCCGCAACTGCTGCACGACATGAAGCTCCTGCTCACCGCCTTCTATACCGCGATGATCGTGTGGATCGTCGGGCTCGCGGTGCCGGTGACGGCCTCGTACATCATCTGCGCGGTGATCGCCGCCCCCGCGCTGATCACGCTCAAGGTGCCCGACTTCGCCGCGCACATGTTCATCTTCTACTACGCCGTGCTGTCCGAAGTGTCCCCGCCGACCGCGCTCTCGCCGTTCGCTGCCGCGGCGATCACCGGCGGCGGTCCGTACCGCACGACGCTGCAGTGCTGGAAGTACACCGCACCGGCGTTTCTGATGCCGTTCATGTTCGTGCTCGATCCCGCGGGCACCGGGCTCCTCCTTACCGGCTCGTTCAAGACGCTCTCGGATGCCGACTGGGGCGCCATCGCGCTCGTTACCGTCACCGCCGCAGTGGGCATCGCGGCGCTCGCGGGCGGGCTGCAGGGCTGGCTCTTCCGCAAGTGCAACGCGCTCGAGCGCTCGCTTCTGATCGTCGCCGGCCTGATGCTGGTCTATCCGCGTCCGCTGTTCGACTATATCGGCTGCGCGCTGGTGATCGCGGTAATCGTCCTGCAGAAGCTGCGCCACTCCGCGTTGCGCACGGCTTCCGGCTGAACGGTTCATGCTGGAAACGTATCAGGCGCGCTATCCCACGCCCTTCGCCGTGCTCGGCATCCGCAGCGGCGGCGGCGCGCTGAGAGGCATCGACTATCTGCCGCGCGGCGCGGCGACGCTCGCGCCGCTCGACCGCATCGCGGAAGAGGCGTGCCGGCAGATCGAGCGCTACCTCGACGACCCGCAATTCCGCTTCGACCTGCCGTTCGAGCTCGACGGCACGCGCTTTCAGTGCCGGGTGTGGCGCGAGATCGCACGCATTCCGAGCGGCCGGACGCTCACCTATGCCGCGATGGCGCGCCGGCTCGGCACCGCACCGCGCCCGGTGGGCGGCGCCTGCGGCGCGAACCGCATTCCGCTCGTGATCCCGTGCCATCGCGTGGTGGCGGCCACGGGGCTGGGCGGGTTCATGAACGCGAAGAGCGGCTCCCCGCTCGAGATCAAGAAGTGGCTCCTTGCGCATGAAGGCGCCGGATTCCGCGCTGATTGACGAATTCTGCGACGCCCTGTGGCTCGAGGACGGGCTCGCACGCAACACGCTCGAGAGCTACCGGCGCGATCTCGTGAAGTTCGGCACGTGGCTCGCGGCGAGCGAGGGCCGCGCGCTGCTCGCGGCGACGCGCGCCGATCTGCTCGCCTTTCTTGCGCACGAGGTGCAGCGGCGCGCCAAGGCGACGACCGCGAGCCGCATGCTGTCCGTGCTGAAGCGCTTCTACCGCCATGCGCTGAGGCAGGGCAGGATCCGCGCCGATCCCACGCTCAATATCGATGCGCCGAAGCTGCCGCGCCCGCTGCCCAAGAGCTTGACCGAGCAGGACGTGGAAGCGTTGCTCGCGGCGCCGAACGTCGAGGAGGCACTCGGGCTGCGCGACCGCGCGATGCTCGAGACCTTGTACGCGAGCGGGCTCCGCGTCTCGGAGCTGGTCACGCTCAAGCTCGGCCAGGTGAGCCAGGACATGGGTGTGGTGCGCGTGACGGGCAAGGGCTCCAAGGAGCGCCTGGTCCCGCTCGGGGAAGAGGCGCTCGCCTGGATTCGCCGCTATCTCCGGGAAGGACGGACCGCCTTGCTCAAGCGCCGTGCCAGCGATGCGCTCTTCGTCACCGCGCGCGGCGAGGCGATGACGCGCCAGGCATTCTGGTATCTCATCAAACGCTATGCGGTGCGCGCAGGGCTGCGCAAGCCGCTCTCACCCCATACTCTGCGCCACGCGTTCGCCACGCATCTGCTCAATCACGGCGCGGATCTGCGCGTAGTGCAACTGCTCCTCGGCCACTCGGACATTTCGACCACGCAGATCTACACGCACGTCGCGCGCGAGCGGCTGAAGCAGCTCCACGCGCGGCACCACCCGCGCGGATAACGTCAACCGTTGCGGTTGCCGCGCTCGATCGTGACGCCGAGCCGCTTGACGTTGCGCAGCGCGCCGATCTTGTTGACGCTCACCTTGACCCACGGCGCGCCGAACTCGGCGAGAACGAGCTGCGCGACGTGCTCCGAGAGGCGCTCCAGCAGCAGGAAGTGCTGGGTGCGCAGCGACTCCTCGATGCGCTTCACCACCTTCGAGTAGTCGATCGTCTCGCCGATGCGATCGGTGCGCGGGCCGTCCTTGGGCGGGATCGCGATCTCGAGATCGAACTGGATCGTCTGCGGCACGCGGCGCTCCCACTCGTGGATGCCGATCAGGATCTCGAGCCTGAAGTCCTGGATGAAGATGATGTCCATCGAAGATCGCGTCGGAAGCAGGCCGCGCGCAGCGTCCGCGTGAACCGTTTCGGATAGAATGGATGCACATTCTATGTGAAATCCCATGGGCATCACAGTTTTCGCGCTCGTCGGTTATCTCCTCGGCTCGATCTCGTTCGCGGTGCTCGTGAGCCGGGCCTGCGGGCTGCCCGATCCGCGCAGCTACGGCTCCGGCAATCCGGGCGCGACCAACGTGCTGCGTACCGGCCGCAAGGTCGCCGCCGCCTTGACGCTGCTCGGCGACGGCGCCAAGGGCTGGCTCGCGGTGTTCCTGGCGCAGCAGTTCGCCGAGCCTGATATGGCGCAGATTGCGATGGCCGCCGCGGGGCTCGCCGTCGTGGTGGGCCACATGTATCCCGTGTTCTTCCGCTTCCAGGGCGGCAAGGGCGTGTCCACGGCGCTCGGCGTGCTGATCGGACTCAACGTCTATCTCGCGCTCGGCACGGCGGCGACGTGGATCGTCATGGCGGCCTTCTTTCGCATCTCTTCGCTTTCCGCGCTGGTGTCCGCGGTGTTCGCGCCGTTCTTCACGCTGATCCTCTTCAACGCGCACCATCCGTATTTCCAGGGCGTCGTCGCGATCTCGCTTCTCCTCATCTGGCGCCACAAGTCGAACATCCGCAATCTCATCGCCGGCACCGAAAGCCGCATCGGGCGCGGCGCCGGGCCGACGGAGTGAGCGGCTTCTTCGCGGCGTCGAAGTTGGCGAGATGACGAAGCAGAACGAAATTCAGCGCGTGCTGCGAACGCTCGCGGTCAGTGGCACAAGCTATCGGTACTACAGCCTCGATGCCGCGGCCGAGCGCATGAAGGACCTCGAGCGGCTGCCGTTCACGCTGCGCGTGCTGGCGGAGAACCTCCTGCGCCACGCGAGCGCGGCGGATGTGTCGCCCGACATGCTGCGCGCGCTCGCGGGCGGCGAACGCGGTCTCGAGATTCCGTTCCGGCCGGCGCGGGTGCTGCTGCAGGATCTGCTCGGCGTGCCGGTCATGGTGGATTTCGCCGCGTTGCGCGAGGCGATCGCGCGCGAAGGCGGCGATCCGATGGCGGTGAATCCGCATCTTCCCGTGGATTTCGTCATCGACCACTCCATCATCGCCGACCACGCCGGCGCGCCGGACGCCGAGGCGCGCAACATCGCTTTGGAATACGCCCGCAATCGCGAGCGCTTCGCTTTCCTCGCGTGGTGCCAGGGCGCCTTTCGCAATTTCCGCATCGTGCCACCCGACAGCGGCATCGTGCATCAGGTGAACGTCGAGCGGCTGGCGGGCGTGGTGTGGACCGCAGACGAGGAAGGCGCTGCGCTCGCGTATCCGGACACGATGATCTGCAACGACAGCCACAGCACGATGGTGAACGGCATCGGTGTGCTGGGCTGGGGCGTGGGTGGGATGGAGGCGGAGGCGGTGATGCTCGGCCGCGCGCTCACGCTGAAAGTGCCGGAGATCGTCGGCGTGCGGGTGAAGGGTGCGATGCCGCCGGGGGCCACCGCGACCGATCTCGCGCTCACCCTCACCGAGCAGTTGCGCCGTATCGGTGTCGTCGGAAAATTCGTCGAGTTCTTCGGCCCGGGGCTCGATGCGCTCGCCGTGCCCGATCGCACCACGATCGCCAACATGGCGCCCGAGTACGGCGCAACCTGCGTCTACTTCCCCGTCGATCGCCACTGCGTCGAGTATCTCGCGCTCACCGGGCGCGATGCGGCGCGCGTCGCGCTGGTCGAGGCGTATGCGCGAGCCCAGGGCCTGTGGCGCGAGGCGACCACGCCCGCGCCGCGCTTCGACGCGGAGATCGAGATCGATCTCGCGCGCGTCGAGCGCTGCCTCGCGGGACCGCGCCGGCCGCAGGACCGCGTCCCTCTTGCCGAAGTGGCGTCACGTTTCGCGAACGAGGCGCCGACGCTCAGGCGGACGGCGCGTGCGAATGCCGATCGCCGCGTGCCGGTCGCGGGGCGCGATTTCGCGCTCGGCGACGGCGACGTCGTGATCGCCGCGATCACGAGCTGCACCAATACCTCGAACCCGGCGAACATGGTCGCGGCGGGGCTGCTCGCGCGAAACGCGGTCGCGCGCGGGCTCAAGTCGCAATCGTGGGTCAAAACCTCTTTCGCGCCGGGATCCAAGGTGGTCGTGCGCTATCTCGAGGCGGCGGGCCTCATGCCGGCGCTCGAAGCATTGGGCTTTCACCTCGTCGGTTTCGGATGCACCACGTGCAACGGCAATTCCGGGCCGCTTTCCCCGGAAATCGAAGCGGCGATCCGCGAGCACGATCTCGTGTCGGTGGCGGTGCTTTCCGGCAACCGCAATTTCGAAGGCCGCGTGCATCCGTATGCGCGCGCCGCGTATCTGGCTTCCCCCGCGCTCGTGGTGGCTTACGCGATCGCGGGCACCATCACGCGCGATCTCGATGTCGAGCCGCTCGGCACCGCCGCGACGGGCGAACCGGTGTTTCTGCGCGACCTCTGGCCGTCCGCTGCCGACATCGCGCGCACCGTTGCGGCAAACGTCACGCGGGAAACGTATGCCGCGAGTTACGCGCGGCTGTTCGAAGGCGCTTCCGAATGGCGGGCACTGCGCGCGCCCGATGCACCGCCGCTCTTTCCGTGGCCCGCGCAGAGCACGTTCCTGCGCCGCCCGCCGTTCTTCGACGACGTGCCGGCCACGCCGCCGCCGCTGCCCGCGCTTTCCGGCATGCGCCCGCTCGCGATCCTCGGCGACATGGTGACGACCGACCATCTTTCGCCCAACAACGTGATTGCGCCCGCCACCCCGGCGGGCCGCTATCTTGCCTCGCTCGGGGTGAGCCCCGCGGACTTTCAGACCTACGGCTTTCGTCGCGGCAATCACGAGATCGCCGTGCGCGGCACGTTCGCGTCGGGCCGCTTGCGAAATGAAATGACACCGGGCGTGGAGGGGCCTTGTACCCGGCTCGAGCCCGACGGCGCTGTCGTGCCGATCTTCGACGCAGCTCAGACCTACCGCAGTCGCGGCGTGCCGCTCATCGTGATCGCCGGGCGCGAATACGGCGCCGGCTCCTCGCGCGACTGGGCGGCGAAGGGTCCCGCATTGCTCGGCGTGCGCGCGGTCGCGGCGGAGAGCTTCGAGCGCATCCACCGCTCGAATCTGGTGGGCGTCGGCATCCTGCCGCTCGAACTGAAGGGCGTGCGACGTGCGGAGCTCGAGCTCGACGGCAGCGAGACGCTCGACGTGCTTGGATTGCGCGAGCCCCTTGCGCCCGGCACGGCACTCACATTGCGCATCCATCGCAGGAACGGTGCGACCGACGACGTGCCGGTGATCGCCCGCATCGATACCGAGGAAGAAATCGCGTACTACCGCCACGGCGGCCTGCTGCCGTACGTCTATCGCGAGCTTGCGGCCGGCATCGCAGCGGGCGCACGAGAGGAGAGAGCATGGAACAGGATCCCGACCTGAGGCGCATGGCGTTTCCGTTCATCCGTGTCGCGCCGCGTCCGGACAAGCCGCGGAGTGCCGGGCTCACCATCGTCGCCGATCGCGGCATGGCGCTGCACCGCATCGCGGATCTGATCGAAGCGGCGGGCCCGTACATCGATCTGGTGAAGATCGCGATCGGCGCGTACCGGCTCCAGCCCGAGGCGTTCATCCGGCGCAAGATCGCGGCGCTGCACGAGGCGCAGATCGGCGTTTTCTTCGCGGGCGACGTGAGCGAGGCCGCGTTCGTGCAGGGCGTCTCGGCGCGCTTCTACGAGACCGTGAAGGCGTTCGGGGCGGAGGCGGTGGAAGTCTCGAGCGCGCAGGTGACGATGTCGCTCAACGACAAGTGCGAGCTGATCCGCATGGCGAGCGGCGCGGGACTGAAAGTGGTCGCCGAAGCAGGACAGAAGGGGCACGAGGATTGGACCGCGAGCCAGAGTTACGTCTTCGCGCAGGTCGAGGCTTACAGGAAGGCCGGCGCGTGGAAAGTGCTGGTGCAGGGTGAAGGCGTGAGCGAGGGCGTGGTCCAGTTCAAGGGCGACCTCGTGCTCAACCTCGTCGCGCGCTTCGACGTGCAGGATTTCATCTTCCAGGCGAAAGACGGTGCGACGCAGACGTGGTACGTGGGCACGCTCGGAAACCAGGTGAATCTCGACGTGGATGATCACCAGGTGATCGACGTCGAGCTCATGCGGCGCGGCATCCGTAAGCGCGGCGTGTTTGGCCTGATCGGCAGCCTGTAGCACACTGCTCGTCATACCGAAGAACTGCGGTGTCCGCGAGACATACGGACCCGATGTCAACGCCTCGCTGGATGCCGGCTTTCGCCGGCATGACGACGTTGTGGGCTGCGTTACGCGGCGGCGGGAAGCTCCTCGAGATCCCAGCGCGGCCGCACGGAAAAGCCCGCTTGCGGTCGGACGCCCGCGAGGCGGTTCGCCGCGAGACGCAGCGCGCCGGCGTAGGCGATCATCGCGCCATTGTCGGTGCAGAACTCGAGCGGCGGGTAGTACACTTCGAACCCGTTTTTCCGCGCGAGCGCCGAAATGCGCGCGCGCAGCAGGCGGTTTGCCCCCACGCCACCCGCCACGACGAGCCGCCGCAGGCCCGCATGCTCGACCGCCGCGACCGCTTTGGCGGCGAGCACATCGACGATGGCGGCCTGGATCTCCGCCGCGATATCGGCGCGCATGGCTGCATCCGGTACCCGCCGCGAGAGCAGCGTCAGCACGGCGGTCTTGAGCCCGCTGAAGCTGAAGTTGAGGTCGCCGCTCCCGAGCATGGGGCGCGGGAGCTTGACGCGGCCGGGCGTGCCGGTCTCGGCGAGCTTGGCGAGCGCCGGCCCCCCCGGATAGCCGAGACCCAGCAGCTTCGCCGTCTTGTCGAATGCCTCCCCCGCCGCATCGTCCACCGTCTCGCCGAGGAGTTCGTAGTCCCCGACACCCGCCACGCGCATGAGTTGGGTGTGCCCCCCGGACACCAGGAGCGCGACGAACGGGAAGTCGGGCGCGGGCGCCGCAAGCCGCGCCGAAAGCAGATGTCCCTCGAGGTGGTGGAGACCGATGGCGGGAATCCCGCGGGCATAGGCGAGCCCATGCGCGATGCTGGCGCCGACGAGGAGCGCACCCGCGAGCCCCGGCCCCTGGGTGTAGGCGACGCCGTCGAGGTCCTCCAGGCGGGCGCCGGTGCGGCGGAGCAGCTCGCGCGTGAGCGGCAGGACGCGCCGGACGTGGTCGCGCGAGGCGAGCTCGGGAACTACGCCCCCGTACTCGGCGTGGACCGCGACCTGGGAGTGGAGCAGGTGCCCGAGGAGCCCCCGGTCCGGGTCATAAAGCGCGACCCCGCTCTCGTCGCAGGAAGTCTCGATGCCCAGAACGAGCATGGGTAAACCGGACGTTAACAAAGGATGGGACGCCGGCTATAATACAAGTTTTTCAAATCCCCGAAGGATTTACATGCCGACTGTCCGCGTCAAGGAAAACGAGCCGTTCGAGGTCGCGCTGCGCCGCTTCAAGCGCACCGTGGAGAAGACCGGGCTCCTCACCGAGCTTCGTGCCCGCGAGTACTACGAGAAGCCGACCGCCGAACGCAAGCGCAAGCTCGCTGCCGCCATCAAGCGCCACCACAAGCGCCTGCGCTCGCAGCTCCTGCCGCCGAAGCTCTACTGAGACGCGAACAATTTTCGGATGAAAAGCGTGAGGAAAGGCTCACGCTTTTTTGCTTTGTGCCTTCCCTCAACCGCACTTTCCACTGCTCTCATGCCGCTCAAGACCCGCATCAACGATGACGTGAAAGTCGCCATGCGCGGGGGCGATGCGCGGCGCCGCGATGCGCTGCGGCTGCTGCTCGCCGCGCTCAAGCAGCGCGAGGTGGACGAGCGCAAGGAATTGAGCGATGCCGACGTCGTCGCGGTCATCGAAAAGATGATCAAGCAGCGCCGCGATTCGATCGCCCAGTTCGAGCAGGGCGGACGGCAGGATCTCGCCGACGCCGAGAAATTCGAGATCGAGGTGCTGCAGGCCTACATGCCCCAGGCGATGTCCGAGACGGAAATCGAAGGGGTGGTGACTGCCGCGATGCAGGAATCGGGCGCGAAGGGCATGGTCGACATGGGCAAGGTCATGGCGCTGCTCAAGCCCCGGCTCGCCGGACGTGCCGACATGGGCAAGGTCTCCGCGCTCGTCAAAGCGAAGCTCGCCGCGCGCTGAACGCGTCTCCGCCGCACTGCAGACACCCCCGCCGCCCGCGGGCCCGCGTAGCCTATAATCGCGGCATGGTCGAAGCCTCGATCCAGACACCCCGGATGGCGCGTTTCGGCCGGCGCAGCGGGCAAGTCCTCCCCTTCACGTGATCCCGCGCGCCTTCATCCAGGACCTCTTGAGCCGCGTCGATATCGTGGACGTGGTGGACCGCCACGTGAAATTGAAGCGCGCCGGCGCCAATTTCGTCGCCTGCTGTCCGTTTCACAGCGAGAAGACACCGTCGTTCACGGTGAGCGCGACCAAGCAGTTCTATCACTGTTTCGGCTGCGGCGCGCACGGCACCGCGGTCGGGTTCCTGATGGAATACAGCGGCTTGGGCTTCGTCGAGGCGATCAAGGAGCTTGCCCAAAGCGTGGGCATGACGGTCCCCGAGGTGCAGCCGGACCCCGCGGCCCAGCGCCGGGCTGAAGCGGGCGAAGATCTCTACGAGATCATGCTGAAGGCGGCGCACTACTATCGCGCCCAGCTCAAGGACGCGCCGCGCGCGATCGAATACCTGAAGGGTCGCGGGCTCTCGGGCGAGATCGCGAAGCGCTTCGGGATCGGCTATGCGCCCGACGGCTGGCAGAACCTCCAGTCGGTCTTCCCCGACTACGCTGCGAAGGCGCTGGTCTCCGCCGGTCTCGTCAAGGTGAGCGAAGACAACCGCCGCTACGATCTCTTTCGCGATCGCATCATGTTCCCGATCGTGGACGTGCGCGGCAACGTGATCGGCTTCGGCGGCCGTGTGCTGGGCGCCGGCGAGCCGAAGTATTTGAACTCGCCCGAGACGCCGATTTTCGAGAAGGGGCGCGAGCTCTACGGGCTCTATCAGGCGCGGATGGCGATCCGCAAGGCCGCGCGGGTCGTCGTCGTGGAAGGCTACATGGATGTCGTCGCGCTCGCGCAGCACGGCGTCGAATACGCGGTCGCAACCCTCGGCACGGCGACGACCGCGCTGCACGTGCAGAAGCTGTTGCGGCAGGCCGACGAAGTCGTCTTCTGCTTCGATGGCGACGAGGCGGGGCGCCGCGCCGCGTGGCGCGCGCTCGAGCAGAGCCTGCCGCACGTCGGCGACGGCAAGCAGATCCGCTTCCTGTTTCTGCCGCAGGGGGAAGACCCGGACACCTACGTGCGCAAAGAGGGCAGGGCGGCGTTCGAAGCGCGGGTGGCGGAAGCGCCGCCGCTTTCGCGCTTCCTGCTGGACGAGCTGGCGCGACGCGTGGATCTCGCGTCCGCGGAGGGGCGCGCGAGCCTCGTCCACCAGGCAAAGCCGCTCCTGAAGCTGATGCCAGCCAACGCGCTGCGGGTGCAGCTCGTGCGGGAAATCGCCGCGCTCGCCCGCATGGCACCGGAGGAGGTGGAGCGGCTCTGCGAGCTGCCGGCCATGATCGCCCCCAGGCGCGGTCCGGTGCGCGCCCCGCGTGCCGCGCCGACGCCGCTCGTGACACGGCTCATCCGGCTTTTCATGTCTCACCCCGGGCTGGCGGCGACGTTGAGCGCCGAACAGCGCGATCTGCTCGGAGCCGAACCCGAGCTGGCGCCGGTCGTGGCTCTGGTCGAGCGGCTCGCGGCGAGCGCGGCGACCTCGCTCGGCATGGCGTTCGAGGTGGTACGGGATTCCGAACACAGCGAGAGTTACGCCGCGGTCGCCGGGGAAACGCTGCTCGCGGTGACCGACGAGGAGGCCGCCAAGGCCGATCTCGCGGGGGTGTTTACACAGCTCGAGCTGAAGCGCGTGCAGAGCGAATACGCCCGCCTGTCGGCGAGCGGGGTGTCCGATGAGGCCGAGCGGACGCGCTTTCGCGAGCTTGCCCGCCGGCTGGCTGAACTCAAAGGGGTGGGCGCGGTCAATGTTCGCTCGCAGATTTAACGGGTTATGATTGACATGCAGCACCGCCGCCCCCATCTTGCACGGGCGGCAATTCGGGGCCAGGGCGCGCAATTACTTTACTGAACAAACAGTTAGACCGGCGGTCTTACAATAAGACCGGCTGCTTTCCGGTATAATGCGCGGTTTTTTGACGGCAATCTCTCTTGGCGGGGATGGACACATGGCAAAGCTCAGGCACGCAGCGCGCTCCAAGGCTAAAACGGTCAAGAAAAAGGTCGTGAAGCCCAAGGGCGCGGCGAAATCCAAGACTCACGCGCGGAAAGTCGTCAAGAAGACCGCCGCGGCGAAGGCGCGCGCGCTCCTCAAGAGCCGGGCGAAGAGCAAGGCGAAGGCGACGCGCTCGCCGGTCAAGACCAAATCGTTCGCCAAGGCCAGGGCCAAGCCCAAGGTCACGGCGAAGGACAAGCGCCTCGCCAAGGTCAAGGCCGCCGCCAAGAAGGTGCTCGCCAAGATCCAGAAGCTCGACAAAGCCAGTCTCGACAAGGCGCTGCAGCAGCAGCTCGCCAAAGGAAACGGCAACGGCAAGCCCGAAGCCTCCGGCAAGCCGGGCCGGCGCACGAAGCTCACCGCCAAGGAGAAGGCGCTCGTCAAGGAGTTCGAGCGCCGCGAGCTCTCGCCCGCGGATGCCGAAGCGCGGCGCACGCGGTTGAAGAACCTGATCGTGCTCGGCAAGGAGCGCGGCTACCTCACCTACGCCGAGATCAACGATCACCTGCCCGACGACATGCTGGACGCCGAGCAGATCGAGAACATCATCAGCATGATCAACGACATGGGGATCCAGGTCTACGACGAGGCCCCCGATGTCGAGACGCTGCTCATGTCGGATGCGACCCCACCCGTCACCGACGAGGATGCGGTGGAGGAAGCGGAAGCCGCGCTCTCCACGGTCGATTCGGAATTCGGCCGCACCACCGATCCGGTGCGCATGTACATGCGCGAGATGGGCTCGGTGGAGCTCTTGACGCGCGAGGGCGAGATCGAGATCGCCAAGCGCATCGAGGACGGACTCAAGCACATGATCCAGGCGATCTCCGCCTGCCCGACCACCATTGCGGAAATCCTCGCGCTCGCCGAGAAGATCGAGAAGGACGAGATCCGCGTCGATGAGGTCGTGGACGGGCTCGTCGATCCCAACGCCGAAGAGGACGTGATCGAGGAGATGGGCGAAGAGGACGCCGAGATCGAAGAAGAGCTCGAGGCGGCCGAAGAAGAGGACGAGGACGGCGGCGCGGTGCAGAGCGCCGACATGCTGCGGCTGAAGGAAGAAGCGCTCAGGCGCTTCGCGGTGATCCGCACCTACTACAACAAGATGATGAAGGCGCTCGCCAAGAACGGGCCGCGGAGCCGCCCCTATCTCCAGGCGCGCGACGCGATCTCGGCCGAGCTCATGAACATCCGCTTCTCGGCGAAGCAGGTCGAAGCGCTGTGCGACAGCCTGCGCAAGCTCGTCGAGGAAGTGCGCAGCTACGAGCGCCACATCATGGAGCTGTGTGTGGACAAGGCGAAGATGCCGCGCGCGCACTTCATCAAGGAGTTTCCGGGCAAGGAAGGGAACCTCAAGTGGGTCGCCTCCGAGGTGGCGGCGCGGCGGCCCTGGAGTGACGCGCTCGCCCGCTTCGAGCCCGCGATCGTGGAGCAGCAGCAGAAGCTGCTCGACCTCCAGGCGCGCGTCGGGATCCCGATCAAGGATCTCAAGGAAATCAACCGGCAGATGTCCACCGGGGAAGCGAAGGCGCGGCGCGCCAAGCGCGAGATGACGGAAGCGAACCTGCGGCTCGTGATCTCGATCGCGAAGAAGTACACCAACCGCGGACTGCAGTTCCTCGATCTCATCCAGGAAGGGAACATCGGCCTCATGAAGGCGGTGGACAAGTTCGAGTACCGCCGCGGCTACAAATTCTCGACCTACGCCACGTGGTGGATCCGCCAGGCGATCACGCGCTCGATCGCCGACCAGGCGCGCACCATCCGCATCCCGGTGCACATGATCGAGACCATCAACAAGATGAACCGCATCTCGCGCCAGATCCTGCAGGAGACCGGGCAGGAGCCCGATCCCGCGCAGCTCGCGGAGAAGATGGAGATGCCGGAAGAGAAGATCCGCAAGATCCTCAAGATCTCCAAGGAGCCGATCTCGATGGAGACGCCGATCGGCGACGACGACGATTCCCATCTCGGCGATTTCATCGAGGATCAGTCGACGATGGCGCCGAACGATGCGGCGGTTTATGCCAGCCTGCGCGGCGTCACCAAGGATGTGCTCGATACCCTCACCCCGCGCGAGGCGAAAGTGCTGCGCATGCGCTTCGGCATCGAGATGAACACCGACCACACGTTGGAAGAGGTCGGCAAGCAGTTCGACGTGACCCGCGAGCGCATCCGGCAAATCGAGGCGAAGGCGCTCAGGAAACTGCGCCACCCCTCGCGCTCCGAGCGGCTGCGCAGCTTCCTCGACACCGAGAGCTGATCCACTCCAGGCATCACCCAGGCCCGTCTCGTGACGAGACGGGCTTTTTTTCGCCCGCCTCGATCGCGTAGGCCGCCCTGCGTACCGGGCATTTCCGAATTCCGGTTTGCCGCACCGCATTCCGGCGCCACGCACCATGGCGCCGCCGCGCGCGTTTGATCCACATCAGTACCGGCGCGATTTGCGATGTGATAATCGCAATCAATGCGTCACGCCAAATCAATAACTTGCTGGCGCGTACCGTGCCTGCATTCCAACGGGTAGGGGCACCGAAGTGAACCGACCGCATTGCGTTCAACCGGAACTCGAGCATTCCGCCACGTCGCGCGTCGATACACTCGGCAGCACACGGCACATGACGCTGCCCCACGCCGACCGCTTCTTCGAGATCCGTTTCGAATCGATCGGAGGCCTGGGCGCCCACGCCGCGGGACAGGTCCTCGCGACCGCTGCCGTGCTGCGCATGGGATTGAACGGCGCCAATTTCTCCTCCTACGGATCGGAAAAGAAAGGCTCGATCGTGCGTTCGTTCGTGCGCCTCGCGGCGCCGGAGCGTCTCATCCGCACCAGCGCACCGGTGGAGACGCCGGACGCGATCGTGGTTTTTCACGCGGCGCTGCTGCGCAATCCCGCCACCTTTTCGGGTCTCAGGAAGGACGGCACGTTCATCTACAACGCGCCGGCGGGACTGATACCCAAGGAACTCGCGGCGGTCCCACGCACGGCGCGCGTCGTCCGCGTCGATGCGCTCGGTATTGCGATGCAGGAGAAATCGCGGGCGAATGCCGTGCTGCTGGGCGCGCTGTGCGGCGCCTTCCCGTTCCTCGACGCCGAGCAGATCCTCGAAGCGTTCTCCGAGGAGTTTGCGGTGCGGCATCCCGAGGCCGTCGCGCCCAACGCGCGGGCGTTCCGCCGCGGTGCCGCCGAGTTCGAGGTTCTTTCCGGCGTCGGCGAAGCGGAAGGCGACCTGCCCGCCGCGCGGTGGGTGCCGGCCTGGGGCTACGAGACGCAGCCGCTCGGCGGCATCCTGCCCGAGCCCGGCAACATGGCGTGGAACGATCTCTCGGCCTCGCGCACCGGATTGATGCCGGTGTTCCACGCCGACAAGTGCATCCACTGCGGCGTCTGCGATCTCGTCTGCCCCGACTTCTGCCTCGCATGGGGTGACGGCGATCCGGGCGGCAAGTACGAGCGGATGCTGAGAGGCATCGATTACCGCTACTGCAAGGGGTGCCTGCGCTGCGTCGAATCGTGTCCTTCCGCCGCGCTCACCACGGAAAAGGAAACGCCCGGGCTGGCGGATCGATTGCGCGTGCCGCTCTTTCCCGAGCTGATCGGATAAGAAAGAGGGAGACCATGACGACATCCCGCCTCGCAGTCCTGCCGCGCGCGACGAACCAGGCTTCCGGCAGCGCTCGGCAGAAGCTCGAGTTCAGAAGCGGCAATGAAGCGGCGGCGCTCGCCGCGCGCGACATCGGCTTTCACCTCATGGGCTACTTCCCGATCACGCCCTCGACCGAGGTCGCGGAGAACCTGTCGAAGATGGGCGCCGAAGGAATGCACGAGATCGTGATGGTCGCGGGGGACGGCGAGCACGGCGCGGCGGGCATCTGCTACGGCGCGGCGCTCGGCGGCGGGCGCGTGCTGAACGCGACGAGCTCGCAGGGGCTGCTCTACGCGCTCGAGCAGCTCCCGGTGCAGGCCGGCACGCGCGTGCCGATGGTGCTCAACATCGCGGCGCGCACGGTGTCGGGGCCGCTCGACATTCGCGGCGACCACTCCGACATCTACTACGCGCTCAATACCGGCTGGATCATGCTGTGCGCGCGCGATCCGCAGGCGGTGTACGACCTCAATTTCGCCGCGATCCGCATCGGCGAGCACCGCGACGTGCGGCTGCCGGTGCTGGTCGCCTACGACGGCTTCTTCACGAGCCACCAGAAGCGTCGCATCCAGGTTTTCGACGATCCGGAAGCCGTGCGCCGCTTCCTCGGCGAGCGGCCGCAGTACCCCACCCCGCTCGACACCGAGCATCCCGCGACGTTCGGCCCGTACATGAACGATCCGGACCTGATCAATAACAAGGTCCAGCTCTCGCAGGCGATGGACGCGGCGCGGCGCGTGATTCCCGAAGTGTTCGCGGAGCTCGAGAAGCTGACGGGCCGTCCCTATCCCGTGCTCGACGCGTACCGCATGGACGACGCCGAGATCGCCACGGTGCTGATCAACTCCGCCGCCGAAACGGCGAAGGAGACGGCCGACGCGCTGCGCGCGCGCGGCATCAAGGCGGGCGTGCTCTCGCCGAACGTGCTGCGGCCGTTTCCGGCGGACGCGTTCCGCCAGGCGCTGAAGCACGTGCGCGCTGTGACTGTCGGCGATCGCGCGGACTCCTATGGTGCGGACGGCGGCAACCTCTCGCTCGAAGTGCGCGCGGCGCTCCAGATCGATCCGGAGAACGACACCCGCGTGCTCTCGCGCGTCTACGGACTGGGCGGCAAGGATTTCTATACGAGCGACGCGGAGCAGTTCTTCGAGCAGGCGCTCGAAGTCACCCGCTCAGGACGCGTCGATCAGCCTTTCGCCTACTACGGCGCCAGTGCCGGCCGGCCCGACAGCCGGCCGCGCGAGGGCCTGCCGCCCGTCACCGGCGCCGACATCCCGCGCGGAATGGCGCAAGTCGAGCGCGACCCGGCAAGTGGCCGGCTCAAGGTGGAGTTGAAGCCGCTGTGGAAGATGACCGAAGTGCCGAACCGCATCGGGCCGGGACACGGTGCGTGCCCCGGCTGCGGCGCGTTCCCGACGCTGCACCAGGTCTACAACGTGATGGAAGGCGACATCGTCGTGCTCTTCCAGACCGGCTGCGCGATGGTGGTGACCACAGGGTATCCGACGACCGCACACCGCATCAACTACATCCACAATCTCTTCCAGAACGGCGCGGCGACGCTCTCGGGGCTGGTGGAGATGTACTACGAGAAAATCCGGCGCGGCGAGCTGCCGGCGTCCAAGGACATCACGTTCGTGATGGTCTCGGGCGACGGCGGCATGGACATCGGGATGGGCCCGGCGATCGGTGCGGCCAACCGCAATCACCGCATGATGATCATCGAGTACGACAACCAGGGCTACATGAACACCGGCGCCCAGCTCTCGTACTCGACGCCGATCGGTCACCGCACCTCCACCAGCGAAGTCGGCAAAGTGCTCCCCGGCAAGCGCTACCACCACAAGGACACCGCGCAGATCTTCGCGGCGTGCCATCTGCCGTACGTGTTCACCGCGAGCGAAGGCTACCCCGAAGACCTGATGCGCAAGGTTGCGAAGGCGCAGTGGTACGCGAAGAACGAGGGCTTCGTTTACGGCAAGATCCTTTCCTTCTGCCCGCTCAACTGGCGCACGACGGACGACGCGGCGCAGCCGGTGCTGCAGGCGGCGATCGACTGTTGCTTCTTCCCGCTCTACGAAGTCGAGCACGGGCACACGACGCTCACTTACGACCCCGATGCCACGGGACGCCGCCGCCCCGTCGCGGACTGGCTGAAGTTGATGGGCAAGACGCGCCACCTGCTCAGGTCCGAGAACGCCGGGATCGTCGCAGGCATCCAGGCCGAGACCGACCGGCGGTGGGCGCGCCTGAAGGCGATGCACGAGCATCCGCTGCTATAGGACACGACATGGCACGCATCCTCGAGACGCGTCGGCTCACTCCGGTTACGAAGTACTTCAAGCTCGATGCGCCGCTCATCGCCGCCTCGGCGCGGCCGGGGCAGTTCGTGATGCTGCGCGTGCGCGAAGGCGGCGAGCGCATCCCGATCACCATCGCGGACTACGATCGCGCGGCGGGCACGCTCACGATCGTGGTGCAGGAAGTCGGCGCAACGACCAAGCGCGTTTGCGCGCTCGAAGCCGGAGACGAAATTCTCGACGTGGCAGGCCCGATGGGCGGACACATCGACATTCCGGCCGGCAGTCACGTCTGCGGCATCGGCGGCGGGTTCGGTTCGGCGGCATTGCTGTGCCTCATGCGCGAATTCACCGCACGCGGCGACAGGACGACGGCGCTGCTCGGCGCACGTACCAAGGACCTGCTGATCCTCGCCGATGAGCTGAAGCCGCTCTGCAATACGGTGGAAGTGTGCACCGACGACGGCTCGGCGGGCTTCAAGGGCTTCGTCACCGAGCGCCTGAAGCAGCTGATCGAGAGCGATGGGCCCGGGCGCCCCGACTGGGTGGTCGCGATCGGCCCGATGGCGATGATGCGCGCGGTGGCCGAGACGACGCGCGGCCCCAAGGTGAAGACGCTGGTGTCGATGGATCCGCTGATGGTGGACGGCACCGGCATGTGCGGTGGCTGTCGCGTCAACGTCGGCGGCCGGGCGCAGTTCGCGTGCGTGGACGGCCCGTGCTTCGACGCGCACGAAGTCGATTTCGAAGTCGCGATGCGGCGGAACAAGGCCTACGTAAGGGAAGAGAGGCAGGCGCTCGACCGCCTCACCTGCATGGCGAACCGGGAGGCACGCTGATGCCGATCAAACGCGCGGAAAAAACGCTGATGCCGGTGCGTGAAGCTGAGGCGCGCGCGCATGACTTCAGGGAAGTGAACGAAGGCTACACCTCCTCGCAGGCCGTGTTCGAAGCCGAGCGTTGCCTGCGTTGCCAGGACCCGGTGTGCGTGGACGGCTGCCCGGTGCGCGTGCCGATACCGGAGTTCATTCATCTCGTCGCGACCGGTGACATGGCGGGCGCGGCGCGGCTGCTGCGCTCCGCGAACCCGCTGCCGGCGATCTGCGGCCGCGTGTGCCCGCAGGAATCGCAGTGCGAGGCGGAATGCAGCATGACCAATCGCTTCAACCCGGTCGGCATCGGCTATCTCGAGCGTTACGTCGCCGACTGGGAACGCACGCAGCCGCCGGCCGTCGAAGCGAAAATCCACCGCAAGGAGAAGGTCGCGGTCATCGGCTCGGGCCCTTCGGGCCTCGTGTGCGCGGGGGAACTGGCGCGGCTCGGCTATGCGGTCACGATCTACGAAGCGCTGCACGCGCCGGGGGGCGTACTGCGCTACGGCATCCCCGAGTTCAGGCTGCCGAAGGACATCCTCGACTGGGAGATCGGGCTCTTGAAATCGATGGGCGTCGAGATCGTATGCAACGTGATCATCGGCCGCACCATCCGCCTCGACGAGCTGTTCGACAAGTTCGGCTACGCCGCGGTTTTCATCGGCACCGGCGCGGGACTGCCGCAGTTCCTCGGCATTCCGGGCGAGAACCTGAACGGCGTCATGTCCGCGAACGAGTTCCTGACGCGCGTCAATCTCATGCGCGGCTACGAGTTTCCCGAGACCGACACGCCGGTGCGCGTGGGAAAACGCGTGGCGGTGATCGGCGCGGGTAACACGGCGATGGACGCGATCCGCACTTCGCTGCGCATGGGTGCGGAAGAGGCGCTGATCGTCTATCGCCGCAGCGAGAAGGAAATGGGCGCCCGGGTCGAAGAGTACCACCACGCGATCGAAGAGGGCGTGCAGTTCCACTGGCTCACCAATCCGCTCGAGATTCTCGACGACGGCACGGGCTGGGTGAAGGGGCTCAAGTGCCAGAAGATGAGACTGGGCGAGCCCGACGCGTCGGGCCGCGCGCGGCCGATCCCGATCCCGGATTCCGAGTTCGTGATTCCCGTGGAGAACGTGATTCTCGCGATCGGCACCACGCCGAATCCGCTGCTCACGCGCACGACGTCGGGCCTTGCGACCAACAAGAAGGGCTGTCTCATCGCCGACGAGCAGACCGGCCTCACCTCGAAGGATCGGGTGTTCGCGGGCGGCGATGCCGTGACCGGCGCGGCGACCGTGATCCTCGCGGCGGGCGCGGGAAAACGCGCCGCACGCGCGATCCACGAAGCACTCACCACGGCGACCTGATCGCATCACGCGATTTCCGGGCGCGCTCGAAGCGGAAGGCCGCGTGGCGTCCGTTATAATTTCGCCTTCGGGTCGTTAGCTCAGTCGGTCAGAGCAGGGGACTCATAATCCCTTGGTCGTTGGTTCGAATCCAACACGACCCACTCCCTCGCTCAGGGTCTGTTCCGCTCCCAATAACATTCTGCGTTCTCAACGCTTCTTATGTCGTAGGCACAAGAAAGCCCCGCGGTCTTCCGCGGGGTTTTGCTTTGAGGGACCGCGCAGTGCGCAGAGGAGTTCAACGACGAAGAGAGCATGAGAACAGCGAATTCGCGCTGTTCTCGTGAACATTTCTAATCGATGGACCAGTAAGGTGCCGAATTGCGAGTATCCCTCGCGCGATCGCCCGAAATTTGCTCAGCACGTTTCGTTTACGAAATTTTGTGACACGGCGAGCGAATTCCGGGGTCCGCTGTCCAAACGCGATGGCGATTGCAAACGGTGCTCAAACAGCACGAGGCGATGCGTTCATATTGGCCATCTGGCTCGGTATGACCGTAACCGCATTGGCTGCCGAATCCACCCCCAAAGCGCCGCCCGAGCTGGTGGCGCTTCCCTCGGGCCATTACGTTGGCACCGCTGAAGGAAAAGACGGCTCCCGCGAAGTATCACTCAGCATAGAGCAGGGTAGACCCGGCGGGGCATTCAAAGGCACGCTGAGAACGAACGACAGAGCGCCGTGCGATATCGACTTTCCCATAACGGGCGAGATCCGGCCTGACGGGGGTGTGCACATCGACTCGAAGGAAGCTGTAGACCGCGGCTGTGTGTTCGGCGTGGAATTGAAGCTGGCCGGCAGCGAACTCAGCGGCTTCATCGTTGCGGGAAACGGGCCGCAGAAAGTCGTTTTGAGAAAACGCTGAAACTGAGGTCCGCCGGATGGGCAGCGGTGACAAGCCCATTGTCAAGGCAGCGCGACAGCAAATTTGGCGTTGCCGCGACACGACAGCGCACTGCGGAGCGGTTACCTTACGTGTGGTTGTTCTCAAATGAAGTGGACGGTTTGCGCCTGGGCGAAGAGGTCGATCCGTTGTCAAGAACGGGAAAAGGGCTGACCGAACTCATCGGCAGGACCAGTCGCGAAGCCTGGTTGCTGCTCCAGACGCTGCGCCACCATCCCGAGTTTTCGAGCCTCCTCGCACACCTTGAGGCCAAATCCGGGACGATCGTCGATTCCGACGTCGTGCGGGCTGCGCAGCGTTTCCTGAGCGATCCCGAAAGTTATGGCGGCTCGGCCGGGACGCTGGGCGGTGTTCTCTATGGCCGGAACAAGGCGGTCGCATCGGAAAAAGAATGGCTGGCCCTCGTGCGATCGATCGCGGCAGGCGACGTGCGTGCTCTGGAGGAACTCTACGGACGGATGCAGCGCATCGTATTTGCCTTGGCGCTGCGGATCACGAGTTCGCAGCAAGCCGCTGAAGAGGCGACGCTCGGGACGTTTCACGAGATTTGGCGAAGTGCGTCGGTCTATGATGCGGCGAGCGGTACCGTCGTTGCATGGATCATGAATCTCGCACGCGCGAGGGCGATCTCTCGCTCGCCCTTGCCGGCCGGCGCGCGCGAGCAGCTTGCATTGCCGCCACCGCAGCCGTGGACGGAGCCGGAATGGGAAGACGTGGCGCCCGGCATACGCTGCCACCTGCTCGCCACCGACACGGAATTTCATCGCGTGAGCATGCTGGTGCGCCTTGCGCCCGACGGCGAGTATCCACCTCATCGTCATGCAGGTCTCGAGGAATTACATCTGCTCGAGGGCGAGTTATGGATCGACGATCGCAAGCTTTATCCCGGGGGCTACAGCCGTGCCCAGTCAGAAACTACCGACAGTCGCGTGTGGAGCGAAACCGGCTGCATGTGCGTGCTGGTGACCTCGACACAGGATGAGCTCCGCCAGGGCGCGCAGAGTGAATTTCGTTTTGCGGGCGAGGGTTGAGTCGGGGACGGACTGATCAGCCACTTCTCGAGGACAAGCGAGGGCGTCTGGGTCTGCATATCCTTTGCTGAATTCAACGGTCCGGGCGGCCGCATCCAGGTCACGCCCGGCGCGCGCTTCGTGCGCGGAACGCGGTTCATGGGCATCGATCTCGCGGAGTGGCTCGACCGGGAATACCGGAAGGTATTCGGTCCCAGGAAGCCGTAAGGCGTCAAACGTCTGGGGTCGTAGCGGTGTGATACCCTTCCCGCAGGAAGGAGAATTCAACCGCCATGGCGACCTACCACTCTTCCATCACCGACGAGCAGGCGCATCTGATTCGCAATGCCGCGATGTTTTTCGTGGCTACTGCGGATCCGGCGCTGGCGTGCGGTCCCCACGACGTCGGACCCGTGAACGTGTCGCCCAAGGGCGGCGTGCCGCTGCATATCCTCGACCGCAACCGCGTCGCTTACCTGGACTACCGCGGCACGGGCAACGAAACGGCGCGCCACTGCATGGCGGGCGGGCCGATCACCGTCATGGTGTGCTCGTTCGAGGAGAACGACGCCGCCATCGTGCGACTGTTCGGAAAGGCGCGCGTGACACCGTTGGCTGACTCGCCCCTTGCAGCGCTCCTGATCGGGCAATCGACCGCCGGGCTGAAAGGTCCGCCGCGTCAGGTCATCGAGGTGGATATCGAGAGCACGATGACGAGCTGCGGGTATGGCGTACCGGTGATGAGTTTCGTGCGCCAGCGCCGCATGGTCGATCGCGGCCGCCGCTACAAGACTGAACAGACGGCGCGTCGGCTGTCCGAAGTGAAATAGCGATTGCGGAGTCCGACTCCGCATGACAAAAGTATGCATGCACAAAGCCGTCGTATCGCCTTGATATGACGCCTTAATACGTTGCCGCCCGCCCTGGGGTGCATGGAAATAATGTACAAGCCGGGCGGACGCTTCCCGGTCGTTTCCTCGGGGTCCTCCGTAAGTCACTGAATCGTTGCATTTGAGTGCCCGTACCGGCGTTTCCTCGCGCTGGCATGAACTCTGCGTATCACCCGGTGCATCCATCTGCAGGCTGCCGCCCCAGCGCGTACGGACTGCCGATGAACGGGGCAAAGCGTATTCCTCGGAACAACGACGAAGGGCACGAAAGATGAAGCTCAAGAGACGATCCTTCCTCAAGGCATCGGCCGCGCTCGGTGGTGTGCTGGCGTCGGGCCTTCCGCTTGCGCAACCGGTGACGAGCGCGATGGCCTTCCGCAAGGCCAGGCCCGCGGGACCCGCCCGAGGCGAATGGGTGGCAACGGCTTGCCAGGGATGTACGCAGTGGTGCGCCATCCAGATCTTCGTTCAGGAGGGCCGGGCGGTGAGAGTGCGCGGCAATCCGCTGAGCAGGACCAACAACGGGTATGTGTGTCCGCGCGGTCACCTGATTCCGCAGCAGACCTACGATCCCGACCGCATCAAGGCGCCGCTGAAGCGTACCAATCCGCTGAAGGGTCGCGGCGTGGATCCGAAGTTCGTCCCGATCACCTGGGACGAGGCGCTGGATATCGTCGCGGACCGCATGATGCAGTTGCGCCTCGACCGGGAGCCGCACAAGCTCACCTATCTCCGCGGGCGCTACTCGTCGACCTCCACCGACATACTCTACGGCGCGCTGCCGAAGATCTACGGCACGCCGAATTACTACTCGCACAGCGCCATCTGCGCCGAAGCCGAGAAGATGGGGCCGGGGCTGACGCAGGGCTTTTTCGGCTACCGCGATTACGACCTCGCCAATACGGCGTGCCTGGTCGCGTGGGGAACGGACCCGCTTGCCTCGAACCGCATGGTGCCGAACACCATCAACAAGTTCGGCGACATCCTCAAGCGCGGCACGGTCATCGCGGTGGATCCGCGGCTGTCGACGGTCGCGGCCAAGGCGCACGAGTGGCTGCCCGTCAAGCCGGGAACCGACGGGGCGCTCGCCGGCGCCATCGCTCACGTGCTGCTCACCGAAGGGCTGTGGAACCGCGAATTCGTCGGTGACTTCAGGGACGGCAGGAATCTCTTCGTCGCGGGGCGGACCCTGGACGAGGGGACATTCGAGGAGAAGGAAACGCACGGCCTCATCAGGTGGTGGAACCTCGAGCTCAAGGACCGCACGCCGCGCTGGGCGGAGAAGGAAACGCTCATCCCCGCGGCGCAGATCGTGCGCGTCGCGCGCGCCATCGGCAAGGCGGCGCCGAAGGTCGCCGTGTGGATGGGCACCGGCGTCGCCATGAACCCCCGCGGGACATACGCGGCGATGGCGGTCCATGCGCTGAACGGTCTCGCCGGCTCGATCGACGTCGAGGGCGGCACGCTGCAGACGAACAGCGTGCCGATCGGCAAATTCCCTGCCGCGGATGCGTATGTCGACGAGCTTGCCAGGGCGAGCGGCAAGCAGAAGAAAATCGACGGGCGCGGCGCGAAAGACATGCCGGCGATGATGAACGCCCGGCCGGGCAGCGGTGTGGTCACCAACAACATCGCGAACGGCATGCTGAAGGACCCGGGCGCCGTCAAGGTGCTGCTCGCCTCATGGAACAACTTCAACTTTTCCTGCACCGACCCCGCGCGCTGGGACAAGGCGCTTGCACAGGTGCCGTTCTTCGCGCACATGGTGACCCACGCCTCCGAGATGACGCAGTTCGCCGATGTGGTCCTGCCGGCGACCTTCAATTCGAGCGAGGGCTTTTCCGTCATCACGAACAACGGCAACACGCACGGCTACGCCACCCTCCAGCAGCCGGCGGCAAGGCGGATCTGGGACGTGAAGCAGGAAGAGACCGAAGTGGTGTGGCTGCTCGCGGAGAAGCTGCGCGACCGCGGATTTCCCAACCTCTACGACTACCTCGCGTCCTTCAAGGACCCGGAAACCGGCGCGACGCCCGCGAACGAAGCCGAGTTCACCGAGATCGCGGCCAAGATCTCCAGCGCCCCGCTCTGGATGCCGAAGGAGGCGTTGAAGGGCGACCGCATCGACGGCTGGTCGGACTTCCGCAGCAAGGGCATATACAACACCGCGAAATACAGCTTCAGGAAAGGGTGGGGCGGCAGGTTCGCGACAGTGACGAAGAAGTTCGAGTTCTACAGCGAGACGGCCAGAAAGGGGCTTGCCGAGCACGCCGCCAAATACGAAGCGTCGATCGACGAGGTGCTCGCGGCTGCCGGCTACGTGGCGCGGGGCGAGCTCGCCTTCGTTCCGCACTACGAGCCGCCCAGGCGTCACGGCAGCGTTGCGGACTATCCTTTCGACTTCGTGGACTACAAGTCGCGGCTCAACCGCGAAGGGCGCTCGGCCAATCTCCCGTGGTATCACGAGTTCAAGAAGATGGACGCCGGTGATGTTTCATGGAGCGACGTGCTCAAGATGAATCCGGCCGACGGCGCGCGGCTGGGACTCAAGACCGGCGATACGGTGCGGATCACTTCGCCCGCGGGCTCCATCGTCACGACGCTCAAGCTCTGGGAAGGCGTGCGACCCGGCACGGTGGCCAAGGCGTACGGCCAGGGTCACTGGGCCTACGGGCGGGTAGCGGCGCGCGATTACGCGCGGGGGATTCCCAACGGGGGCAACAACAACGAAATCCTGGTGGACGATTACGATCGATTGAGCGGTTCGACCGCGCGCAACGGCGGGTTCGTCGGCGTGCGGGTCGAGAAAGCGTGAACGTGAGGCTCGAGAGCGGAAGGAAGGAAAAATGCCCAGATTCGGTATGGTGATCGATCTCACCCGGTGCGTGGGCTGCGGCGCGTGCGCGCTCGCCTGCAAGGCCGAGAACAATACGCGCACGCGCGGCAACGGCCAGAGTTACAACTACGCCGATTTCTTGATGCGCACCGAGGGCAAGTTCCCGAACACGACCCAGTGGGTCATGCCGGTGCTGTGCAACCATTGCACGGAAGCGCCGTGCGTGGCGAACTGCCCGGTGACGCCGAAGGCGATGTTCAAGACGCCGGAGGGCATCACGATGCACGATCCGGATCTGTGCATCGGCTGCCGCACGTGTCAGAACGTGTGCCCCTACAGCAGTCCCGAGCTCGGCGAGGCGAGTCTCAATGGCGAAGCCTACAGCGTGATCAGCTTCAATCCCCACGACGGCGACACGCAACCGCAGTGGAGCGATACCACCGCGCTCATCCCGGGCGCCACCTCGTCGGGTGCCGAAACCGCGAAGCGCGCCGGCGCACCGCTGCCGGCGATGAACAATTACGCCGCCGGCGAGGCGAAGCCGCTGCGCCGCGCCGGCGTCGTCGAGAAATGCACGTTCTGCTATCACCGGGTGAGCAACGGCATGCTGCCGGCGTGCGTCGAAGCGTGCCCCGCGAAAGCACGCATCTTCGGCGACCAGGACGACCCGAATTCCGAGATCTCGCGGGTATTGAAGGCCAACAGGTCGTTCCGGTTGCAGGAAGAAAAAGGCACGAAGCCCAATGTGCACTACATCGGCAAGTACAGCGCCCGGCTGTGAAATGCCGCTGGGCGGACGGCGCCAACCGCTCTACAGTGGTGGTGCGGACGCTGCCCGCGCCGATTTCATTCGCTTTCTCGCGGCGTGCTACTACGAGCCCGACCGGCAGTTCGCGGAAGAGCGACTCTTCGATTCAATGCTCGAGGCGGCCGCCTGCATTCATCCGGAGCTTGCGGCGCTCGCGCAGCGCCTGCGACAGGCGTACCTCGAGGTACCGCTCGAGGAATTGCTCGTCGACTACACGCGGCTCTTCCTCGGGCCGGCACCGGTCCTGGCACAACCGTACGAGTCCGTGTGGCTGCGCGGCACGCATGGGCTCATGCAGGAGTCGACGCTCGATGTGCTGCGCTGTTACGCGGAAGGCGGCTTCGAGATCGACGGCGGATTCCGCGACATGCCGGACCACATCGCGGTCGAGCTCGAGTTTCTCTATCTCCTCGTTCATCGCGAGGTGCAGGAACCGGTAAACGGGGAAGCCCTTGCCCCAGTCCGCGCCTTGCGCTCACGGTTCCTCCGCGAGCATCTTGCCCGCTGGAGTGCCCCGTTTGCGGCCGCCCTGATGGCTCACGCGCAGTGTGCGTTTTACCGCCGGCTCGGTGAGATCACTGAGCGCCTGGTGGTCATGGAAGCGGAGCGCGAAAACAGACACCCCCCGCTGCGGACCTAGCCGGTTGATTGCTCGCCGGGACGGTCGGCGATCGAGGCCGGCGTGCGGGCGACGAGGACCGCCCTGGCGGCCGCGATCCCGTTCAGCGCGGCAGGGAAGCCCGCATAAAGCGCCATCTGCTGGATCGCTTCCACGACTTCGGCGCGCGCCGCGCCGGCGTCGAGCGCTGCGCCAACGTGACTGCGTAAATCGGCCTGCCTTCCGAGCGCGGTCAGAAGCGCGACGGTCACGATCGCCCTGGTGCGCGGGTCGAGTCGAGGACTGAGCGCATTCTCGTCTGCCGCGTGATGCAGCGCGGTGCCGGCGTCGATCGGAAACTTCAGACCGCGCTGTGCAAAGACCTCTTGCGCGGTACGGAGAGCGCTCGTCGCGGCCCCGGAGCCCGCATATCGATCCGCGAGCAGAATGGTTTCGACGACGTGCGCGGGGACGCACTCCACGTTGAGGGCACCGTCGATGTGATAGCGCAGTTGCGGCTCGGCGTTCCCCATCGCCGCGAGCGCCGCGACGGTCGCAAGCTGCCGCGTGCGCAAGTCGAGGTCCGGCCGCGACATGATGTCGCCGTAGCCGAATTCCACCGCGAAGCGCACGAGATCGGGCGCAACATCGGCGAGCGCCTTGAGCGGCGCGTCGAAATCCGGCCCGCCCACACGCCTCAGCAGCGCGACGCCCCTGCGATATCGTTCGCCGTCGTTCATGCGCGGTTTCCGTTTCTCCATCGCTGAGATTGTGGCACAGGCGCTCCGTTCCGCCAGTGGCGGCGCGCGGCAGGCATTTTGTTGATCTGGCTCAAGACGGCGTCTCGCGCGCGATGTAGGGTATAAAGACGGCTTGCCCCGCCGTCGGGCAAGCAGCGCCGGCCGGGTGCCGGAAGATGAGGTGACCGATGACTGTCCAGGCCGCACAGAACCCCATGGCAGCGCGGGATAGGGACGTGGAACTGGAACGCTACGCCGAGCGCAACATCACCGCAGGCAGGACTCCCATCTTCTGCTGCGACGGGCCATGCATTCAGGGAAGAATCGCGCGACGCGCTGCCGATCTCGTCGCACAGGCATTGCCCGAGTACGCGCGGGCACCGCACGAGGCCTCGCAGTTTCCGCCGGATTCCGCGGTCATGCGCTGGATCGCGGGCGCCGAGCGGGCGGTGATGATCGAAGGCTGCTTCCTCAGGTGCCAGGCGAAGGTCGTCGACCTGCTGGCGGGCGAGGACAAGCTCGTGCACCTCGTCGCGTTTCCCTTGGACAAGCGTCATGCGCACGCTTTTCAGGACGAGACCCTGACCGAAGGCGAGATCGATCGCCTGGCGCGGCAGGTCGCCGACGAGATCGTGGCCGCCCTCACGCGTGGCAGGCTCGAAGCGTCGACTGCCGAGCCCGCGGCTCAGCTCAAATGCTGGTGGCCGAACTGCAATACCGTGCTGAGGGAAGACGTGTCCGATGTGCGTGCGGGAGAACCGCCCGTCGAGCACGATCACACCGGCTACTACGTGAGCTGCCCTCGCTGCGGCGCGCGCAGCTACCCGCCCCAGGCACTCTACGCCACGACAGAGACATAGCGAGCTTCTCCGTCCGCGGTCTCGAATAACCGTTCGACCCGAGCCCGGCCGAAAGTTCGCTTGCACTTCGCCGTCGCTCCGCTCAGTGCGAGCGGTGGCAACGGCCGTTCTGTTTACGCTGGCAGCACGCCATTCCGCCCACCACGGGGCTGCGCTATTCCGTCACGTTCCGCATCCGAGTCAAAGGGGTGAGGCTGTAGGGAAAATCCTGACAGGAACTGTCGGGAAAACCTGACGGCCCATGCCTGTTGCATTCGCTAGACTCAACTGGCGTGTGGGGCGTCATCGCGCGGCATGACGGCTGTCCACGGAAGCGACCACAGAAGACCCGGTGCACAGATCAACGCGGGCTTGAAAAAGACCGAACTGCGGCCAGACTCGATGGAGCGGCTTCTGCCGCTCAACGCGCTGCGCGTTTTCGCGGCGGTCGGCCGGCTCGCGAGCTTCAGCCGCGCCGCGAAGGAGATCAACGTCACCGCATCCGCGGTAAGCCATCAGATGCGCACGCTGGAAAACTACCTCGGCGTGCCGCTGCTGCATCGAACCGGCAGCCGCATCGAGCTCACCAACGCGGGCAAGCTCTACCTCCAGCAGGTGCAGGAGGGTCTCGCCCAGCTCGCGCGCGCGACTCGAGCCATCAAGGCGGCAAAAAGCGAGCGGACGCTCAGGATTTCATGCGCACCGAGCCTCTCGGCGCTGTGGCTCATGCGCCGCATCGGGCGCTTCACTGAAGCACATCCGCATATCGGGCTTGCGCTCACCGCTTCGCGCAACCTCGTCGATCTGCACAACGGCGAATACGACCTCGCGATCCGTTACGGCAGGGGCGTGCACGAGGGCTTCCGTTGCGACCTCATGAGCCCGAACGAGCTTTTTCCCGTCTGCAGCCCGCGGCTCGTGAGGGGGGAGCGGCCGCTGCGCCAGCCGTCCGATCTCCGGCATCACGCGCTCCTCGAGTGCGCCGACGGCGAGTACTACGACGCGGCCAACCCGGGATGGCATGGCTGGCTGCAGTCGGCCGGTGTGTACGACGTCTCGTCCCAGCGCTATCTCAATTTCAGCCCGCGCCTGCTCATGCAGCAGGCCGCGATCGACGGGCTCGGCGTGGGGCTCAGCAGGACGCTGCTCGCGGCGGATTTCCTCGAAAGCCGGCAGTTGGTATGCCCGTTCGGTCCGGTTCTCGAGCTGACATCGTCGTATTATCTGGTGTGTCCGGCCGCGACGGCGGATCGCCCCGAGATCGCGGCGTTCCGCAACTGGCTGATCGCGGAGGCGCAGGAAAGCCGCGCGCGGCTCAAGCTGCCGGCCGCGAAATCGCGCTAGCGTTCATTCCTTTTTCTTTTCCACGCCCTTCGCTCTCACGCCTGCCAGCAGCGCACCGCAATCGCTGTCCTTGCCCGGTCCGGTTTCGATGAACGGCAGCAGCGCCAGCAGCGGATTGAGCGCCGCCAACGCCGCGGCCGCCGCCGCGCGCATCGATGAGGTGCGGCGTCCTGGCCCAACCGGGGTTGGCAATGGTGAGGTGCTCGACGTTGATCGCGGGCGGCCAGCCGAGGGTGATGCCTTCCACCTCGACTTCACGCTCCAGCGCTTCCGCCATGCGCGCTTCGACCCAGCGCTCGGTGTAATCGGATTGCACCACGATCGCCGCCACTGCGATCAGCAGCGCCGGCACGACGACAAAAAGTACGACGAGAGCGAGCAGTACGCGCCGGGCTGCGGTGGACATGCCAATCAACTCCGAGTTTCGCGCCCGAGGATCGGATTGGACGGCGCAACGCTTCCCGGGCAGGCGGGGCAATCACTGAGATCGCTTCTGCAAGGGACGGTTCCCTTACTCAGTGCCAGGTTCATGCCGCCAGCAGACCGACTATAATCCGCCGGCCACGATGAAACGCCTCTCCCGGAGCAGACCATGAAATGCGCGGCCCTCGTCGCTGCGGGCACGGTGCTGCTTTTTTCCGGTGCCGCTTCGCCCTTCCAGCCGCTCATCACTGATGACACCGGCACGCAGGGCACGGGCGGGAACCAGGTCGAAGTCGCCTACAACCGCACGGTGGAAAAGGACGCCGGTGCGCGCAGCGTCGGGCATGAAGTGCCGATCGTCTATACCCGCGGCATCACCGACGCGCTCGACCTCTATATTGGCGTGGCGCGGCTCAAGCTCGAGCCGCCGGACCCCGGGCCCGCGGAGCGCGGCTGGGGCAACATTGCGCTCGGTGCCAAATGGCGTTTCTACGAGAACGAAGCCACGGGTCTCAGTTTAGGGCTCAAGCCCGAGGTGCGGCTGCCGGTTTCGGAATCGCGCGAAGCACGCGGGCTCGGGACCGCGCGCACGAGTTATGCGGTGGGATTGCTGGCAACACAGGAATTGCCCTTCGGCGCGATTCACGCAAACCTCGCGGCACAGAAGGTCGATTACTCGGATCCCGCGTTCGATGCCGCCGAGCGGCGCACGCGCTATCGCGCGTCGATCGCTCCGGTATGGGACGTGACGGAACACTGGAAGCTCGCGCTCGACGTGGGCTGGGTGACGAATCCCGATCCCGCCGCACGCCGCTACCTCGCGTACGGCGAAATCGGCGCCATCTACGCGCCGATGAAGGATCTCGAGATCGCGCTCGGTGTCATCCGCAATTTCCGCGACGGTGCCGTGAGCACGACGCAGGCGACCCTCGGCGTCACCTGGCGCTTCCGTTGACGATTTCACTGCGGGCGCGACGGAGCTTCGGCTAAACTCGCGCCATGCGCTTCTTCGGTTTTCTCGAGTACGCGTTCGTCATCGTCGGCGCGACCGGCATGGCCGCGGCGCAGTACTTCTACCTGCCGAAGGGCTTTCATCTGGGTCTCTTCATGGTCGGCGCCGGCTTCGCGCTGGGCGGGCTGGAGTCGCTCGCGACGCGGCGCATGAGCTTCCGCATGGCGACGCACGGGGCCGAACGCTACGACGGCGCGCCCGCCGTGATCTGGGGCATGCTCACGCTCGCGATCGGCGCGGCGCTGATCGCCGCGGCGTATCTCATGGAAGAGGGCCTGTGGCGCGCAACCGTCGCGAGCGTCGCGCGCCGTCCCGGACTCGCGATTGCAGCCGCCGGCGTGCTCGCGATCGCGGCCGGCGCGCTGCTCATGTTCCATCGCGGCCGGCGCGGTGCCTGGCGCATGCTGCTCATCCGCGTTCCGAAAGCATTCCTCGGGCTCGTGCTGATCGTCGCGGGCGCGATTGCGGTCGTGCTCGGCGTGATCGAGTGGATCGATCCGCAGTCCTACGCGCGCATCGTGCGCCGCGGCGGCGATGCCCTCGGGCTGCCGGCCGTTCAGCGCTGGTGGCGCGATTTCGAGATACCGTTCTTCTGACGAACGGAAGTCCTCAACAACCTCCGACGGAGGGCGAAAGGCTTACTTCCTCCACACCGCGCCGCCGTCCACGTTCACCACGCTCCCGCTCATGTAGGACGCGCGGTCGGAGGCGAGGAACACGACGACGTTCGCCACTTCCTCCACCGTCGCCGGCCGCCCGAACGGAAAGCTCCTGGTCATCTCCGGCCAGCGCTCCGGATCGCCCAGCTCCTTCGCCGCCTGGTTGCGCCAGCGCGCGACTCCGCGGTCGGTGGCGGTCGCGGTCGGATTGACGCCCATCACGCGCACGTTGAAGCGGGTGCTGTCCGCGCCGAGCGCGCACGACATCGTCATCAGCGCGGAATTCGCCATGCTGCCGGCGAGGTAGCCCGCGGTGGGACGCGCGCCGGCAGTGCCGATCACGTTGATGATGACGCCGCGCTTCTTCGCGCACATGTCGCGATAGACCTCGCGCGTCAGGTTGATGAAGCCGAAGACCTTGAGGTCCCAGGAGGCGCGCCACGTCCTGTCGTCGAGATCGGTGAGGTTGCCCTGGGGAATCGCGCCGGCGTTGTTGACGAGGATGTCGACCGATCCGCACTCCCGGGCGAGCTTCACCGCATTCTCGGCGCTCGAAAGATCGAGCGCGTAGGTCTTCACGCTCACCTTGTGGGCGTCGGTGATTTTCTTGCGCGCGGCGTCGAGATCCGCGGCGCTGCGCGCGGCGAGGTGCAGATCGCAGCCCTCGGCCGCGAGGAGCTGCGCGATGCCGAAGCCGATGCCGCGCGAGCCGCCGGTGACGAGCGCGGTGCGCCCCTTGAGTTGCAGGTCCATGAGATCACTCCTTGGTGGTAAAGGACGGGTATTGTCGTTCGTGTTCCGAGGCCGCGATTCTAGACCGCGGCGTGGCGGGCGGAAAGGGCGGCGCGGCGGTGCTACCATGGGCGTGCAGTCCGGGTCCCCGTTTTGCCCGCGGACATCGCCGGATGCGTGCTGCTTTGCGGGCGTTTGCGGTCACATTTCCCACATCAACGGAGGTTCACATGGCGAGCGAGCTTTTCAACAAGGGTCTCGAGGTGCGCAGCGCGGTGCTGGGCAAGGAATACGTGCAGAAATCGCTGTCCGCGGCCGACGATTTTTCCATGCCGCTGCAGGAATACGCGACGGAGGCGTGCTGGGGCATGATCTGGACGCGGCCGGGGCTTCCACGCAAGACCCGCAGCCTCCTCAACATCGCGATGCTGACGGCGCTCAACCGCCCGCACGAGCTGAAGCTCCACATCAAGGCGTCGTTCAACAACGGCGCGACCAGGGACGAGATCCGGGAAGTGCTGCTGCAGGCGGCGTGCTATTGCGGCGTGCCGGCGGGCGTGGATTCGTTCCGCCTCGCGCGCGAAGCCTTCGCCGAGCTCGACGCCGGCAAGTAAGGCGCCGCTTCGGAAGGCCGCGTCGTCATTCCCGGTACACCGGAATTCCAGCCTGGACCCCGGCTTTCGCCGGGGAGACGAAACGCTATGGCCTGCGCGGCGGGAGGCGAAACTCCATGGCCTGCGCCGGGGAGACGAAACGCTATGGCCTGCGCGGCGGGAGGCGAAACGCCATGGCCTGCGCGGCGGGAGGCGAAACTCCATGGCCTGCGCCGGGGAGACGAAACGCTATGGCCTGCGCGGCGGGAGGCGAAACGCTATGGCCTGCGCGGCGGGAGGCGAAACTCCATGGCCTGCGCCGGGGAGACGAAACGCTATGGCCTGCGCGGCGGGAGGCGAAACTCCATGGCCTG
>Ga0073934_10001754_pt1 | contig 49889 bp, 54 predicted proteins | sample LarsenN4metaG_FD_76834 | JGI IMG/M metagenome (GOLD analysis project Ga0073934, IMG submission 76834) | Hot spring sediment bacterial and archeal communities from British Columbia, Canada, to study Microbial Dark Matter (Phase II) - Larsen... ...
GGCATGCGCTACATGTCCTCGAGCAGCACCAACAGCGGCGTCAGCCAGATCACGGTCACGTTCGATGTGACGCGGAACCCCGATATCGCCGCGGTCGACGTGCAGAACCGCGTCAACCAGGCGATTGGACGGTTGCCCGCGGAAGTACGTCAGCTCGGGGTCACCGTCCAGAAGGTGAGCCAGAACTTCGTGTCCGCGGTGGCGATGTATTCGGAGGGGGGCCTGTACGACGCGCTCTTCCTGTCGAACTACATCGACGTCTATATCCGGGACACGCTCAAACGAGTGCCCGGCGTCGCCGAGGTGCAGGTCTTCGGCGTCGGACGCTACTCGATGCGCGTGTGGCTCGATCCCGTTCGGCTTGCCGCGCGCGAGCTGACGGCGAGCGACGTCGTGAACGCGCTGCGCGAGCAGAACCTGAACGTCGCGGCGGGCAGCGTCGGCGAGGCCCCGGCGCCGGAGGGCCAGACCTACCAGATCAGCGTCCGCGCCGCCGGCCGGCTGCGCGAGCGCTCGGAGTTCGAGAACGTCATCGTCAAGGCCGGGCGTGACGGCACGCTCGTGCGGCTGCGCGACGTGGGCACCGTGGAGCTGGGAGCCGAGTCGTATTCGTCGGTGCTGCGGTATCAGGGCGCCGACGCCGTCGGCCTCGGCGTCATGGCGCTGCCGACGGCCAACGCGCTCGACGTCCAGCGCGGAGTCACCGAAGAGATGGGCCGTCTTGCCCAGGCGTTCCCGCCCGGGCTGCAGTACCGCGTCGCGTTCGACACGACCATCGTCGTCCAGGAGTCGATTGCGGAAGTCGTCGAGACGCTCCTGATCGCGGTCGGCCTGGTGGTGCTCGTCATGTTCGTCTTCCTCCAGAGCTGGCGCGCCACCTTGATTCCCACGCTGACGATGCCGGTGTCGCTCATCGGCGCGTTTGCGTTCGTCAACCTGTTCGACTTCTCGATCAACACGCTGACGCTGTTCGCCATCGTGCTGGCGACCGGCATCGTCGTCGACGACGCGATCGTGGTGATCGAGAACATCGAGCGGCATATCCAGGACTATCGAAAGCCGGCGCCGCGAGCCGCGTCCGATGCGATGCGCGAGGTGTTCGGCGCCGTCATCGCGACGGCGCTCGTCCTGATCGCAGTCTTCGTCCCGGTGGCGTTCTTTCCCGGCACCACCGGCCGCCTCTATCAGCAGTTTGCGCTGACGATTGCCTTCTCGGTCGCGATCTCGGCGTTTAACGCCCTCACGCTGACGCCCGCGCTCTCGGCGCTGCTGCTCAGGCATGGCGCGACGCTCGGCGTCGGGTTCTTCGCACCGATCGAGCGCACCCTTCGCGCAGGTACGAATCTGTACGTGGGAGTCGTCCGCGGTCTGATGCGCGTCCGCTGGGCCGTGGCCCTCGTGTTCCTCGGGCTGCTCGGCGCGACCTACTACGTCTACCAGCGGGTGCCCGGCGCGTTCATTCCGGAGGAGGACGCGGGCTACTTCATCACCATCGTGCAGGCGCCGCCGGGGGCGTCGCTCGAGTACACGAGCCACGTCGCGCGCGAGGCCGAAAAGATCATCATGGCGGTCCCCGAAGTGGAGAGCGTGTTCACCGTCGTCGGCTTCAGCTTCACCGGCAGCGCGTCCAACCAGGGGCTGATGTTCGTCCTGATGAAGCCGTTCGAGGAGCGTGAGGCGGCGGAGGCGCGGGTGCAGGCGGTCGTCCCGCGGCTGCGCGGGCAGCTGTTCGGCATTCAGAGCGGCCTCGTGATCCCGTTCGCACCGCCCGGCCTGAACGTCGGCGCTTTCGGCGGCTTCGAGATGCAGGTGCTCGATCTCGGCGGCGCTGCCCAGATCCAGAACCTCGCCAACGCGGTCAACGCGGTGATGGGTGCCTCGCAGCAGTCACAGCGCGTTGCCGGCGTCTTCAGCGCGTTCACCGCGAACGACCCGCAGCTGGCGGTGGAGATCGATCGCGAGAAGGCGCGGAGCCTGGGGCTGCCGATCAGCGAGATCACCGACGCCATGCAGATCTATCTCGGTTCGGCCTATGTGAACGACTTCGATTTCAACAACCGCGCATACCGGGTGTACGTCCAGGCGGACAAGAAGTATCGATCCGAGCCGGACGATCTCGGGCAGTACTACGCGCGCACCGCGGGCGGCGACATGGTGCCTCTCGCGAACGTCGTTCGCATCCGGGAGACGACGGCACCGCAGGTCATCAGCCACTTCAACCTGTTTCGATCGGCGCAGCTGAGCGGATCGGCGGCGGCGGGCGTGAGCTCCGGCGAGGCGCTCGCGGAAATGGAGCGGATTGCGGACACCGCGCTGCCGCCCGGCTTCGGCTACGCGTGGAGCGGCATCTCGCTCGAGGAAATCCAGGCAGGGGGCCAGTCGGCCGCCATCTTCGCGATCGCGCTCGTGCTCGTGTATCTGACGCTGGCGGCGCAGTATGAGTCGCTCGTGCTGCCGTTCATCGTCCTGCTGGGCGTGCCGCTCGCGGTGCTCGGAGCGCTCTCGGCGCAGTGGGGAAGGGGCCTCCAAAACGATCTGTACTGTCAAATCGGTCTCGTCATGCTCATCGGCCTCGCCGCGAAGAACTCGATCCTGATCGTCGAGTTCGCCGAGCAGCTGCGCGCGAAGGGGCTGTCGATCGTGGAGGCGGCGATCGAGGCGGCCCGCATCCGCCTCCGCCCGATCCTCATGACGTCGCTGGCGTTCATTCTGGGCGTCATGCCGCTCGTCTTTGCGACCGGCGCCGGCCAGGAGGGGCGTCACTCGGTCGGCACGGCGGTCGCGGGCGGAATGGTGTTCGCGACGTTCCTGAACGTCGTCTTCATTCCGATCTTGTACGTGATCGTCCGCACGCTGATTCCCGGCGCGCGTCGCAGCGCGGAGGCGAACGCCCATGCGTAGCGCGGCGGTCGTAGTCGGTCTCGTGCTGCTGAGGCCGTCGCTTCTTGCGGCGCAGCCGATGGAGCGCGTGACGTTCGACGAGGCGGTGCGGCGCGCAATTGCCAACCACCCGGCGGTGGCGCGCGCCGCGGCCGACATCATCCGCGCCGATGCCGTCCTGCAGCAGGTGCGCGCGCAGTCGCTCCCCTCGATCAGCGCGTCGGTCGCCACGAACGTGATCGACCCGGTCACCCGCTTCGGCGGCGCCGCCATCTTTCCTCGGACGCAGACGGTCACGACGGCGAGCGTTGCCGTGCCGCTCATCACCGCGGTGCGCTGGGCGGAGCGGAATCAGGCCGCCGACCAGGTGCTCGTGTCGCAGCGCGGGCTCGAGGAGGCGCGCCGGCAGATCGCCATGGCCGTGGGCGACGCCTATCTCGCGATCATCGCGCAGCGCCGTGTCATCGAGCTGAACGAGCGCGCCCTCGAAAACGCCCGCGCGCACTACGAATACGCGAACCAGCGTTTCCAGGGAGGTCTGGGCAGCCGGTTGAACGCGGTCAGAGCGGAGCAGGAGCTGTCTGCGAACGAGGCGCGCGTCGAAGAGGCGCGCCTCGGCGTGCGGCGCGCCCAGGAGGCGCTCGGCGTGTTGATGGCCGCCGACGGTCCCGTCGATGCAGCCATCGACCCCGCCTTCGAGGTGCCGGCGCCCACGGTGCCCGACGCGGAGCTCGCCGCGGCGCGGGAAGACGTACAGACGATTCTTGCGCGCGAATCGGCCGCCCAGCGCCGGGCCGGCGACGCGTGGAAGGATTACCTCCCGTCGGTAACGGCGCTGTTCACGCCGGAGATCCTCGCGCCCACCGGCCTGTTCGCGAACGCCCGGTCGTGGCGCGCGTCGGTCCTCTTCAGCGTGCCGCTCCTCGATTCGGGTCAGCGACGGGGGCAGACGCGGGAGCGCCAGGCGCTGGTCGACGTCGTGCGGGCCGATCGGACGAATGCGGAACGCCAGGCCCGTTCCGAGATTCGCGTCGCGCGCGAGGCGGTCGCCGCCACCGAGCGCGCGCTCGCGCATGCGCGCCGGGCCGCGGAGCAGGCCAACGAAGTTCTCCGGATTACCGATATCGCCTTCCGGGAAGGGGCGACCACCAACATCGAGGTGATCGACGCCCAGCGCCAGGCGCGGGACGCCGAAACGGCGGCGGCGATTGCGGAGGATGCGGTCCGCCGCGCACGGCTCGAATTGCTCGTGGCGACGGGCCGCTTTCCGCAGTAAGACGGCTATTCCTTGACGACGGTGGTACCCCCGCCGCCACGGGTCGCAAGCGCCACGATGACGATGAGCAGGATCAGCGCGACGATCCCCACGCCAATCCAGACGGGGTTGGCCCACCACTCTCCGCCGCCGACGGTCCGCTCGGTGATGTCGACGTTGATCTCGGGCGCCGGCGCGCCGCCGGGCTGCTGGTCGACGAGCATGTAGCCGCTGCCTGCGACCACCGCGGGCGCAAACGTCGCGCTTGCGGCCGCCAGGCCGAGCACTGCGAGTAACGCGATCGGAAACCGCATCATGTTCCTCCTCCCATTGGTGACGTTCGGCGTCTACCGGTCGGCGATCTGCAGCGACGCTCTCACGCGGCGGAAGGCGCTGTCGTATGCCCGAGCCTCGCCCTGCGGCGCCACGCCGATGATGTAGAGGAGGCTCCCGTCCGCAAGCTGCGTCGTCGACAGGCTGACGTATTCACGCTGGCCGGTCACATCCGAGATGTTCGTGAGCGGAGTGGTAATGCCCGTGCGGCCCCCCACGTTGTCGCGGCGGGCGTCGCCCGCTACACGGAGCTCGGGGTTCGCGCGCGCGAAGGAGCGCAGCAGCTGCTCCGTGTCGCGGCGGAGATCGCCGCTGCCCCCCTGCGCGACGCCAATCTGCACGCCGTGGGTGAACGCCGTCTGGCCGTCGGCTTCGAAGGCGCCGCCGTCGGGCGCATACGCGACGGCGTCGCCGGCATCGAACTGATCCCAGTTGGCAGGCACCGCAACCCGCAGAAAACGCACCGGCGTGTAGGTACGAAACTGCGTCGACGGCGGCTCCACGTTGACGACGCGGCTGCCGCTCGTCCCGACCGTCCGCCGCCGCGCCTGGCCGCGTGCGATCTGCTCGGCAGTGTACGCCGGCGGCATTCCCCTGAGGCGCGCCTGGATCGATGCGAACTGGCCGGTGTTCGCGTTCCCCTGCACGCGGAGCATCGACGCTTCCCTCGTGATGGCTTCCGACCGATTGCTCGGGTTTGGATGGCTGCTCAGCCACTCAGGTCCGCTGCGGCCGCCCTGTTGCTGGATGATCCGGAACATGTTCGCCATCTCGCGCGGGTCGTAGCCGGCGCGCGCCATGATCTGCGCGCCCAGCAGGTCGGCCTGACGCTCGTACTCGCGGCTGTATTTGAGGAAATAGGCGCCGAGACCGAACTGCGACCCCTGCGCGATCACGCTGCCGGCGGCGCCGCCGACGATGGCGCCGAGAATCTGGCCGGCGATGGCGCCAATCTGGAACTTCTGCCCTTTGGTGGCCTGTGCCGTGCCGTGCCGCAGCGCCACGTGCGCGATCTCGTGCGCGATGACGCTCGCCATCTGCGCCTCGTTGCGCGCCGCTTCGATCATGCCGCGGTTGAGGAACATCGGCCCGCCGGGGAGCGCGAACGCGTTGATCTCCTTCTGATTGACGACGTCGAACGTGTAGCGGAAGCCCGCGTGGCGAAACTCCGCCGGAATGGCGTCGACCAGGGTGTCGCCGACGTCTTCCACGTACTCGTCCACCCGGCCATCGTCGAGGATCGGCAGCTGCTTGCGCGCCTCGGCGGCCGCTTCCTGTCCGAGCTGGACGTCCTGCTGCAGCGAGTAGCGGTTTGGATCCAGCGTGATCGTGGTCTGCGCCGATCCGGCAATCGGCACGACCACCGCGACGAGCAGGGCCACCGCTCTGTACCGATGAGTGGACACTCGGGCAGTCATGCCCCGGCCGACTGCAAGGAGCAGGCCTCAGTCCCTGGGCGTAGGGTCAGCGGGAGGGCTGGCGCTGCTGAGGCCTGGGGGCCTCTGGGGCCGTTAGTATCGCAGCACGACCCCGGCTGTACCGCGCCAGAAGCTCAGGCGGGACAGACCAGGACGGGCAAACGGGCCGTCGACGCCACTGGCCGCCTTGATATAGCGGACGTCGAAGCGGAGGCCCGTCTGGAACGTCACCATCCCGATCGCACCAGCGCCGATGCTGACGCCGAGCAGATCATGCTCGACGTTGAGGACCGCCGCGGCATTCCGGCTCCGCGCCTGCAGCAGCCCCAGGCCGCCGACGAGGTAGGGTCGCAGCGATTCGCGGGTGATCGACAGCGGGACGGCGAGGATCACGTTGCCCATCAGCGTCGTCACGCGGCTGCTGAGCACGAGTCCGAGCGGATCATCCCCTTGAAAGAACCCAGGGGTCTGACCGAAGTCCGCTTCCAGACCCAGAACACCGTCGCTCAGCAAGGCCACCGAGCCCCCGAGCGTGAGCTTCCGTCCTGCACCTTCCTCGGGGATGACGAACGTCGTTTCAGGCGCGAACGAGCCGCCGACGAACGGAATGAGCAGCCAATCGGCTGCCGCGCTCGACGGACACGCGAAGACGACCAGCGCGGCGAGAGTCCGGACGCTACGAGGCAAACAGCTGCAGGAACACCTGCGCGAACGGGGAGGCGGCGAGGTTCCCGTCGGACAGCGTGTACGGGGCCGCGAGCCCATCGCTGTTGCCGAGCAGGATCAACGTGACGCCGCGCGCGGGAAGCTTGATGTAGAGCGCGGAATAGGCGTCGCGCGCCAGGCCGAACGACCAGATGACGCGCTCGCCGTTGTGCCGGTACACGAACCAGCCGAGACCGGTCGGAGTCGAGCCGCTCTGCCAGGCGCGCTCGCGCGTGCTGGACGTGAGCACCGTGTCGAGGCCGGCATCGTACCGCGCAAGGTCGCGCACCGTGGAGACCACGCCGCTCGAAGCCGTCAGCGACGCCGGTGAATAGGCCGCGCGGCTCGGACGCCGATTGCCGTCCAACTTGTACCCCGGCGCGACGCGGCGAAGGACGGCGCTGTAGCGCTCGAGGGCGCTCACGGAGAAGAGGCGCCGATTCGGGGCAGAGCTGTCGGCGAGATCGTGTCCGGGCACGGTATCGCGCATACCCAGCTGTTCGAGAACGTCGTTCGAGAGGAGCGGCGCATAGCGGATGCTCGCGCACTGCTCGATCACCGTCGTCACGTTCGCGTATCGCCCGGTGTCGTACCGGAAGCCGGCATTGGGCGCCGTGTGCGCGAGGAGCTCCGCGACGGTGGTTGCGTCCTCGGAGAACTGAGGGTTCCAGCGCTTCACGCGATCGCCAAGGAGCTCGAGATGGCGCAGCTCGTGGCAGCGGTAGAGCAACGCCGTAGAGGCGAGCGTCTGCGACAGGTCGAGAATGGGGTAGACGGTGTCGGGAGTGGCCCTGACGAGGCCCTCGACATCCTGGAAACCGAGACCGGCATCCCAGACGATCTGACCGTTCTGGACGATCGCGACCGAGAGCCCCGGAATCCCCGCCTGCTGCCGCAGCGACTCGAGATAGCGCTCGAACAGGGAGATGGGCAGGCTCCGCTCGGACAGCCACGGCACACCTTGCGCGCGGGCGTGCGGCACCACGGCCATAAGCGCGGCCAGCGCGACAGCAATGAACTTCACCGCTCGCACGGGGGAACCATAGAAATCTTACATCGGCTGGGGTTGACCTGTGGTACAGTGCGGGCGTCCCCCATGCGAGCCTGGAGGCGCGTCGCATTCCTCGTGCGAAATAGGGATAAAGGCCTGATCTGCGGGCTGTTGCTGGCCGCGGCAACGGCCGTCGTGGCGGCCCAGAGTCAGGGTCTCCGGATCGTGCCCCTGGTCCGCGACGACCACGTGCTCGTGACCTTCGAGCTGGCGGACGGCTTTACGGATGAGGTTCGAGCGGCCATCCGCAGCGGTCTCAAGACGACCTTTACATATACGGTCGACCTCAGACTCGAGGTCCCCGTGTGGGTCGACCGTACCATCGCGACGGCGGTCGTGACGAACAGCGTCGAGTACGACAACCTCACCCGTCTCCATACCGTCGTACGTATGCTCGACGGCAAGGTGGAAGCGTCACAAGTCATCGAGCGCGAGACGGCCGTGCGGCAGCTGATGACGAGCTTCCAGCGCCTGCCGCTCTTCCGGACGTCGATTCTCGAGCCCAACCGCGAGTACTACGTCCGCATCAGTGCGACCGCCCGCCCGAGCAACGGCGCGTTCCTGTGGCCCTGGGGCAGCGGCACGTCCGGGCAGGCGAAGTTCACGTTCATCCGATAACCGCCGTCCGGGGGGCTGAAGCCTCCCGGCTACGCTGTGCATGCGTACCGGCTTTCATTCTCTTGCCATGCTGCTGGGCGCGGTTCTCGTGACGACGGCCGCTGCGCGGCAGCAGACGTTTCCTCCGCCGTTCGTCCGCGAAAACGCCCTGGTCGGGCTCGGCGATCACAGCTGGGTCATTCCCGACGGCGGAGTCCCGCGCGTGCCGAACGTCGGTATCGTCGTCGGCAGCCGCGGGACGCTCGTGATCGATCCGGGTCTTGGCCGCCGGAATGGCGAGGCCGTACGGCGGGAGCTGGCCGCGATCAGCAAGAACACGGAGCTGTACGTCGCGTCGACCCACTATCACGTCGAGCACACGACCGGGATCGCTGCGTTTCCGCCGCCCGCGAAGTACATCAATGCGCGGGTGCAGGCCGAGGAATTCGCAGAGGGCGGGGTGGTGCAGGCCAGGGCGTTTGCCGCGCGGTCGGCGCTCGATGCCGAGCTGCTGCGCGAGGTCGCGCTGCGTCCGGCCGATGTCTCCTTCGATCGCGAATACCTGCTCGATCTCGGCGGCGTTCGCGTGCGCATCGTCGCGGTGGGGCCGACGCACACGCGCGGCGACACGGTGTTCTTCGTCGAAGGCGACCAGGTGCTGTATGCCGGCGACGTCGTGATGAACAACTCGTTCGTCGCTGCCATGGCGGTTTCGAGTGTCACCGCGTGGCTGACCGCCTTCGATCTGCTGGAGTCGTGGAAGCCCGCAACGATTGTCCCCGCGCACGGGCAGGTGGGTCCCGGCACGCTCATCCGGACGAACCGCGCTGTGATGCTGGCGATTCAGGCGCGCGCCAGGGAGCTCAAGGCGCAGGGGCGGCCCGCCGATGACGTCGCCGAAATCGTCCAGCGCGAGATGCAGGCTGCGCACCCGACCTGGGCGCGGGTGAACGGCGTGTCGTTCGCGGCGCGGGCGGCGTACGCGGAGGCGCCGTGAGATGTATCTGCTGACGCTGACGCTTCACTCGCTGCTGCGCTGGGTCGTGCTCGCGCTGGGGCTGCTCGCGGTGGCGCGAGGGATCGCCGGCGCGAGGGGCGGCCGCGACTGGGCGGCCGCCGACGAGGCCGCCGGGCGCTGGTTCGTGATGGCGCTCGACGCGCAGCTGCTGCTCGGTCTCGCGCTGTACCTCTGGCTCAGTCCGATGACAACGCTGGCGTTTCAGGACTTCGGGGCGGCCATGGGGAATTCCGCGCTCCGGTTCTGGGCCGTGGAGCACATCTTCGGGATGGTCGCGGCGCTGGCGCTCGCGCACGTCGGGCGCGTGCGCGTCCGCCGCGCGGCCGACGCGCCGCGTCGGCATCGGACGGCCGCGATCTTCTTTGGTCTTGCGCTTCTGGCGATCGTGGTGACGATTCCGTGGCCGGGAATGCCCGCGGCGCGACCGCTCGTCAGACTGCCGTAGCGCAGTAGCTGTCGAAGGCGGCCGTGAGCAGCGAGGCAATCTCCTCGGCGCCGCGGTTCTCGATCTGCCGGCGTTCCAGCATCCACACCAGAAGGCCCTCTCGCAGGAGTCCGATGGACGGTGACGAAGGCGGATACCCCGTGAAGTAGCTGCGCGCGCGATCGGTCGCCTCGAGGTCGGCGCCCGCGAAGACGCTGCCCATCCGATCCGGACGCACCGGATGTCGCAGCGCCAGCGCGAGCCCGGGCCGCGCCTTTCCCGCCGCGCAGCCGCAGATCGAATTGACGACCAGCAGCAGCGTGCCTCGCGTGTCGCGGACGGCGGCGTCCACGTCAGCAGCAGTGCGCAGCTCTTCGACGCCGAGCCGTGTGAGCTCAGCGCGCATCGGGGCGATCAGCGTCTCCGGATACGGCATCGCTCGATTATGCCTCAGGTGCGCGATCCTGCGGCGGTACGGATCCTGAAACAACCAGTGGTAGCAGGAGGGTCCCATGTACCGAGTAGTGATCTTCGTTCTGGCACTGGCGCTGACCCCCGCGCTCGCGGCGGCGCAGCAGCCGTGCACGACCGACGCGCGGCACGTCGTCAACGAGCTCTACCGGCACATGCTCGAGCGGCAAGCCGATCCCGGCAGCGCCCACTGGGTGCAGCAACTCGAGAGCGGCCGGATGACCGTTCGCGACGTCGTCCACGCGATCGCCACGTCACCCGAGTACACGCAGCGGTTTGTCTATACCGAGGCGGGCGAGGGGACACCGTACGAACGCTCCGTGGCGCGTCTGTACCGGCACATTCTCGGCCGGCAGCCGGACCCGGAGGGTCAGCGTGCCTTCGCCCGGCTCGCGCAGACGAGCGGCGCGCGGCCCGTCATCGAGCGCATCCTGAACTCGCGTGAATACAACCAGCAGTTCGGCGACTGGAGCGTCCCTGGGTCGGGCGGCGTCACGTTCTGTGCGCCCGCCGGAGCGGCGCGCGGACGGGTGAGCAGCGCGGACACGTCGGCGGCGATCGCCGACCGGCGGTTTCGCGGCATGGACCGCAACAACGACGGCATCATCACCCGCAGTGAATGGCGCGGCAGCGCCCGGTCGTTCGAGGTCCACGACTGGAACGATGACGGCGTGCTGTCAGGCTCCGAGCTCGATCCCGGCGCCGCGCGCACCGGGCGGACGATCGAGGACGAGGACTTCGACCGCGAGGAAGAGTTCGAGTTCCTCGACGTGAACAACAACGGCCGGATCGAGCCGCGTGAATGGCACGGCAGCGTGGCGGCGTTCAACCGCCTCGACGTGAACAACGACAATCGACTGTCGCGCGCCGAGTTCGGCCCCCTCGGCGGCGGCGCCGCGGGCGCGCGGACCGTGCCGACCACGGGGACGCGTATCAGCGTCGACGCGCGGGAGCGCTGGGTCGACACCGGACTGTTCGTCGAGCGCGGCGACGAGATGCTGTTCGACGCGAGCGGGACGGTGCGGTTGAGCAACAACGGCAACGACGTGGCAGGACCGGCCGGCGCGTTCAGCGGTCGCCGGGCGCCGCAGTCGCCGCTGTCGTCGCAGCTCGCCGGAGCGCTGATCGGACGAATCGGCACGACGGAGTTCGCGATCGGCAACCAGGCGTCGATTACCGCTCCGGCGAGCGGCCGACTGTTCCTGGGCGTGAATGACGACCACCTCGCCGACAACGAGGGGCACTTCGAGGTGTTCGTCTCGGTGCGCTAAGCGAACTCCCAACGCCGCAACTTCCAACTCCCAAGTCGAGATCTTGGGAGTTGGGGGTTTCGGAGTTGGGGGTTTCGGAGTTGGGACTTGGGACTTGGACGTTTACATCTCCACCTGCACCCCGAGCTCGACCACGCGCTCGGGAGGCAGGCGAAAAAAGGCGGTGGCGCGCACCGCATTGCGCGCCATCAGCACGAACAGCTTTTCACGCCAGACCGCCATTCCCCGTTCGCGACTGACGATGATCGTCTCGCGTCCGAGGAAATACGTCAGGTCGTCGAGGTCCATCTCGACGCCTTTCGCCCGCGCCAGCCCCAGGGCCCCGGGAACGTTGGGATCTTCCATGAAGCCGTACTGCACGCGCACGTTGTAGATGCCGTGGTCGAGCGGCTGAATCGTGACGCGCTCCTCGTCGCGCACGTGCGGCGTCTGCGCGGTTGTGACCATGAGCACGATCACGTGCTGGTGGAGCACCTTGTTGTACCGCAGGTTGTGCGCCAGCGCGGGCGGGGTGCCGCGAGGATGCGCCGTCATGAAGACCGCCGTGCCCGGCACCCGCGTCGGCGACTGGGCCGCCACCTGCGCGATGAACTCTTCGAGCGGGATGGCACGCGCCGTCAGCCGTTCGGCGACCAGCCGGCGACCGGTTCTCCACGTCGTCATCAACGTGAAGAGTCCCCCGGCGACCGCGAGGGTCACCCATCCGCCCTGAACAATCTTGAGGACGTTCGCTCCAAAGAACGCCAGATCGATCAGCAGGAAGGCGCCGCTGATCGTGACGGCGACCGCCAGGGGCCACCGCCAGCGTTCGGTCGCGACGACGAAGAGCAGCAGCTCGTCGATCACCATTGTCAGGGTCACCGCAATCCCGTACGCCGCGGCCACCGCGCCCGACGAGCCGAAGCCGATCACGATTGCCACCGTTGCGACCATGAGCGCCCAATTCACCTGCGGGACGTAAATCTGCCCCATGGCGAGGGCAGAGGTGTGCTCGACGTCGAGGCGAGGGGCGAGCCCGAGCTGGATCGCCTGGCGCGTCAGGGAAAACGCGCCGGAAATGAGTGCCTGCGACGCGATGATCGCCGCCGCCGTGGCGAGAACGACGAGCGGGGCGCGCGCCCACGACGGCGCCAGCAGGAAGAACGGCTGCGATGCGCCCGGCTCGAGGAGCAGCAGGGCGCCCTGGCCGAGATAGTTCAGCACCAGCGCCGGCAGCACCAGTGAGAACCAGGCGAGCCGGATCGGCCGTCGGCCAAAATGCCCCATGTCGGCGTAGAGCGCCTCGCCCCCGGTGACGACGAGGAACACGGCACCAAGGACGACGAACCCGGGGACGCCGTTGTCGAGAAAGAAGCGGACCGCGTGGCGCGGATCGAAGGCCGTCAGCACGGAGGGCGCCCGGACGATCCAGCTCGCGCCGAGCGCGGCGATCGTCACGAACCAGACGATGACGATCGGCCCGAAGAGTCCGCCGACGCGGTGGGTGCCGAACTGCTGGATGATGAACAGCGCCAGGAGGATGACGACGGTGATCGGCACGACGTACGGCGTGAACACCGGGGTGATCACCGACAGTCCCTCGACCGCGCCAAGGACGGAGATCGCCGGCGTGATCATGCCGTCGCCGTACAGCAGGGCCGTGCCGAAGATGCCGAGCGCGATGAGCAGCGGCCGCCCCATGGCGAGCCGCGATCCGCCAACGGCGCCGCCGTTCCGGCCCGGAATGAGCGACGTCAGCGCGAGGATGCCCCCTTCGCCCTGGTTGTCGGCGCGCATCACGATGGCGACGTACTTGATCGAGACGACGAGCACGAGCGCGTAGATGATGAGCGACAGCACGCCGAGCACGTTGTCGTGCGTGGGCGGGACCGGATGCGTTCCGAAGAAACACTCGCGAAGGGCGTAGAGGGGACTCGTCCCGATGTCGCCGTAGACGACTCCGAGAGCCGTGACCGTCAGCGGGAGCATCCTGCTGCGGTCTGTCTGAGTCGCGGACACGAAGCCCCAGTATAATCACCATTCCCCTATGCGCGTCGCGCGGCGGTTCCTGATCAGCGGGCGCGTCCAGGGCGTCGGCTTCCGCTATTTCAGCGCAGACCTCGCGGCGCGCGAAGGCGTCACCGGGTGGGTCCGCAACCTGCCCGATGGACGCGTGGAAGCACATATGGAAGGGGAGGCCGAGGCGGTGATGCGCGTCGAGCGCGCGCTGCGCCAGGGGCCGCCGGGCGCGCGCGTGGACGCCTTCGACGTCGATCCACAGCCGCCGAGCGGGGCGTTCCTGGATTTCACGATTCGATGACGCATGGACCTCAAACAACACATCCGACACGTTCCTGATTTTCCGAAGCCGGGCATTCTCTTCTACGACATCACAACGCTGCTCCGGCATCCGCAGGGCCTCAAGACCGCCATCGAGCGGCTCGCGACCCCCTACATCGGCGCGCGCATCGACGCCGTGGTCGGCATCGAGAGCCGCGGGTTCATTCTCGGCGCCGCAGTCGCCGAACGCCTCGGCGCGGGGTTCGTTCCCGTGCGAAAGCCCGGAAAGCTTCCAGCGAAGGCCATCAAGGAGATCTACGACCTCGAGTACGGCACGGACGCGCTCGAGATTCATGCCGACGCCGTCGAGACCGGTCAGCGGGTGCTGATCGTCGACGACGTGCTCGCGACGGGCGGAACGGCGGCGGCGACCGCGCAGCTCGTCAAGAAGCTGGGAGGCCAGCTACACGGTCTGGCGTTTCTGATCGAGTTGCTCGCGCTGAACGGGAAATCGAAGCTGGCGGGAGAGCACGTCCACTCGGTGCTGCAGTACTGAGCGATCCGGAGGGCTGAGGCCCTCCGGCTGCCACTCGGGACGTGCCCGTTCGCTACACCGCCGGTACGGTCAGGCGCTGCAGCTTGTCGATGAACGTCGTCCGGCTCAGGTTGAGGAGCCGCGCGGCCTGGCGCTTGTTGCCGCCCGTCTTCTCGAGACAGCGCATGATGAGATCGCGCTCGAGATCCGACACCACCGACGTGAAATTGATCCCTTCATCGGGGATCGTGACTTCCGGAATCGACGGCGTACCGGCCGAATGATGCACGTCCTCGGGCAGCGCGTCGGGACCGATCTCCGGCTGGGTGAGGCTCATCGCCACGGCGTGCTCGATGGCGTTCTCGAACTGGCGGATGTTGCCCGGCCAGTGATAGGTCATGAGGATACGAAGCGCCTGCTGACTGATCGGCTTCAGCGCGACCCCGTTCTCCCGGCACGACTTCTTCGCGAAATGCTGCGCCAGCAGCGGGATGTCCTCGCGGCGCTCCCGGAGCGCCGGGAGCTGCACCGGAATGACGTTCAACCGGTAGAACAGGTCCTCGCGGAACGACCCCTCCTTCACCAGCTTGCGCAGGTCCGTATTCGTGGCGGCAATCACGCGGATATCCAGCTTCGTCGAGCGCGACTCGCCGACGCGCTCGACCTCCCGCTCCTGCAGCGCGCGGAGCAGCTTGGCCTGCAGCGGCAGCGACATCGACGAGACCTCGTCGATGAACAGCGTCCCCTTGTGCGCGAACTCGAAGCGGCCGGTCCGCGACGCCACGGCGCCGGTGAAGGCGCCTTTCACGTGGCCGAACAGCTCCGCCTCGGCGAGGCCGTCGGGAATGGCGGCGGCGTTGAACGCGACGAACCGCTCGCTGGCGCGGGGGGAGTTGTCGTGGATCGTACGGGCGACCAGCTCCTTGCCGGTCCCGGTCTCGCCCTGGATGAGCACCGTGCTGTTCATCGGCGAGACGAGCTCGAGGGTCGAGAACAGCCGCTGCATCGTGCTGTCCCGTCCGATGATGTCGTCGAAGCGGAACCGCCGCTTGACCTGCGTGTCGCCCTCGACGGCCGCCACGGCCTTTTCGGCCAGCGACTGGCGAAGGATGTGGGTGAGCTGCGACAGCTCGAACGGCTTGGTCAGGAAATCGACCGCGCCGCGCTTCATGGCCGTCACGGCGTCGGCCACTTCGCCGAAACCGGTGATGACGACCGCGCGGATCCGCGGATAGCGGACGATGGCGTCACACAGCACTTCCATGCCGCTGGCGTCCGGCAAGTGCAGGTCGATCACCATCCCGTCGTACGCGTAGTTCTTCAGTCGATCGATGGCATCGGCGGCATCCGCGGCCTGCGCCGCCGCAAAGCCGTTGGCATCGAGCGACTGTGCGAGCGTCTCGCGCAGGTCGACATCATCTTCGACGATCAATACTGTCGGTAGCGCCATTCGCAGCTCCCTCGAAACAGAGAGTCCCTTCTCAGCCTGCCGGTTTTCCGACCACGCCGGCCGACGGAGTGTCGGAAATCCGAAACCGGCCAGCTCGCAACTCCATCAAGCTTTGCGTGCAAACGCGCTGAACTCGCGAAACGTGCGGCTTTCGTGCGCTGCTGCGAGTGCGAGTGAGTCGAGCCGCTCGATCTTCTGGCAAGGCATGTACCGGGTCAAGAGAGAAATGACACGAACGGCAGTTACAGTTTCGTGTGTGACAAAGTGTGCACCGAACGACACACACAGGTCCGCGTCTTGGCATTCTTGTCGGCGATCAGAAGACGGGTGCGCCGATGTCTGACGCGTGCTTCCTGATCGCCAGGCCCTGACCCCTGATCTCTTTCCGATCGACGCGTGGCCGACGCGCTTGTCGGCCTGACGACCGGACGCCAGGTCGTCACGTGAGGATTTTCGGGAGAATTCTGCGAACTCGCCCGCCGGCGGCACCGGGTATTCAACTTGCGACGGGCGGCGCCGACGAAACTTCCACCGCCCAAATCCGCAACTCCCAATTTGGGAGTGGACGCGCTGGATTTGGGAGTTGACGCAAAGCGGGAATCGACACGAACCACCGGTTCTTGAATTCGGGACGATCCACATGAACGAGATTAGCGATTCGGCCATTCTCGCCGCGCTGCGCCGTCAGATGACGGTTGCCGCGGCGCGTCAGGTCGCGGCGGCCGGCAATCTCGCCAACGTCGACACGCCGGGGTACCGCGCGAAAGAAGTGACGTTCGAGGAGGCGCTCGGGCGCCGCATCGGCGTGCTGGCCGCCACCAGCCCCGCCCACCTGGCGGCGGGGCTGGAGGACGACAACGGCATCACCGTCCAGGAGGTCGCCGGACCGGCGCGGCGCGACGGCAACACCGTCCAGATCGATCGCGAGCTGCTGACGATGGGCCGTGCGGCGGGCGATTTCGCCGCCGCCCAGACGGCCATGGCCGCGAAGTTCCGCCTCGTACGCTACGCGATCAACGAGGCGCGCTGATGTCGTCGCTCTCGAGTGCCATCACCGCCGCCGCGACCGCGCTTGCCGTCGAACGCACGCGCATCGAGGTTGCCGTCTCGAACATTGCGAACGCCGAGTCGACGCGCGGTCCCGACGGCCAGCCGTATCGCCGCCGCGACGTGGTGCTCGCCTCGGAGCCGGTCGGCGGCTTCGACGCCGCGCTCGGTGAAGCGCGTGCGACGGGTGTCAAGGTGGCCGCCATCGTCGAGGATCAGGGCGCGTTCCGGCGCCGGTACGAGCCGTCGCATCCCGATGCGGATGCCGACGGCTTCGTCTCGCTCCCGAACGTCGATACGCCTCAGGAGATGGTCGACATGCTCGGCGCGGCCCGCGCCTATCAGGCCAATCTCGCGGCCATCGGCCTGATCCGCGAGCTGGTCAGCAAAGCCCTCGAGCTCGGACGGTAAGCGATGCCAGTGGAATTCCTTGGTGCGACGGGGACGGCGGCGGCGCGTGCGGCCGCCAAGCGCGCCGGCTCGACGGCAGGCGGCGCCGGCGGCGCGAGCTTCGGCGAGTCGCTGGGACGGTTGATCGACGGCGTCGAGCAGACGGCGGGCGAGGCCAACACCGCCGTCGCGAACATGCTCAACAAGTCCGGCGAGGTCCACGACGCGATGATCGCGCTGCAGCGCGCCGAGATGGCGCTGCAGCTGACGGTGCAGATCCGCAACAAGCTCGTGCAGGCCTACCAGGACATCATGCGGATGCCAATCTAGGACATGGACGCCCAACAGCTGCTGTCGCGCCTTCGGGCGCTCACCTCCTCGCTCACGATCGGCCAGATCCTGTCGCTGGTCGTGGCGTTCCTTCTGGTCGTCGGCATCGTCACCGGCTCCGCGTGGTGGATGAACAAGCCGACCTACGCGCTGCTCTTCGCCGACATGGACCCGGAGACGGCGGGCCAGATCGTCACGCGGCTCAAGAACCTCAACGTCACGTACCAGCTCGACGAAGGCGGCCGCGGCATCCGCGTGCCGGCCGAGCGCGTCGACGAGCTGCGGCTCGAGCTGACCGCGCAGGGCATGCCGGCGTCGGGACGCGTCGGCTTCGAGATCTTCGATCGGACCGCGTTCGGCGCGACCGAGTTCCTCGAGCAGGTCAACTATCGGCGGGCACTCGAAGGCGAGCTGGCACGCACCATCGCGACCATCGATGAAGTGGCCGGCGCGCGCGTACACATCGCCATGGGGCGCGAGTCGCTCTTCGGCGAGTCGCGGCCCGCGAAGGCTTCGGTCGTGCTGAAGCTGCGCGGCGGTCGCGCGCTCCCGACCCCGACGATTCTGGGCATCAGCAATCTCGTGGCGGCGAGCGTGGAGGGCCTGCGCCCCGACGCCGTCGTGATCCTGGACAGCTACGGCCGCCCGCTCGCGCGGCCGGAAGGCGACGCGGACGATCCGCTCGGCGCCGCGCAGGCCGAACGCCAGCAGCGGCTCGAGCGCGAAATGGCGGCGCGCGTCGTCGCGCTGCTCGAGCCGGTCGTGGGGCCGGACCGCGTGCGCGTCAACGTCGCGCTGAAACTGAACGCGCAGGCGCTCGAGGAGACGCAGGAGCTTTGGGATCCGAACGCCGCGGTGGTCCGCAGCCGGCAGACGAGCGCGGACGTGGCGAGCGCGGGCGCCGCCTCCGCCGGCGTGGCCGGCGCGCGCGGCAACCTGCCGCCGCCGACGCCGCCTGCGCCCGGCGCTCAACCCCCCGCGGCACCGGCGACCCCCCCCGCGCCAGCGCTGGCCGCGGGCCCGGGATCCTCGCGCAGCGCCGAGACGACCAACTACGAGATCAGCCGCACCACACGGCGGACGGTCCAGCCGCCGGGCGAGATCGCCCGGTTGTCGGTGGCCGTGATCGTCGACGACGACCAGGTCGTCACGCCCGGCGAGAACGGGCAGACGAAGGTCACCCGGCAGCCACGGAAGCAGGAGGACCTGCAGAAGATCCAGGGACTGGTGGCCGCGGCGGTCGGCCTCGAATCCGACCGCGGCGATCAGGTGACCGTGCAGAACATCTCGTTCGACGAGCCGCCAGTCGAGGAGGCGACGCCGCCGAGCGCGCTGGAGAAGTACGCGCCGCAGATCTGGGACGCGAGCCGCATGATGGGCGCGCTGGTGATTGGCATCGTGGCGCTTCTGGTATTCGTGCGCCCGCTCATGAGCCGCGTCGGGACCGTCGCGCCCGCCCGAGCCGCCGCCGTCGCGGCCGCGGCGCCCGCCGCGGGGCAGGTCGTCCGGACGGTCGCCGACCTCGAAAGCGAAATCGAAGCGCAGCTCGACGCGGCCGCAGCACAGCGGCTCGGGGGGCGGCGGCTGCCGGTCCTGGCCAAGAAGGTCAGCGCGCTCAGCGCGAACGAGCCCGAGAACGTCGCCAAACTGCTGCGCAGCTGGATGAACGAGGCGGAGCGGTAGCGCATGGTCGTCCAGAAGGGACTGTCCGGCGTTCGGAAAGCGGCGATCATCTCCGTCCTCATCGGCGAGGAGGTCTCGGCCCAGGTCTTCCGTCACCTGCACGAGGACGAGATCGAGCGCCTGGCGAAGGAGATGGCGGGCCTCGGGGCGATCTCGAGCCAGATGGGCGAGTCGGTGCTCGAGGAGTTTGCGCTCACCGCGACCGCCGCCGACTACGCGGCGCGGGGGGACCTCGAGTACGCCAAGCGGGTGCTGAAACGCGCCCTCAACGACCAGGAAGCGAAGCGGATTCTCGATCGCGTGCAGCGCGCCTTCCAGTCGACCGCCGGCTTCAACTCGCTGGAGCGGGCCGACCCGGAGCAGCTCTCGAAGTTCATCCTCGGCGAGCATCCGCAGACGATTGCGTTGATCCTCGCGCACCTCAATGCGAGCAATGCCGCCTATCTCGTCACGCAGCTGCCCGACAGTCTACGCGCCGACGTGCTGACGCGAATGGCGAACCTCGACGACATTTCCCCCGACGTGGTCTCGAAGATCTCGGCGGTCATCGAGCAGCGCCTCAAGACCTTCGGCGGGCCGAGCCGCCTGCAGCACGGCGGCGTCCGTGCGGTCGCGGAGCTGTTCAACCAGCTCGAGCGGAACGTGAGCGCGCCGGTCCTCGAGGCGATCGAGCAGCAGAAGCCCGAGCTGGCCGTCGCCATCCGCAATCTGATGTTCGTCTTCGAGGACTTCGTTCACATCGACGACAACGGCCTGCGCGAGATCGTGCAGCGCGCCGACAAGAAGGCGCTGACGCTGGCGCTCAAAGGGGCGAGCGAAGAGATCCGCGAGCGCTTCTTCAGGAACATGTCGAAGCGCGCGGCCGACATGATCCGCGAAGAGATGGAGGTCCTCGGGGCGGTCCGCCTGCGCGAGGTCGAGAAGGCGCAGCAGGAAATCGTCGCCGTGGCCCGCAAGCTGGAGGAGGAGGGCGTCATCGTGACTGGTGCCGCGGCCGGCGAGGCCTATGTCGTCTAGAGCGCGGCGTCTCGACAGCGGGACCTCGGTCGTGGCGTTCCCGTGGGATCGACACCACCGGAACGCCTCGGCCTCGAACGCTCCGTTCGCGGCCGACCCCGCATCGGCGGGCGACGCGCGGCTCGAGGCCGCCGAGCGGGAGGCATTCGCCCGCGGCTTCGCGCAGGGCGAGGCGGCGGCGGCGGCCGCGGCCGTCGATCGCGCCGCGGCGCTGGTGGGCGAGCTCACCGCCGCACTCCAGGACGTCGCAGCAGTACGGCACGAGATGGCGCGCCGCACCGAGCGGCAGCTCGTCGAACTGGCGCTCGCGCTGGCGCGGCGCATCGTCAACCGGGAAATCTCGATCGACCGCGATCTGCTGCTGGCGATGGCGCGCGTGGCGATCGATCGGCTCGGCACGAGTGCGCGCATCACGGTCCGCCTTCATCCGGACGACCACGACGCGACGGTGCGCGGACGACGAGCCGAGAGCTGGCCGAACGTCACCGTGGTGGCCGACCCCCAGGTGCCCGTCGGCGGGTGCCGCGTCGACTCGGATTTGGGCGCGGTCGACGCCGGCGCCGACGCTCAGCTGCAGGAGTTCGGGCGCGCGCTGCTCGGCGACAGCCCAGCGGTGCAGCCGCTCGGACACGTCGCCTGACCGTCGATGCCGGCCCGGGACAACGTCATTTCGCTGGCGCCGTATCTCGCACGGGTCGCCGACGTCGATCCAATCCCCTCGTCGGGCCGCGTCGTGCGGACGGTCGGCCTGCTCGTCGAGTCGAACGGGCCCCATGTGTCCGTCGGGTCGATGTGCGATGTCGTCAGCGCCGACGGACGGCGGCTGCCGGTGCAGGTCGTCGGCTTTCGCGACGGGGTCCTCCTGTCGGTGCCGCTGGGCGACACGGTCGGCGTCCGTCCCGGTGATCGCGTGGTCGGCCGCGCGGATGGCCTGGCGGTGGGTGTCGGCCGCGGACTGCTCGGCCGCGTCGTCGACGCCCTGGGTCGCCCGATGGACGACGGCGGGCCGATCGCCGTCGACGCGGCGTACCCGCTGCACCCGGCGCCGCTCAACCCGATGTCGCGCGACCCGATTGCGGCGCCGCTCGGGACCGGCGTGCGCACGATCGATGCCCTGCTGACGTGCGGCCGCGGTCAACGCATCGGGCTGTTCGGCGGCTCGGGCGTCGGCAAGAGCACGCTGCTGGGCATGCTGACGCGCGGCACGGCCGCGGACGTGACGGTGGTCGCGCTCGTCGGCGAACGCGGCCGCGAGGTGCGCAGCTTCATCGACCACGATCTCGGGCCCGAGGGCCTGAAGCGATCCGTGGTGGTTGTATCGACCTCGGACAACCCGCCGCTCCTGCGGCTGCGCGCCGCGTACGCGGCGACCTCGATCGCCGAGTACTTTCGCGATCAGGGCCTCAACGTGCTGCTGCTGATGGACTCGGTCACGCGCTTTGCGATGGCGCAGCGCGAGGTCGGCCTGGCCGCCGGAGAACCCCCGACGACGAAAGGCTATCCGCCCTCCGTCTTCGCGCTGCTGCCGGTGCTGCTCGAGCGCGCCGGCGCGGTCCGGGCCCGCGGCAGCATCACCGCGATGTACACCGTTCTGGTCGACGGCGACGATCACAACGAGCCGGTGGCCGACGCGGTGCGGTCCATCCTCGACGGCCACATCGTGCTCTCGCGCGATCTGGCGGCGCGCCATCACTACCCGCCGATCGACGTCCTGCATAGCGTCAGCCGGACGATGCCCGACGTGACCACGCCCGCGCATCGCCAGCACGCCGGCAAGGTGCGCGAGTGGCTGGCGGCGATCCGCGACAGCGAGGATCTCGTCAGCGTGGGGGCCTACGTGTCGGGCAGCAATCCCCGCATCGACGAGGCGCGGAGCCGGCGCGACGCCATCGAAGCGTTCCTCTGTCAGGACGCCGACACGCTCTGCGGGTTCGAGGACGCGGTGCAGGCGCTGGAGGCGCTCTAAGCGGATATGTCGATTTTCCGATTCCGCGCGCAGCCGGCGCTCGATCTGCGCCGGCGCGAGCTCGCCGACGCGCAGGCCGATCTCGCACGGGCAGAGCGAGATCGCGACGAGGCGCGCGAGGGTGTCGCCCGCGCGACCGCCGCGCTCGCCGAGGCCCGGTGCGCGGCCGCCGCGCACGGGAGCGCCGCGCAGGCCGCCAGCGAGCTCCAGTGGTATCGCTTTTGGATTCTCCGGCTCGACCACGAACGCAGAGCCGCGGCCTCGCGGCTGGAATCGCGCGAGGCCGACGTCGCCGCCGCGAGCGCGGCATGCCTGCTTGCGAAGCAGCGCTGCGAATCGCTCGAACGGCTGCGCGAGAAGGCACTGTCCGCGCATCGCCTCGCGGAGGCGGAGGCGGAACGCAAGCTGATCGACGAGCTCGCGGCGCGCCGGTTCACGACCCGTCAGAGGACGGAAGGAGCGACAGCGTGACGACCCAGACCGTAGGACAGAGCACATCCTCCACATCGACGACCGGCACACAGGCGCCACCCAGCCGCGAGACGGCGCTCGGGCGCGACGCCTTCCTGCAGCTGCTCGTGACGCAGCTCCGCCATCAGGATCCGACGCAGCCGAAGGCCGACGGCGAGTTCATCGCGCAGCTCGCGCAGTTCAGCTCGCTCGAGCAGCTGACGCAGATCCAGAAGACGCTCGAGGCGATGAGCAAGGCTCTGGGCGTCAACACACAACTGGAAAAGTAGAGGACGTCTTTAACTTTCAGGCGAAAGGAAGCACATGGCAGTTGGATCATTTTCGGCGGGCCTGGCGGGCCTGAACGCAAACTCGGTCTATCTCAGCGTCATCGGCAACAACCTCGCGAACATCAACACGATCGGGTTCAAGTCGAGCTCCGTCACCTTCATGGACCTGGTCAGCCAGACTATTGGCGGATCGAGCGCCAATCCGAAGCAGGTGGGACTCGGGGTGACCACCGGCGCGATCTCGCCGATCTTCAGCCAGGGCGCCATCGAGAACACGCGCGAGGCCACGAACGTCGCGATCCAGGGCAACGGCTTCTTCGTCGTGCGCGGCGCCGGCGGCAACGCGTACACGCGCGCCGGCAACTTCAGCTTCAACAGCGACGGCAAGCTCGTGACCCCCGACGGCTATTTCGTCCAGGGCTACACCTCGATCGATGCGACGACCGGCGCGATCATCACGACGGGGCAGCCCGCCGACATCACGGTGCCGCCCGGAGTGCTCCGCGCGCCCAAGGCGACGACGCAGTTCCGTACGCAGACGAACCTCGATTCGTCGGCGGCCGACGGCGCCACCTTTACGACGTCGGTGCAGATCTACGACTCGCTCGGCAAGCCGCACATCGCGACGATCCTCTACACGAAGACGGCCGCGAGCAGCTGGAGCTACGAGATCACGGTTCCCAGCACCGAGGCCACGGGCACGGCGGGCACAACTGTCGGCACGGTTCGCATCGGCACCACAGGCACGATTTCGTTCGATGGGACAGGCAAGATGACCGCGCCGACCGCCGACGTCGTCCTCTCGGGGCCAACGTCCTGGACCAACGGGGCCACGGTCAACGCGATTACGTGGGATCTGGTCGATGGCGTTGCGCCGACGCAAACCGGGACGCTGACCGGCTATGCGGCCGCGTCGGCCACCTCCTCGATCTCACAGAACGGCGCGGCGTCCGGCATGATCGACAACATGAGCATCAGCGCCGACGGCACCATTTCCGCGACACTGGGGGCGGGACAGACCGTGCCGCTCGCGCAGCTGGCGATCGCAAGCTTCAACAATCCGAAGGGACTCTTGAAGCTCGGCTCGAACAAGTTCGCCGAAGGCCAGGCGGCCGGTATCCCCAACGTCGGCGTCGCCGGCACGGGCGGCCGCGGCACCTTGATCGGCTCGGCACTCGAGCAGTCGAACGTCGACATCGCGCAGGAGTTCACGCAGATGATCCTGGCGCAGCGCGGCTATCAGGCGAACTCCAAGGCCATCACGGTGTCCGACGAGCTCCTGGTCGAGACGCTGAACCTCAAGCGCTGATGCTGCTGCCGGAACTCTTTCCCGGGGCGGAGAGAATCTCCGCCCCGGGGTCGCCCACGCCCGGCGCGTCCGTCGGCGCGGCGCCCGCGGGCGACGGGGAGGAATCGACGTTCGCCGAGCTGCTCGCCGCGGCCACGGATGCCGTGGCGCCGGAATCGATCGCAGCCTGGGCCGCGCTCGACACGGCCCTGCCGTCATTCGTGCCGGACGTCGCGGACGCCGCCCGCGACGTCACCATCGGCGACCTCGACGCGGCGCCTCTCGTCGAGGAGGCGGAGAGCGACGTCGCCGCCGCGGCGCCGCTGACGCCGATTATCGTGCTGGTTCCACTCGACGTCGCGGCTGCAATCAGCACCGCGTCGGGCGAAGGTGCCAGTCCCGGTACCTACATGCCTGTGTCCGCTGAGGACAGAGACGCCGCGGCGCCCCTGGCGGCGCGGGAGCGTCTCCCGCTCGCGTCAGGCGAGGTTGCCGCCACGTGGCGCACGCGCGGCAGCGCGCTGGCGACGAGCCCTGGCGCGCGGCTCGAGGTCAGTGAAGCGCGCCCGGGCGCGGACGCGCCTGCCATCGAGAGGCCGCAGGCCGAGGCCAGGCCGCCGATCGAATCATCCGCACCGCCGTCGCCAGAGATGGTGGCGCCGCCGTTGACGATGCGGCGGGAGCAAGGTGTGCCCGACGGCCTTCAGGCCTCGGCGCAGGTGATGCGAGAGCAAAGGCCGCCGCAGACGGCACCGTTGTCGGTGCCAGTCCAGGCACCGTCCGGGCCTTCGTCCGGTGCGGATGCCGCCGCCGAGGCGCCTCACGTTCCGGATGTGGCGTCCGTGGTCGACGCGCCATCGCCAGGCTCCCGGAGCCAGACAACCGTCCGCGACGACGAGACGCGGCAGGCGAGCGCGGCGGCACTTCGTGAGCTCACGGCGGCTGTCGGCCGCATTGCGCCAGCCAATCCACCGCCGCAGGACGACGGAGGATCGTCCAACCGCGACGCCAGACAACCATCCCCAGGCACGGAGATCGCCTACAGGCCGCGCGCGGCCGTTGCGGCGCCGGCGACGACTGCGCTTGTCGTGTCACCGACAGAGACGCTGGCGGGCCCGACGGTTCAGGCGCCCGCGTCCGACGCCCCGGTCACGCCGGCACAGACGGCCGAGAACGTCGCGCGACTCGTGGAGAGCGTGCGGGTGCAGTGGCGGCAGGGGGTACCGGAGGCCACCGTGAAGCTGAACCCCGAGCATCTGGGCGAGGTGACGATCTCCGTCCGCGTCGAGCGCGGGCAGGTCGCCGCCGTCGTGCACGCCGAGACCGCCGCCGTGCAGCAGTGGCTCGAAGCGCACGAAGAAAAAGTGCGCAGCGGACTGGCCGACCAGGGGCTCACCCTCGAGCGGTTCGTCGTGCAGCGCGACCGCCAGCAGTCGCGCCGCGACGGCCGGCAGGCGCCGCCGCAGCGATATCGGGCGCCGGAGGCGTCGGGACAGCGCTTCGAGATCACCGTGTGACACCGTGAAGGGGGCGATGCCCCCTGCGATGGTCGTCCGACCGGCGCCGTTGTCGGTCGGCCGGACGACGCCGGCACCGCACCCGCGAAATCTGGCGGGAAATCGCCACGAGCGAGGCGGGCACCCGCCTTGCTGACCTGGTGTGACGAGCACCATGTCAAACGCTGCTTCCACCTCCGCTCCGGCCGCCGACGTCCCGAAGGCCAAGAAAGGGCGCAAGGGCCTCGTGCTCATCGCCACCGCCACGCTCGTCCTCCTGCTCGGAGGCGGCGGCGCGGCGTACTGGATGCTCGCCGGTTCCGGCGGCGACGCCGAGGCGGCCGCCGAAGCGGCATCGGAAGACGAGCCGCCGAAAGCGGCAGGCGCCGCCGTTGCGCTCGATCCCTTCGTCGTCAATCTGGCCGATCCGGGCGGCAGCCGCTTTCTGCGCGTGACGTTGTCGCTCATCGTCGAGGACGAGGCCCACGCGCTGGAGCTCGGCGAGAACGAGCTCGTGAAGATGCGGGTGCGCTCCGCGATTCTGGAGCTCCTCGCGCAGCAGATGGCCGACCGGCTTGTCACGCCCGACGGCAAGGGCGAACTGAAGAAAGCGATCGCGGAGGGCGCCGCCCGTGTCGTCGAGGGACTCCATGTCAACGATGTCCTCTTTTCCGAATTCATCGTCCAGTTCTGAGCCGCCGAACGCCGCGCCGCTCCTGCCGCTGCACGACGTGGTGTGCACGGTCGACGTCGTGCTTGGCGGAGCGTCGATGTCGGTCCGCGACTGCCTGCGCATGCAGCCGGAATCCATCATCCCGCTCGTGCAGTCCGCCGGCGAGGACATGCAGGTTGTGGTGAACGGCATCACGGTGGCCCGCGGCGAAGTGATGGTCGTCGAGGACAGCACCGCGGTCCGGATCACCGAGATCATGCCGCCGCCGAGCAGCGAGGGCGGGCAGTAGCCGTGATCACGCTGCAAAGCCTCTTCGCCGTCCTCGTCGTGCTCGGCCTGGTGGCCGCGCTCGCATGGCTGCTGCGCCGCGGCGCCTTCGACGCGCTGCGCCGCGGGCCGCGGCCGATTGCGGTCGAGACCGCCGTGCCGCTCGGCGAACGACGGTCGCTCGTGATCGTGGCGGTGGAAGGCCGCCGCATCCTGCTCGGCCTCACGCCGGGCCAGATCTCGATGGTGACCGAGCTCCGTCCGCCGCAACCCTTCGCGCAGCATCTGGACCGACCACAGGGATGAATCCGAACCTCGACATCACGATCGACGGTATCGGAGCCGTCTCGGCGCCGCTGCAGATCGTTCTGCTGCTGACGCTGATCTCATTCCTGCCCGCGATTCTGGTCACGATGACCTCGTTCACCCGCATCGCGATCGTCTTCCACTTCCTGCGCCAGGCGCTCGGCACGCAGGAGATGCCGTCGAACCAGATCCTGATCGGCCTCTCGCTGTTCCTGACGATGTTCATCATGGCGCCGGTGGCGCAGGAGATTAACGTGGCGGCGGTCGAGCCCGCGCTGGCGGGGCGCATGACGGTCAGCGAGGCGATGTCCTCCGGCGCCCCGCCGCTCCGGCGCTTCATGCTCAAGCAGACGCGCGAGGCGGACCTCGCGCTCTTCATGGAGCTCGGCAGGGTGCGCAAGCCGGAGTCGGCGGAGGAGCTGCCGATGACCGTCGTCATCCCGGCGTACGTCATCTCGGAGCTCAAGACCGGCTTCCAGATGGGCTTCTTCCTGTTCGTTCCGTTCCTGCTGATCGACCTCGTGGTGTCGACGACGCTGCTGTCGATGGGCATGCTGCAGCTGCCGCCGGCGATGGTGTCGCTGCCGTTCAAGATCCTGCTCTTCGTGATGATTGACGGCTGGAATCTGCTGGTCGGGTCGATCGTCAGGAGCTTCGCCTAGCCATGCCCGAAGCCCTCGTCGTCGGCGTGGTGCGGCAGGCGCTCGAGATCGCGATCATGGTCAGCCTGCCGATGCTCGTCGCCGGGCTCGCCGCCGGCGTGCTCGTGAGCATCTTCCAGACGATCACCTCGATTCAGGACAACGTGCTGTCGTTTCTGCCGCGGGCCGCGGCGATCTTCGGCGTCTTCGCGCTGACGTTCCCCTGGATGCTGCGCGTGCTCACCGGCTTTTCGGGCGACCTGATTCGCCGGCTGCCGGAGTATATCCGCTGATGGATTTCGACGTGGTGGCGCGATTCGGACTGCTGCTCGTGCGACCCGGCATGGTCGTCATGGTCATGCCGGGCTTTGGCGGCGCCCACGCGCCGACCCCGGTGAAGATCGGACTCACCGTGCTGCTGGCGCTCGCGCTGGCGCCGACGGTGGCGGCGGCGCCCGTCGCGGGCCCGGTGCCGCTCAGCGGCGTCGTCCTCCGCGAGGCGGCAATCGGGCTCTGCCTCGCGTTCGTCGTGCGCGCACTCATCGCCGGCGCCGAGCTGGCCGGGCACCTGGTCGGCTTTCAGATCGGCTTCTCCTACGGGGCGACCATCGATCCGCAGAGCGGCGTCCGCAACACGATGCTGGCGACGCTCTACGGTTCGGTGGCCACGCTCGGCTTCCTCGCCATCAACGGTCATCACGAAGTGCTGCGCGCGCTGGGCGCGTCGTACGCGGCGCTGCCGATGGGCGGCGGCGGCGCGGTCGGCGCCTCGCTTGTCGGCTCGGTGCGCGACATCCTCGGGCTCGTCTTCGTCGTCGGCGCCCGCCTCGCGGCGCCCATCGTGATCGTGCTCCTCCTCGTGGAGGTGGCCGTCGCGCTCGTCGCGCGGTCGTCACCCGCGCTCAGCTTCATCGTCATCGGGTATCCGCTCCGCATCGTCGCCGGGCTGCTGCTGCTGGCCGCGCTCGTGCCGACCATCCCCGCGGTGACCAACTCGCTCGTCGAGCGGGCCGTGACGCTCGCGGCCGACGCGGCGACGGCCTTCAGGTAGCGCCATGTCAGAGGACCGCACAGAAAAACCGACAGCCAAGAAGCTGCGGGACGCCCGCAAGAAGGGGCAGGTCGCCCGGAGCCGGGAGCTCGCCGTGGCGGCTTCCACGCTCGCCGCCGCGATTGCCGTGGCACAGCTCGGGGCGCGGCTCGTGAACGGGCTCGGCGAGGAGCTGGCCCGCGGGTTGACGCACTTCGGGGACGATCCGCTGCGGACGCTCACCGCGGGCGATCTCCACGGCGTGGTCGCGACGGGAGCGACCGCCCTCGTCGTCTTCGTCGGGCCGATTGCGCTCGCCACGATTGTCGCGGGCGTGGCGGTGCAGGGGGCGCAGGGCGGCTGGATGGTCTCGCCCGAGCGCGTCACCGTCGACTGGAGTCGCCTGAGCCCCGTCAACGGGCTCAAGCGCTTTCGCTTTCTGCAGTCGGGCGCCGACGCGCTGATGACGATGGCCGCCGTCGCGATGATCGCGTGGTTCGGATGGGGCGCCGTCGACGCCATGCTCGCGGACGCGCCGCGGATGCCGTGGATGACGCCGACCAGCGCCGCAGCGCTCGGCTGGGACCACGCCGAATCGTTCCTCTGGAAGGTCGCGGCCGGGCTCGGTGTCATCGCGCTCGCCGATTACGGCCTCCAGCGGTACCGCCTGATGTCGTCGCTGCGCATGACGAAGCAGGAGGTGCGCGACGAAGCGCGGCAGATGGAAGGGAGTGCCGAGGTCAAGGGACGCGTGCGCGCGATCCAGCGTGAGATGGCGCGCAAACGGATGATCAACGACGTCGCGCGCGCGACGGTGGTGATCACCAACCCGACCCACTATGCCGTCGCGCTCGAGTACCGCCGCGGGGTCATGGAAGCGCCCGTCGTGCGCGCCAAGGGGCGCGACCACGTCGCCGCGCGCATCCGCCAGAAAGCGCAGGAGCACGGCATCCCGATCGTCGAGAACAAGCCGCTCGCGCAGATGCTCTTCAAGACGGCGGAGGTAGGCGAGACGATTCCGGCCGGCCTCTTCTCCGCGGTGGCGGAAGTGCTCGCGCAGCTGATCCGGCTGAAGCGGCTGACGCTGGAGAATTGATGGCGACCCACGCGAAGCCCGCCAAAGTCAGTCATCTGCTGGCGCCAGCCGCCGTCGTGGCGGTGGTGCTGCTGATGATCGTGCCGCTGCCGCCGCTGCTGCTCGACCTCCTGCTGTCGGTCGACATCGGCCTGGCGGTCGTTCTGCTGCTGACCGCCATCTACGTCCGTCAGCCGGTGGAGTTCTCCGTCTTCCCGTCGCTGCTGCTGCTCCTCACGCTGCTGCGGCTCTCGCTCAACGTCGCTTCCACCCGCCTGGTGCTGATGCACGGGCAGGACGGCGTCGACGCGGCCGGACACGTGATCATGGCGTTCGGCCAGTTCGTCGTCGGCGGCAACTTCGTCGTCGGCGTCGTCGTGTTCCTCGTCCTCGTCGCCATCCAGTACATCGTCATCAACCACGGCGCCGTCCGCATCTCGGAAGTCACGGCGCGGTTCACCCTGGACGCGATGCCCGGCCGGCAGATGGCGATCGACGCGGATCTCAACGCCGGCGTGATCGACGAGAAGGAGGCGCGCACGCGCCGCGACCGCGTGCGCCGCGAGGCCGATTTCTACGGCGCGATGGACGGCGCGATCCGCTTCACGCAGCGCGACGCGCTGGCGGCCGTCCTCATCACCTGCGTCAACATCGTCGCGGGGCTCATCATCGGCGTCGTCCAGCACGGCCTCGACTTCGCGACCGCCGCCCGCACGTACACGATTCTGACCGTCGGCGAAGGTCTCGTCACGGCGATCCCGGCGCTGCTGGTCTCGATGTCAGGCGGTCTCATCACCACGCGCGCCGCCGCCGAATCGCACCTGGGCGAAGAGGTGGCGCTGCAGCTCTTTGCGCGTCCGCGCCCGCTCGGCGTCGCGGCGGCGGTGCTGGCGATGCTGGCGCTCATTCCCGGCTTGCCGAAGCTGGCGTTCCTGAGCGTCGCCGCGGTGCTGGCGGCGGCGGCCTATTCCGTGCGCGCGCAGGCCGCCGAGGCGACCGAACCGGAGGTGCCGCCGACGACGCCCGCCGATGTCACCGAGGCGGTGACGGGCGTCGACCCGATCAGCGTCGAAGTGGGCTACGCGCTCGTATCGCTCGTCGACGAGAAGCAGGGCGGCACGCTCCTCGCGCGCGTGCGCGCCATCCGGCGCCAGGTCGCGACGGAGACGGGCGTGGTGGTGGCGGCGGTGCGCATCGCCGACAATCTGCAGCTCGGTCCCCGTGGCTACACGATTCTCATCAAGGGCGTCGAAGTGGCGCGCGGCGAGCTGTACGCCGAGCGTCTGCTCGCCATCAATCCCGGCACCGCCCACGAACGCCTCGAAGGTGTCCAGACGCAGGAGCCGGCCTTCGGCCTGCCCGCGACCTGGATCGCCCAGGAGCAGCGCGACGCCGCGACGGCCGCCGGCTTCACCGTCGTCGACGCGACGACGGCGCTCTCGACGCATCTGTCGGAGACGATTCGCACGTTCCTTCCCGATCTCCTGAGCCGACAGCAGGTGAAGGAGATGCTCGATCACGTGGCGCAGAGCTCGCCGAAGCTGGTCGAGGAGCTGGTGCCGAAGCTGGTGTCGGTCGGCGAGGTGCAGCGTGTGCTTCGGCAGCTGCTGCGCGAGCGCGTGCCGATCCGCGACCTGGTGACGATCCTCGAGGCGCTCGCCGACGCGGCCGCCGCCACCAAGGATCCCGACGCGATGACCGAGGCGGTCCGCAGCGCCATCGGCCGCGCCATCTGCCGGCCCTATCAGAACGACAAGGGCGAGCTGACCGTCATCGGCGTCCAGCCGGCGTTCGAGGAGAAGCTGCTCGCCTCGCTGGTCAAGACGGAGCAGGGGGCGGTGCTCGCCCTCGACCCGCAGCAGGCGCAGCACATCGCCGCCCGGATCGCCCGGGCCGTCGAACAGGCGGTGGCACAGCCCGTGCTGTTGTGCTCGCCGGCGCTGCGGCCGCACCTGTGGCGGCTCTTCGCCAGGGTGCTGCCGCACCTCGGGGTGCTGTCCCACGCCGAAGTGCCGCCGCACATTCAGGTCGTCCCCGTGGCGACCCTCGACTGAGATGCAACTGCAACGATATCAGGGTGAAACCGTGCAGGAGGCGCTGCGGGCGGTCCGCGAGGACCTGGGGCCCCACGCCCTGGTGATCTCGACGCGGGTGGTCCGCGCCCCGGGGCTCCGCGGGTGGTGCGGCGCCCGGATCGTGGAGGTCACGGCGGCGGCAAATCGGCCCATGGTGTCGGAGGCCCGACGCCAGGACGGCCTCGCCGGCGGCCGGATCGGCGACGCCGCGCGCGCCATTGCGGCGCGCCTCGAGGCGGCGGGCCTCGACCCGGAGCTGGCGCGGGAGATCGCCGAGGCGCAGCCGGCCAGGAACCGCCGCGGCGCCACGCCGGAAGACCTGCGGCGCGCGATCGCCGACACGCTGGCGCCGCTCGCGGCCGACGACCGCGAGTACGCGCCCGTCGAAGTCTTCATCGGCCCGCCCGGCGCCGGCAAGACCACCACGATTGCGAAGATCGCGGCGCAGGAACGCGCCCGCCGCGGCGACACGCTGGGACTGGTGGCCGCCGACGGATTTCGCGTCGGCGCCGTCGAGCAGTTGCGGCTGTATGCGGACATCCTCGGCGCGCCGCTCACGGTCGCCCGCACGCCGTACGAGCTGGACGCGGCGCTCGACCGTGCGCGCCGTCCGCTGCTCATCGACACGGCGGGTCGGTCGCCCTCCGACGAAGCCTCGCGCAACATGCTGCGGATGCTGGCGGCGCGCTCCGACGTGCGGAGCCATCTCGTCGTCGCCGCGACGACGCCGCCCGATCTCGCGCGGCGGGTGTTCGACCGCTTCGAGGAAGCGCGCCCGTCGCGCGTCGTCGTCACCAAGCTGGACGAGGCCGAGTCGCTGAGGCTGCTCCTCCCGGTGCTGCGCGATCGCGGTCTGCCGGTCTCCTATCTGGCCAGCGGCCAGAACGTGCCCGAGGATCTCGAGCGTGCGACGCCGCCCGCGATCGCCGCGTGGGTCTCGGGCGACCCCTCGACAGGCTCGGGCTCGTACCGAGCGTCGAGGAACGACCGCATGTGGAAGCGGGGTGCCGCGTGCGCCTAGTGCCCGGCAAAGCCACCGGCGCGCGCCGCCCATCGACCGGCGCTCCGAGCGCACCGAAGAATCTGGAGGCGCGCAACCAGCTCGTGGTCGAGCACGTCGGCCTCGTGAAGATGCTGGCGCAGCGGCTGGCCTATCGGCTGCCGTCCGAGGTGCAGGTCGCGGACCTGATTGGCGTCGGCGTCGTCGGCCTGATCGATGCCGCCAACCGCTATCGGCCGACGCTGGGCGTGCCGTTCGACGCCTTCGCCCGCCGACGCGTGCAGGGGGCGATGCTCGACTCGCTGCGCGAGCTCGATTGGGCGCCGCGATCGCTGCGGCGGCTGCGCCGCGACGTCGACGGCGCCATCGGCGCGCTTCGACGCCGGCTCGATCGCGAGCCGACCGAACAGGAGGTCGCGGCCGAGCTGTCGCTCTCGCCCGACGAGTACGAACGCGTGCTGGAGCAGCTCCGCAGTCTCGAGGTCGCCGCCATCCGGTCGCTCGACGCGCCGTCAGAGGACGGGTCGCCGCGCATCGAGCTCTGCATCGATCCGGACGAAGGTGCCGCGCACCAGCTCGAACGCAAGGAGCTGCGCGAGCACCTGGCGCACGCCATCGAGCGGCTGCCGGAGCGGGAGCGGCAGATTCTGGCGCTCTATTACGAGGAAGAGCTGACGCTGGCCGAAATCGGCGCGGTGATCGGCGTGGGCGAATCACGCGTGTCGCAGCTACGGTCGCTGGCCATTTCGCGCCTGCGAGCCTGGCTGCGCGAGTCGATGAACGGCGGCACCACCACGCCACCGCGCACCAACCGCGCGGCGGGAACCCCGGCCGAAACGCCGGTGGAGAAGAAGGCGGCATGAAGCCCAAGCTGTCGCAGGAAGAGCTCGACGCGCTCATGATGTCGGGGACAGGTCAGCGCACTCGGCCGGAACCGACGCCTGCCGTGCCGACGCCGTACAACTTCCGGCGCCCCGATCGCGTCTCGAAGGAACAGCTGCGATCGCTGCACTTCCTGCACGACCGGTTCGCGGTGAACGTATCGACGTCGCTCTCCGTGTTCCTGCGCGCGATGACCGAGGTGAACATCGGCGCGGTGGAGCAGTTCACCTACGGCGAGTTCCTGATGTCGCTGCCCGATCCGACGGCGTTCTATGCGGTTCGCCTGTCGCCGCTCGACGGCCTCGGCGCATTCGAGATCAATCCGTCGATCGCGTTCACGATGGTCGACCGCATGCTCGGCGGCGCGGGACAGGCGGCGGCGCCCAGCCGCGCGCTGACCGAGATCGAGCAGAACGTCCTCGACGCCGTGGTGCGGCTGCTGCTCGAGCACCTGATGGAGACCTGGCGGGCGATCGGCGACGTGCAGTTCAAGATTCACGGGCGCGAAACGCGTCCCCAGATGCTGCAGGTGAGCGGGCCCAACGAAGTCGTCATCGTGCTCGCCTTCGACTGCAAGATCGGCGACCGCCGCGGCGCGTTCCGCCTGTGTATTCCGGCCGCCGCCATCGAGTCGATGGAGAAGAAGGTGGCGCAGGGGTGGCATCGGACCCGCCCCGAGGCGACGCCGCTGCAGATCGCGCACCTGCAGGCGAACCTCGGACGGGTGCCCGTGACGGTGACCGCGCTGCTCGAGACGAGCTTCGAGGCGCGCGAGCTGCTAGCGCTGCGCGAGGGGGACGTCGTCGCCCTGGGCCGCTCGGCGGCGGATCCCGTCGACGTACACGTCGGCGACGTGTTCCGGTTTGCGGGGCGCCTGATCGGCGGCGAGCGCGGCGTCGCCGTGCGCATCGAGCAGGTGAGCGGCGTGGAAGCCGTGTTTGCCGGCGCGGCCTGACGCGCCGAACAGGAGAACGTGACCGTGAGCGATGCGGAGACGACCAACACGACGGACCCGAACGACGCCGCCATGCCGCCAGAGGCAGCAGCAGGCGCCACGGCGGCGCCGGCGGCGCCGGAGTCAGAGCCGGGGCGCATGGGCGTGCTGCTCGGCATCGACCTGCCCGTCGTCGTGCGGTTCGGACGGACGGAGATGCCGATTCGGTCGCTGACGAAGCTCGGACCAGGGTCCGTGATCGAGCTTGGCCGGTCGCCGGACGACCCCGTCGACGTGCTCGTCGGCGATCGCGTCGTCGCGCGCGGAGAAGTCGTGATCGTCGGAGGCAACTACGGCGTCCGGATCCTGCAGGTGATCACCAACCCGTTCCGCGAGCGCCGCGGCGCCCGCGGCAGCGCGGCGCCGGTCGTGCCGCAGGGAGTCGAGGCATGAACATGCCGACGTTCGACGTGATGGCGGCCGTGCCCGCCGCAGCCGTGGCAGCAGGGGCGGCGGGCGTCCTGCTCGGCGCCGTGATCTGGGTTCACGTGCGCCAGCGTGCGGCTGTCGATCGACTGGACGAACGAACCGCGCACCTGATGGCGTGCGTGTCGCTGCTGACCGATGCGACTGAGAGCTCGCTGCGCGACGTCGCGATCGAGATTGGACGGCTGGCGGCGATCACTGAGGGCGCGCGGGCGCGGACGGGCCCGCTCCGGATCGCGGAGGCGGCGCGGCTCGGCCACAGCATTCAGGACATCGCCGCCCGCGAGGAGATCTCGGAAGGTGAAGTCCGGCTGCACGTGCAGCTCGACACGGCAAGAAAGGAGCACGGTCACCATGCCACGCTGCGCTGATGCGGCCTGCGGCCGCTGGCGTCCGGAGATCCTGGCGCCGCGCTGGGTGGCCGGGATCCGGTTCAACGGACGGTGGTACTGCTCGCGCGGCTGCGTCGAGCACGCGGCGCGCGAAGGGCTCGACGCCCCGGCGATCCCCGCCGCGCCGGCGGCCGCGCTGCCGCAGTTGAAGCTCGGTGTGCTGTTGCGCCATCTCGGCGCGATCTCGGAGGAGACGCTGACGTCCGCGCTGGAGTCGCAGCGCGAGTCGGGCCTGCGTCTGGGCGCGGAGCTGCGCCGGCGGGACCTGGCGGCGCCCGACGCCATCCTGCGTGCGCTGGCCGCACAGGGCGGCATCAGCTACTTCACGACGTTCGACGTCGGCCGCGTCACCCGCGGGCCGGCCTGGCTGCCGGCCGAGACCGTCCGCGCGCTCGGGCTGGTGCCGTTCGAGGTGGACGAGGCACAGAAGAAACTGCGCGTCGTCTGCAGCGCCCCCGTGCCGCGCACCGCGATGCGCGCGCTGCTCAAGCTCACGGGGTGGACGGCCGAGGCCTACCTCGTCGACGACGAGGTGCTGCTGGATGCGCTGCAGGCGTACCGGCCCGTGCGCGCGATCGAGCAGTTCGGCGAGGCCATCACCGTCGCCGGCGTGGCGGCTGCCGCCGCCCGCGTCGCCGACACGGCGGTCGCCGGCCGTGCGGTCACGATGCGGAGCGCCAACTGCGACCGCTATACCTGGGTGCGGCTGGAAGGGCCGGCGCACGTCTCCGATCTGCTGGTGAGCCGTCCGCAGGACCGGACCCCGCCCATCGCGAGCGAGGCGGGATGGAAGGAGAGAGGCCATGCCCGGCGGATCGTATAGCGCGCTGACCGGCATGCGGACGCGGCTCGAGGAGCTCGACCGCCTCGCCGCCGACCTCGCCAATGTCAGCACGGCCGGCTACAAGACCGAACGCGCCGGTACGCGCGTCTCGGCGCGCGGCGAGTTCGCCGCCGCCCTCGAGTCGGCCGTCGACGTCGTTCCGGGCCAGGCGCGGATCGATTTCCGCGGCGGCACCATTGCGACAACCGGCCGCGACCTCGACGTTGCCATCGAGGGCGCCGGCTTCTTCGTCGTCGAGACACCCGCCGGCCCGCGTTACACGCGCAACGGCGCGTTCACGCGGCGCGCCGACGGCGTTCTGGCGACCAGCCGCGGCGAGCCGGTGCTCGGCGAGGAGGGCGAGATCAGGCTCGGCGCCGGGCCGGTCACCATCGACCCCGACGGCACCGTCAAGGCCGGCGGCGCCGCCCTCGGCAAGATCCAGATCGTCGCCTTCGAGCGCGAGACCGATCTCGTGCGCGAATCAGGTGCCCGCTTCCGCGCCATCGCGGGCGCCAACCCGACGCCGGCCTCCGGCACGCTGCTCGGCGGCGCGCTCGAGCAGTCGAATGCATCGGTCGTCGACCTGATGGCCAAGCTGACCGAGGTGTCGCGCGGCTTCGAGTCGCTGCAGCGCGGCGTCGCGATGTTGACCAACGACCTCGACGGGCGCGCCATCGCAGAACTGGCACGGAGGTAATCGGCAGATGATTCGAGCGCTTTACACGGCCGCCAGCGGGATGAACGCGCAGCAGGCCAACATCGACAACGTGGCGCACAACCTGGCCAACGTGAACACCACGGGGTTCAAGAAGAGCCGCGTGGAATTCGAGGATCTCGTCTACCAGCAGATCAAGAGCGCCGGTGCGGCGACGTCGCAGGAGGCGGAAGCCCCGATCGGCCTCGAGACCGGACTCGGGACGCGGGCCGTGGCGACGGCGCGCAACTTCAGCGCCGGCAACCTCCGGAGCACGAACAATCCGCTCGACCTCGCGATCGAGGGGCTTGGATTCTTCCAGCTGACGCTGCCGGGCGGCGAGACCGGCTACACGCGCGCCGGCGCCTTCCATCTGAACGGCCAGGGACAGCTCGTCACCGCCGAGGGGATCGAGGTGTCGCCGCAGATCGCGATTCCAGCGAACGCGACCACGATCAGCATCTCGAAGGACGGCATCGTGTCGGCGGCGGTGCCGGGGCAGGGGACGCAGCAGATCGGCACGCTCGAGCTGGCGACGTTCCAGAACCCGGCGGGCCTCGAGGCGCGCGGCGGCAACATCTTCATCGCGACGACGGCGTCCGGCGAGCCGACGACCGGCACTCCCGGCGCCGACGGCCTTGGCACGATCGCGCAGGGCTTCCTCGAAGACTCGAACGTCAGCGTCGTCGAGGAAATGGTGAACATGATTCTCGGCCAGCGCGCGTACGAGGCGAACTCGCGCATCATCCGCGCGGCCGACGAGATGCTTCAGCAGGTGAACAACCTTTCGTAGCCATGACGTCACAGACCTTTTCCGTGCTGGCTCCCGTGGCGTTCGGCATCCTCGGCTTCCTGCCGGCGTTCGTCGGCGGCGCCTATGGTGCCGTCGTCGCCATCACGCCCGAAGACGCGATCGAGCGGGCGGTGCTCGAGCGCATGGGCGGCAACATCTCCGTGCTCGTGACCGTGCTGCGCAGCGACGTGACGAGCGAGCCGGTGCTCCGGGCCGTGCCCGATCCCGGCGGGCGCGCGGGTCAGCCGGTCCGGTTCGTACTGACGGCTGGCGGCGTCCGGAAAGGCACCGCCGTGGCGACCGTCGAGGTCGAGGCGCGGTACGCCCGCGCCGTGCGGGCGATCGAACGGGATGCGGTGATCACCGCCGCAGACGTCGAGGTCGTCACCGGTCCGCTCGCGGACGTGCCGTTCAAGCGGCTGCCCGCGGCCTCCGACGTCGTGGGCCTCAAGGCGCGGCGCGCCATTCGCGCGGGCGAGCCGCTGACGGCGACCGTCGTCACCGTGCCGCCGGTCGTGCAATCGGGGGACGAAGTGACCGCCACCGTCCGCGTCGGCGGCGTCGAAGTGCACACCGTCACGACGGCGTCGGGAAGCGGCCACGTCGGCGACATCATCCGCGTATTCGCGCCAGGCACGCGCCGGCCGCTGAAGGCGCGCATTACCGCGCCGCGCGCCGTGGAGGTCCTGCCATGACTTGGAAAGCTTGGAATGCGGCCGGCGTGGTCGTCATGGTCCTGACAGCGTCCACCGCCGTGGCGCAGACGGCCGACCCTCTCTGGATGGCCGGTCTGCTCGGCGATCTGCGCGCGCGCCGGGTCAACGACCTGGTGACGATTCGCGTGGTGGAGAGCGTGTCGGCGCTCGGCACAGCCGATGCGGCGCTCGACAAGAACAGCAGCGCCAGCGCGTCGCTCTCGAGCTTCTTCGGGATCGAGTCGCGCATCCCGACCTGGATCGATCCTGCCGGCCTTGCCTCGCTCGGCGCGAGCACGGATTTCAAGGGCGGCGGCAGCACGACGCGGACCGCGGCGCTTTCAGCGGTGGTGACGGCACGCGTCACCGAAGTGCTGCCCAACGGCGATCTGGCGGTCGAGGGGCTGCGGGAAATCGATATCAACGGCGATCGGCAGGTGCTGGTGATTACCGGGATCGTCCGCGTCGCGGACATAGGTCCCGGCAACGTCGTACCATCGACGGCGGTCGGCCAGATGCAGATTCGCTACTTCGGCCGCGGTCTGATCAAGGACAACCTGTCGCCCGGGTGGCTGGTCCGGGTGCTGAACAAGATCTTCTGAGGGACGACATGGCACGACGGTGGCTCATGGCGGCGATGTTCTGGTTCTGGCTCCTGGCGTTTGCCGTCACGGTGACGGCGCAGGACGTCGTGCCCGGAAGTGCGCGACTCAAGGACGTGGCGGCCCTGCAGGGTCCCACGCAGACGCCGCTCGTCGGCTACGGGCTCGTGGTGGGCCTGAACAAGACGGGCGACCGGCGTCAGACGATCTTCTCCGCGCAGACGCTTGCGAACATGCTCGAGCGGTTCGGCGTGGCCGTGTCGCCAGACCTGATCAAGATTGAGAACGTCGCCGCGGTGCTCGTCACCGCGCAGCTCGGTCCGTATACGCCGGCTGGCGCGCAGATCGACGTGACCGTGTCGTCCATTGGCGATGCGCGCAGCCTCCAGGGCGGCACGCTCGTCCCGACGCCGCTCCGGGCGCCCGACGGCCAGATGGTTGCGTTGGCGCAGGGACCGCTGTCGATTGGCGGCTTCGGCGCGGGGAGCGGGGACAACAGCGTTCAGGTGAACCATCTCACGGTGGGCCGCGTGCCGAACGGCGGACTCGTGCAGGCCGCACGCGTGGCGGCACTCCCCGCGGGCGGCGCGCTGCGCCTGGGCCTGCGCGAGCCCGATTTCGTCTCGGCCGGCCGCATCGCGACCGCGATCAACACCGAGCTGGGCGCCGAGGTGGCGCGCGTGGTCGACGCCGGCGCGGTCGCGCTCGAGGTCCCCGAGCAGTACCGCGCGAACGTGCCGCGCCTCATCGCGCGCCTCGAACCGCTGCCGATCGCGCTCGACGTGGTGGCCCGGGTCGTCATCAACGAGCGGACGGGCACCGTGGTCATGGGCGGCGATGTCCGCCTGGGACCCGCGGCGGTGGCGCACGGCAATCTTGCAGTGCGCATTGCCACCGCCTATGACGTGTCGCAGCCCGCGCCGTTCTCGGGGGGCCAGACGACCGTGGTGCCGCAGACCGAGATCGACGTGAACGAAGACCAGGCGCAGCTCGTCGCTCTCGAAGTGGGGGCGACGCTGGCCGACGTGGTCCGCGCGTTGAACCTCCTCGGCGTGACCCCGCGCGACATCATCGCCGTCATGCAGGCCCTGAAGGCCGCCGGTGCGCTGCGCGCGGAGCTGGTGATTCTGTGACGACCGACCTGGCCGCGATCGTCGAGCGTGCGCGTCTGACGGCGCAGTCGTCGCGCACAGAAGGCGCCGGCGGCGAGCGCGCGCGCCTCGAGCGCGTCGCCGAGGAGTTCGAGGCAATGCTCCTCGTGCAGGTGCTGCGCAGCATGCGGACCGCGGGGTCGTGGGATCCCGAGTCGGAAGGCGACACGCTTGGCGCCGAATCGATGTTCGAGACGCTCGACGTCGAGCTCGCGTCGCATCTGGCGCGGACGCAGGGCGTCGGGCTGTCAAAGGAGCTGCTGGCCGCGTTCGACAGGAAGGCGAGTGGGGCCAGTGAGGCGGGTAAGGCGAGTGGCACGGTCACCTCGTCGTTCGGCTGGAGGCGCGACCCGTTCACGGGCGCGCTCAAGTGGCATCGTGGCGTCGACCTGAAGGCGACCTACGGCGAGGATGTCCAGGCGGCCGGGAATGGGCGCGTGGTATTCAGCGGCGAGCACGGGGGGTACGGCACCACGGTCGTGATCGAACATCGCGACGGCAGCCGTACCCGGTATGCGCATCTGTCGGTCGCGCTCGTGGCCGCCGGCGATGCGGTGGCGTCCGGGCAGGCGATCGGGCGTGCAGGACGCAGCGGACGCGCGACGGGGACGCACGTGCACTTCGAGGTGATCGGCCCCGACGGCCGACACAGGGACCCGGCAACGGTAGTAGGAGGCTGACGTGAAGATCGATCCAAATCGGCCGGCGGTGGATACCGGAGGGACCGAAGCGCTCAAACGGGCGACCGGCGATCCCCTGGTGCAACGGAGCAGCGCGGGACGGCCGTCTCCGTCACGCGATCGCGTCGACGTGTCGTCGGATGCGCAGCTGCTCGCCTCGTTGCTCGACGCCGCCGAGCGTGCGCCGGCGATTCGCCCTGACGCGGTCGAACGGGCCCGCCGGCTGCTCGAGTCGGGCGAGATCGGCCGTGACGGGGCGACGCTGGCCGACCGTCTCATCGATCACCTGCTCGGCCGCTGACATGAGCACCGCGTCTCCGGCCCGGGCGGCGGCCGCGCGCGTGCGCAGCGCGATCGATGCGGCCGCGGCCGCGCTCGAACGTCCCGATCTCGATGCGCTGCTGGCCACGGAGGGAACGCTCACGGCGGCGTTTGCCGACGTGTCGTTCCTGCGGACGATCGGCGAGCGCGACCGCGCGGCCGTGCGTGACGAGCTGCTCGCGGCCCAGAGCGCGCTCCGGCGCGCGCGCCGGCTCGGCGCGTCGCTCAACGACTTCATCGGCCTCAGCCTGCAGGCGCTCGGGCAGAGCGCCGGGTACGACCCGGCGCGCACGACGGCCGTCGCCCTGCACGGGCGCGGCTTGAACACGAGGGTGTAGTGGCCGACCTGTTCACCAGCCTCACCTCCGCCGCCCGTGCGCTCGACGCGCATCGCCTGGCGCTGGACGTGGCGGGGCACAACATCGCAAACGTCAACACCGCCGGCTACGCCCGGCGCGTCGTTGACTTGGCGGCGCTGGCGCCCGGCTCGGCCGACAGCGCCGGACGCGGCGTCGACGCCGTCGCCGTCCGCTCGCTGCGCGACCGCCTCATCGAAGATCGCCTGTACCGCGAGGCCCCCTTGGAGCGCCGCGAGGCAGCCATCGCCTCGGCGCTCGGCGTCGTCGAGAGCGCGCTCGGACGCCCGGGCGAATCGATCGATGTGCGCCTCGACGCGTTCTTCGACGCGTTTGCCGGCCTCGCGGGCGATCCCACCTCGGCCACCGTCCGCCAGGAGGTGGTGCTGCAGGGCCAGAATCTCGCCGCGGCGTTCCGCGACGTCGCCGATCGCCTCGATCGCGCGCGGCAGGACGCCGACCGCCACGTGCGCTCGATCGCCGACGACATCAATAGCCTGACCACGCGGATTGCCGCGCTCAATCAGAGCCTCGGCCGCGGCGACCTCGAGGCCTCCCTCCACGTCCGCGACGAGCAGGCGGCACTCGTGCGTCAGCTCTCGGAGCTGACCAACATTGCCGTGCTCACGCGCGCCGACGGCGGCGTCGATATCTCGACCGGCGCCGGGCGGCCGCTCGTGGTCGGGGAGACGCGCTACACCATCGACGTCACGTCGACGGCGCCGTCCGGATTCGCTGCGCTGTCGATCAATGGCGCCACCATGACGGGCGAGATCACCGGCGGCAGTCTGGGCGGGTATCTCGCGGTGCGCGACACGACCATCCCGGCCTACCAGACCGAGCTCGACACGCTGGCGTACGAGGTGCACCAGCGGGTGAACGCACTGCATACTGCCGGATACGATCAGACCGGCGTCGATGCCGGCGACTTCTTCGGGTACTCCACCGCCCCCTCGGGCGTCAGCGGCGCGGCCGCGGCCCTGATCGTCGACAGCACCGTCGCTGGCGATCCGCGAAAGGTGGCGGCGGCGGCCATTGCGCAGACCGGCGACAACGGGACGGCGCGGGCCATCGCGACGTTGCGCGACGATCGCGTCCTCAGCAGCAACACGGCGACGTTCAGCGACGTGTGGGGGCAGCTCGTCTACCGCGTCGGCCGCGACGTGAAGGCGGCCACCGACGCGCGCGACAGCCGCGCCGCGATCGTCCGGCAGGTCGAAACGCTCCGCGACGAGGTCTCGGGCGTGTCGCTCGACGAGGAAGCGATGCACCTGCTCAAGTTCCAGCGCGCCTACGAGGCCAATGCCCGGTTCTTCGCGATTATCGACGACACGCTGGAGATGCTCCTCAGCCTGGGATAAGCCACCATGCGAATCACGTTCAACAGCCAGTACCGTGACGCGATGGCGGGCATCGCGGACGCCGCCAGGCGGCTCGTTGCCGCGCAGCGGCAGGTCGCGAGCGGCCGGCGCGTCAACAAGCCGAGCGACGATCCGTCGGCGGCCTCGCGCGGGGTCGCCGAACGTGCCCAGCTCGCGGCCACCGCGCAGTACGCCCGCGCGGCCAACTCCACGGCGTCGCGGCTCAAGGTGACCGACAGCGTGCTCGACAACGTGATCGCGACGCTGACCACCATCCAGCGGACGGCGCTGACCGGCATGGGCTCGACCAAATCGGCGGCGGAGCGCGAGGCGGCCGCCCAGCAGATCGAGGGGCTGCGGACGTCGCTGCTGTCCGATTTCAACGCCACCTTCCACGGGACGTACATGTTTGCCGGCGCCGCCGCGACCACGAAGCCGTTCGTCGAGACGGCGGGAGTCGTCGGGCCGTATGCCGGCAGCACGACCGAGGTGAGCATCGACATCAGCGGCGTCCGCTCCGTGGCCGTCGGCTTCAACGGCGACACGATTACGCGCGGCTCCGACACGGCGGACGTCTTCGCCGTGCTGACCGACCTCGCCACCGCCCTTCGAGCCGGCACCGATGCCGGCGCCACTACCGCGCTCGAGGGCGTGACCCGCGCCTTCGATCGGGCGACCACCGCCCAGACGCGCGTCGGCATCGCGCTGAAGGCGATCGAGACGGAGGAGCAGCGCCTGGAAGAGGTGAAGCTGGCCACGGGCGAGCGCCTCTCGCGGCTCGAAGACGCCGACATGGCGCAGGCCATCACCGACATGACGCGCGCGGATGCCGCATACCAGGCGGCGCTCGGCGCCACGGCAAAGGCGGCGCGCGTCTCGCTGTTCGACTATCTGGGATGAGCCATATGGACAAGGGCCTCACATCGTCCCGTTCCGAGCGTCTCGCCGACGCCACGCTGGTCGCGCCGGCGCCGCATGCGATCCGGTTTCCACGCGGGCTGCCCGGCTTCGAGGGGTGCCGCAGCTTCGTGCTCATGGCGCCGGAGGACGACGGCATCCTGCAGTACCTGAAGTCGGTCGAGGGGCCGCCGGCCTCGTTCCTCGTCATGGATCCGCGGCGCGTGCTTCCGACCTATCGCTGCGTGCTCAGCGATCACGACCGCCAGCAGCTCGGGGCGGAAGCCGACAGCGTGCTCCTCTGGCTGGCGCTGGTCATCATCGAGCCCGACGGGACGATCGCGGCCAACCTGGGCGCGCCCCTCGTCATCAATCCGGGGCGCATGATCGGACATCAGGTCATCCCGCACGATTCCGCGTACCCGCTGCGATACGTGCTCGCGGGGCCGGATCGCAAGGCGGGCGAGTAAGGCGGGCCGAGCGTGCTCGTCTTCACACGGCGCCGCGGCGAGACGATCCGGATCGGGGACGGGATCGAAGTGCAGGTGCTGCGCATCGGCCGCGACGGCGTGCGTCTGGGCGTCGTGGCGCCGCCGGACGTGCCCGTGCACCGCCAGGAGGTCTACGATCAAATCTGCGAGGCCAACCGCAGGGCCGCCAACCCCGTGCCGGATCTCGTGGCCCTGAGCCGCCGGCTCCACCGCCCGCGCTCATGACCGCCGCCGACAGGCTGCTCGTGTTCGCGGCGCCGCTGCCGCTCCCGGAACCGGGCCATACGGCCGCTGCCGGGCCTGCCATCGACCGCTGGCGCGATGGCGACATCGGGCGCGCCACGGCCCTGCTGTCCGCGGCGTATCCCCCCGCCATCGCCGCGCTCTTCACGCCGCGCGGGAGTGCGGCCGAATGGCGTACGTATGTGACCGTCCTCGTGAGGCTGGGTCCGTGCGGGATCTTTCAGCACGAGTGGAGTCGCGTGATCCGCGACGATGCCGGCGAGCTGTTGGGCGTGGCACTCGTCACGCGCGTGGCGCCCGGAACGGCCCATCTCGCGCAGCTCGCCGTTCGTCCGGATGTGCAGCGCGGGGGCCTGGCGACGCGGCTCGTGTGCGACGCGGCCGCGGCCGCGCATGCGGCGGGCTGTCGCGAGCTGACCCTGCTCGTCGCACGCGGAAACGAGCCGGCCCGCCGTCTCTATGAGTCGCTCGGGTTCACCGCGCGGACGCTGCTCGCGGCGGGCTGACGCCCGGCGGGTCCGCAACGCACGCGCATCGCCGCACGCTCGTCAGGCCGTTCTTGTCTGGTCCTGGTCACACAGCCGCCGGAGCGCCGGGGGAAGTGCCTGATACGACTGCTCGACGGCGCGGCGGTATGCCGCCGGCCAGCAGGGGTTGAGGTTTTCCGTCGTGGGATCGGCGTCCCATCCGCGCCAGACGCGCTCGTACCACCCGGCAACGACCTGGTGCGCGTGGCCGAAGGTCGAGATCTTCCGGCGAATCTGCTCGTCGGTTCGTGCGTAGCTCATGTGATGGAACACCAGCGTCTCGCGCGGCAGGCTCGCGTGCCGCGCGGCGGCGTACGTGCGGTTCTCGACGAAGCGTCCGGACCCGACGCGCACGAAGACCGCCGCGGTGATCGCCTCGGGAGGATCGATCCGGTAGCGGTATGACTTCCAGTAGGTGACGCACGACGCACGCCAGCAGTCGACTTGCGGATTCTCGCGGACGAGCGCCATTGCCTGCCCCAGCTGCTGGGGGTCGTAGATCTCGTCGGCGTCCAGGACGACGCAGTACTCCGCGCCCGCGTTTCGCACGAGCTCCAGTCCCGCATTGCGCTGCGTCGCCTCGTTCGGCCAGTCACCGCGGACGACGTGGAACTTGCCGGCGGGATCCGGCAGCGCCTGCAGGCGCTCGAGGACCGCCGTCTGATCGGCGGCGGCGCCGTTCCACGGACGCTCGGCGACCAGGAACCAGAGCGAGTCGCAGGCGTCGTAGACCGATTCGACGACCGCCGGCAGCCAGGAGTCGTCATCGTAGAGGCAGCAGACGGCCGCGAAGCGCGCCCGGCGCTGCCGCGCGATGAACCGATCGAGCGCCGGGCGGGACCGCAGGCGCCGGACGAGGGCCGGGTAGTCGGCGGCGTCGAGCAGGCGCGCGAGCGCGGGATCGCTGCGAAACAGGTTCCAATCGCCGCCGAGGAACGCGTAGGTGAGGGCGGCCCCCCACTTCTTCTGGAATGCCTCGGTATACTGCCCGTCGCGCGCGGCCTGCTCCTTGGGCGTCATGCCGCCGCGCCACGTCGACCGTCCCTGGAAGTGGAGCACATAGGACTGCGCCGCGTATTCGAGCGGGATGCCTGCGAGCCACGCCCGGACCGCGTAGTCGCGATCCTCGCCGCCGCCGCGCCCGAAGCGCTCGTCGAAGGCGCCCACGACGTCGTACACCGCGCGCGGAATCTTGATGCAGAAGAACGCCACCGATGGCGCGATCCGGTAGCTGCGAGACCCGGCGCGCACCTCGCGGGCGATTCGTTCGACGTGCGCTTCGTGCCCCGTGTAGTCCTCCAGATTCATGAACGGCTGCGTGGTGAATCCCTCTACCGTGGCGGCCACCTGGGCGTTCGAGACCGGGGAGAGCAGCGCCCGCCGGTCCGTCGCCAGCGGCTCGAACCACCCGCTCGTGAAGACGAGGTCGTTGTTGAGGAAGACGAGATCCGCGCCGCGGGCGCGCGCTTCCGCGAGCAGGAAGTTGCCGTTGCGCGCGAACCCCTGCGGCCGCTCGGGCCGTACCAGCGCGATGCGCCTCGCAGGCACGTCTTCCGGCAGCACGAAATCGCCGTCGTTGTCGATCAGGATGAAGCAATCGTCGTCGTCGAGCGGCGTGTGCGCGAAGAACGAGCGGAGCGCCACGGGCGTGTAGTGCCGCGACGCCGACGTCGTCACCATGCCGAACACGCGCGGCGTCCGGGAAGCGGTCATGTCGGGTCCTCGCCAGTTGTGTCGCTCTGCCGACACGTCGAGCGGACGCGCGCCGGCGTTTTCTACGGGCATTTCGGGGAGCGGAGCGACGCGCGTGTGGGGAGCAAGCCGCACGCCACGTGGTGCCAATCCTGCAACGCGGTGACGCGAGATGCCCAGGCTCTCCGTGTGTCTCATCGTCAAGAACGAGGAGCGGCACCTGCCGCGCTGCCTGGCGTCGGTTCGCGGTCTGGCGGACGAACTCGTCGTCGTCGATACCGGCAGCACAGACAAGACGATCGCCATTGCGGAGGAACATGGGGCGACGGTCCACCGCGTCGAGTGGCAGGACGACTTCAGCCTCGCCAGGAACGCCGCCATCGAACAGGCGAGCGGGGACTGGATCCTCATGCTCGACGCCGACGAGTCGATCGCGGCCCGCGACCATGCAATGATTCGCGCGTGCATGGCTCAGGAGGCCGTGCACGCCGTCCTGGTGCCGCAGCGCCACTACCTGGGCTCTCGGAGCGCGGTCGTGGGGTGGGTGCCCGGAGACGGCGGATACGACGAGGGACGCCCGTATGCCGGATACGTCGACGTCGAGTGCCGTCGCCTCTTCCAGAACCACGCCTGGCTTCGCTTTCGCCACCGCGTGCACGAAGAACTCGTGTCGATCGATCCGGCCATCCGGCTCATCGAGGTCCGCGGCGGGTGGGTGATCCATCACTACGGCAAACTCGACGACGCGGCGCTCCTGCGTGCGAAGGGCGAAGCGTACCTGCGCATCGGGCGAAAGAAGGCGGCCGACGAACCGGCGAATCCCCAGGCGCATTACGAGCTCGGGGTGCAGTACGCCGAGCTGGATCAGCCCGAACCGGCGCTGGCCGCGTTCGCGCGGGCGCTGGAGCTCGCGCCCGGGTTCCGCGACGCCCAGTTTCGCGTTGGGCTCTGCTCGGCGCGCCTGAAGCGCTATGACGAGGCGCTGGCGGCTTTCGACCTGAGCGCCCGCACGCTGCCGCCGCACGCGGCGGAGATTGCGCTGGCCGAAGGCAACGTGCACCGCCAGCGGGGCGACGAGGCGGCGGCGGAAGCGGCGTTCCGCCGGGCGCTGGAGGCGCGTCCCGGCTTTCCGCCCGCGAGCATCAACCTCGCGCTGATCTGCGGCCGCCAGGACCGGATAGGCGAAGCGCGCGACTGGCTCGATGGGGCGCTCGAAGTCTCGCCGATGCATGCGCACGTCCTGGCCTTACGCGGGGCCGTGGCGCTGAAGCTCGGAGACGCTGCCGCCGCCATTGCCTACCTCGAGCGAAGTCTGGCGGCCGAGCCGACCGACGAATCGGCCTTGAACCTGTCGGCCGCGCTCGTGCGGACGCGGCGTCGGGACCGGCGCGATCCTGGGGAGCCGCTGCGGATCTGCTTCTATCAGCCGCACAGCCTGCCGTACGACGGCACCACGCCGCGCGTCCGCGGCCTAGGCGGCACCGAGAGCGCCATCGTCTATCTCGCGGAAGCGCTCGCCCGGCGCGGGCACCGGTGCGTCGTGTTCAACAGCGTGGCGCAGCCCGCGACGGTCAACGGCGTGGAGTACGCGCGGTGGCAGACGCTGCCCGTACGAAGCGCCAGTCAACCGCCCGATGTGGTCGTCGGCATCCGCCACTGGCAGATGCTCGGGCGCGTGCGCTTCGCCCCGCTGCAGATCTTCTGGACGGGCGACGCCTTCGACCAGCCGTTCCTGACGGGGTTTTCGGATGGGGACCGGCGCGCCGAGATCGATCTCGTCATGCTGCAGAGCGAGTGGCAGATCGAGACCTTCCACGCGCATCTCGGCATTCCGCTGCCGGGCGTCGTGCGCACCGCGCTCGGCACGGCGGCGTCGGCGCAGGTGCCGCCCGGACCGGAGCCGGCAGGTCTGCGGCCGCGCCGCCTGGCATACGCGAGCACGCCGTTCCGCGGCCTCGACGTCCTGCTGCAGGTGTTTCCACGGATTCGCGCTGCCTGCCCGGAGGCCGAGCTCGACGTCTTCAGCAGCATGCAGGTGTACGGCGTCTCGGAGACCGACGACCGGAAAGCCTTCGACGCTCTCTACCAGCGGGCCGATCAGCCGGGCGTCACGCTGGTCGGTTCGCTGCCGCAGTTCGAGCTCGCCGCGCGGCTCCAGCGGGCGCGGGTACTGGCCTATCCGAATCACTATGCGGAGACCTTCTGCATCGCGGCGGCCGAGGCGCAGGCCGCCGGCTGCGCGGTCGTCACCTCGGCCCTCGGCGCCCTGCCCGAGACCGTCGGCCGCGCCGGCATCTGCATTCCCGGCGATCCTCGCAGCGCCGCCTATCAGGATGCGTTTGTGCAGGCGTGCGTGACACTGCTCACCGATGAGGCGCGCTGGCGCGAGATGAGCGAGTCTGCCGTGGCGCAGGCGTCGGCGCGCTACTCATGGCCCGCGATCGCCGAGCGATGGGAGACGATCTGCCGTGCGGCGCTCGCCGACGAACCGGCGGAGGTCAGCCGCATCGTCACACACCTGGGAGAAGGGCGGGTGGGTCTGGCCAGGCGCATGCTCGAGCGGATCCCGCGCCCGATGGACGTGCCTCCGGATGCATGGCGCGCGCTTGGGTCGCTGGCCGCGTGGTGCGCCGGTGACGGCGACGCGCCGTCGCCGGAGCGGCTGCGCCTGGTTGCTCTGTACTTTCGCTCGCTCAGGCGCTGCGGCGTTCTCGAAGGAGCATTTGAGGCCGGTCGGGCGCGCCTCTCAGGCTCGCCCGTGTGAACCCGCACGGTTCGCGCTACATCTTCGCAGGCTCGTCATCCCTCACTCAGGCCGCAGCCGGCCGGACGGCCCGGAGGACGGTCCGCCGGGCGTCGTTGTCCGATCGCGCCAGCAGCGCGTTGACGTCGGCGGCCCGCAACGGCTCCGAGAAGAGCGACCCCTGCGCGTTCGGACAGTCGAGCGCGAGCAGGCGCGACGCCTGCGCCGCCGTCTCGACGCCTTCGGCGACCAGGCCCGTCCCGAGCTCGCGCGCGAGCGTCGCAATGACGGTGGCGATCGGGCACCCCTCGTTGGTAGTGCCCCGTCAAGTGGTGGAAATTAGTCGAGCAGTTTCCGCAAGTTCACCACGGCGTGGACGCTGACGCGGCCGTGGACGGCAAAGAGCGCCGCCCACCGCCGCTTGGAAACCAC
>Ga0073934_10001757_pt1 | contig 49738 bp, 47 predicted proteins | sample LarsenN4metaG_FD_76834 | JGI IMG/M metagenome (GOLD analysis project Ga0073934, IMG submission 76834) | Hot spring sediment bacterial and archeal communities from British Columbia, Canada, to study Microbial Dark Matter (Phase II) - Larsen... ...
CAATGGCGCCGGCAAATCGACGCTGTTAAAAATCCTTTCACGGATCACCACGCCGACCACCGGCCATATCCGCATCAACGGCCGGCTCGGCGCCTTGCTCGAAGTCGGCACCGGCTTTCACCATGAGTTGACGGGCCGCGAGAACGTATTCCTTTACGGGTCCATCCTCGGCATGACGCGCGCCGAAGTCGCCGCCAAATACGACGCGATCGTCGACTTCGCCGAGATCATAGATTTCATGGACACGCCGGTGAAGCGCTATTCGTCCGGCATGTACGTGCGGCTCGCCTTCGCAGTCGCCGCGCACCTCGATCCGGACATCCTGCTGCTGGACGAAGTGCTGGCCGTTGGCGACTTCGCGTTCCAGCGCAAATGCATGACCTTTGCGCGCCGCCTCGAGCAAAGAGGCGCGACCATCCTCTTCGTCTCGCACAATATGCACTCGATCAAGACGATGTGCGAGCGCGTCATTTATCTGAAAAAAGGGCAGATCGTGTTCGACGGGCCCACGGCCGAAGGGCTGAGGCTCTATGAGGGCGACAGCCGCCTTGCGGACGCGCCGTGGTTTCCAGACGCGGCGCATGCGCCGATCAAGTTCACCGACGTACAACTCTGCAATGAGCGCGGCGAAATCGCCACCGTGTTCGATTATGGCGAGCGCATCGTCATCCGGCTCAGATACAGCGCTCACCGGCGCGTGGAGCGGCCGGACTTCCGCATCGGCTTCGACCGGGACGATGGAGTGGCCTGCACGACCTACTCCACCTTTAGCGACAAGATCGAGATCCCCTACGTCGAAGGCGAAGGCGAGATCGAGTTGCGTACGCCGCCCGTGAAACTGGTGTCGGATCTCTATGTGGCCAACATCGTCGTGCGCGACGCGCAATCGTCCTTGCTGGCGGCGCAGATCGGCGGCCACTTCCATGTGCGCCACCCCGTGCTTCTGGCAGAAGCTTACGGCGTTTATCACGAGCCCGGGGAGTGGCGGATCGGCCAAGGAGTCGAGCCCCGGCTGAGCGAGGCCGCCAATGACCGCCGTCGCTGAAGCCGATGTGAAGCCGTTCGCCAAGCAGAAGGCCCGCCTAGCGGCCAATTTCGCGCTGTTCGATACGTACGTATCGCGTGCCGAAGACCTCTTCGCCCGGGGCGATTTTGCGACGGCGGCTGCTTACTGCTCCATCGCCGCGCACATTCCCGTACAGAACCATTGCGGCATCTTCTGGAGCCCGCGCGTCGAGAAGGTGCTCACCGACATCGCACGCGCCACCGAAACAACGGGGCCACTACATGCGCGCCCGGCGCGGTACAAACGCATTCTCAGCGTAATGACGCAAGCCGCCCCGGTGGGCGGGCTCACGCGCATGCTCTGCCAATGGGTCGCCGCCGACAGCGGCCGCGAGCATTCGCTCGTGCTAACCCAACATCGCGGCCCGACGCCGCAATTCGTGTTCGACGCGTTTAGAACCTCAGGCGGCAGCGTCCGCTTCCTCAACCGCAGCCGGGGCAACCAGATCGATTGGGCGCGTCGGTTGCGACGGATTGCGCAAGGCTACGACCTCGTCGTGCTGCATACGCACTGTGAGGATGTCGTGCCGCTGCTGGCGTTTGGCGCGATCGAATCCGCCAAATATCCCCACGTCATCGTGCTCAATCACGCCGACCATCTGTTCTGGCTGAACTCCTCGATCGCCCACCTTAACATCGACTTGCGCGATGCTGCGCTCGAGCTTGCGGTAACCCGACGCGGCATTGCGCGCGAACGCAACATCTTGATGCCGACCATTTCGGAGAGCATCAGGCGCACGCGTACGCGCGAAGAGGCCAAGCGCGAACTCGGTATCGCGCCGAATACAATCTTGATGGTTTCGGTCGCGCGGCAGCTGAAGTACCTCACGCGCGAGGGGGACAGCTACGCTGCGATCCATGCGCCGATCCTGGAAAAGCATCCCAATGTCTCGCTTATCGTCGTCGGCGGCGCCGAGCAGCCGGATTGGGCGCCCTACTTCGAAAAGTTCGGCGATCGGCTGCAATCGTTGCAGCCCACGCCTAACCCGCGCATCTATTACGAAGCCGCCGACATTTACGTGGACTCCTACCCGTTCGTATCCTCCACTTCGATGATGGAGGCGTCGGGGCATGGCGCGCCAGCGGTGAGCATCTTCACGCATCCGGACGAAGTGCGCATCACCGCAATCAATCACTTCGCGCTCGTGGGCAATACGTGGCAGGCCCGCAGTTTTGATGAATACCGCGCGATGCTTGAAAAGCTGATCGGCGATCCTGCACTGCGCGAAGAGATGGGCCGTAAAGCATGCGAAGCGGTGGCGGCCGCACACAACCCGCCTGGCTGGAACGCCTGGTTGGAAGCGGTCTACGCCCGCGCCGCCGAACTGCCCCCGCTCGATAATCGCGCTATGCTCGCCGCGCGCGACACGCCGAGTTTCGGCGAACTCGATGTGCGCCACGAGGACCTGTTCGGCGGCAACTGGCCGATCGAACAATACGAGAAGAGCTATATCGGGGTGATGCCGTTCCGCGAGCGGCTTGCGCATTGGCGTGAATTGAAGCGCAAAGGCATGTTCAAGGTCCCTCGCCGTGCGTGGGCGTTCCTCATGCCGGAGTGGTTCAAACGCGCGGTGCGCGACGGGCTGCTTAACTGGCCGGAAGATCCGCACTAGCAGCTGACAACTTTCCAACTACATCAGCGCGAAAACAGCACGCGCGCGGCCGTCACGGGATAGGCGCTCAGCGGCGTCAATCCCAACGCTTCGGATAGCATGCCTTTGCGAACAAGGCGCGCAGCCGTGACCGTGACGTACCACTCCACTTCCTTCTGGTTCTGCGGCGTCAGGCGGCTCACGTGCGACAGCGCTGCGCGCACGAAAGCGCAGTCGCCGCCATCCAGCTCGTAAGGACGATAACGTGCGAGCTCCATGAGCTTCGCTGCCGCGGCAATGCGCAGATGCGCTCTCTCATCGGCATCGAGCTGTTCCCCGGCGAGTGCGCACATGGCGTCCATCGTGGACGCCTTTCTCAGAGCGGCATGCAGCTGATGCGAGAAAACCAGATCCGACCTGCCCGCGCGGCGGCGCATCGCGGACATCGCTCCCAACTGCGAACCCACAGCCATGAGGCGACCGTTGACGATCGAACTGGAGACGCTCGCTGCGTGCACGCGATACTTGCCCAACCTCTCGCTCAGATTCACTAGTTCGCCGCGCTCGGAAAGGCGCCAGAAGAGGTCGCTGTCTTCTGAATTGGGCACGTGGCGATAACCGCCAATCGCTTCGATTTCCGCGCGCTTCGCCAGCAAGGTCGATTGGATGATGTAGGGCTCAAGGGCCGGCGCTTTGGCGGGATCGGCGATGGCCGGATCGATCGGCTGAGTCATGTCCGACAATGCGCGCCCCTGCTCATCGACATGCTCGACATGGCTGCCGACTGCTACGCATTCGGGATGCGCCGCGAGATATTCGAGTTCACGCTCAAGCCGGTGCGGCAAGGCGATGTCGTCCGCGTCGAGGCAGGCCACAAACTCGCTCGCCGCATTCCGCAATGCTTCATTGCGGGCTTCGACAATGCCTTGGTTCGGCGTGTTCACAAGCGTAACGCGCGGATCGTCCCGAGCCAGCATCGCCGCGATCCTGGGCGTGTCGTCCGTCGAGCCGTCATTGACAATGACGATGCGGATGTCGCGAACGGTTTGCGCTTGAATACTTTCGACAGCGCTACGCAACGTGGCCGCAGCGTTGTAGGCCGGAATCAGGACATCGACACACGCCATCTCAGGCGCTGGCGAGAGGAGCGCGCCGCCGCGGCAGCAGCGATGTCAACATCGCCTTCCGCAGCGGCTTGGGCGCGATCAGATGGTAGGTTGCGCGGATCGGGAAAGTACGCCAAGCGCCCCAGATCGCCCGCCATACGCCGGGCTCGCGCTTGCCCGCCCGTGCAGACGCCGCCTCAACGAAGTACTCATAATAGTGCCAGAGCACGTCTCGGTAGGAGTGAGCGATGGCGCGCAAATTCGGCCACACGCGCCGTTCCGGAATGGCGTGGCGCAAGAAAACCCGCCGGGCGAAGCCAAGCCGTCGCAGGCGCAGCGCATCGAACGTGCCGGGCGGCCGCTGCCGAAACAGCACGCACGGATCCGCGATATAAGCGGTCTTGCGCCGCCGCGCGACGCGCAGCTGCCAATCCCAGTCCTGGTCGCCCAGAAGCGCCACGTCGAACGCGCCAACTGCATCGCGCACCTCTGCGCGCACGATCGTCGCGCCGATCTGCGGATAATAACCCGACAACATAGTGCGGACGCTCTCGTCGCCCTCGGCGCACACCGTCCACGGCCAAGGCCCGTCGATCTCACGCAGATGCTCGTCGACGGCCATGACTCGCGCCATGACGGCTTCGATATCCGGTCGGCTGTCGAACACGGCGAGATGCGGGCGAACATGGTTCGCCATCCACATGTCGTCGTCGTCGAGAAATGCGATGAACTCGCCGGTGGCGGCCATGAGGCCTGCGTTGCGCGCGGCGGCCGCGCCGTTCAATTTCACGGGCAGGCGCGTCGCGCCAAACTCGGCGCACACCGCTGGCGTGCGCGGATCGTCGCCATTATCGCCCACCAGGATTTCGAAGGTGAGATCGTCCGCTTCGAGCGCGCGAATACTGACCAACGCCTGACGTAGCGTGTCGGGGCGGTTGCGCGTCGGGACGACGACCGAGACGCGGCGCTTCTCGGTCAATACACCCATGTCCACTCCTCCCAACGGTCATAGGCGCCGCGCAGCAGCGCCCTGAAAATTCGATCGTCGTCGAAGCGCGTGATGAAGGTGCGCGGAATCGTGTTGGGCGGACGCGTGTCCTCGGCCTGGGCGTAAATGGTCGTGAAACCGATCTCACGTGCGATGCGATCAGCCAGTGGCGTCCAGTTCCGCGACTGGCCAAACGGAATGGCCATGACGTCTGGAGTAACGCCCAGCCGCGCCTTCATGGTCGCGCGCGACACCTCGAACTCACGGCGCGCCCGCGCCTCGTCGAGCTCGCCGAAATCGCGATGCGTAGCCGAGTGGCTGCCAATCTCGACACCCTGCTCCATTAACCTACCAAGATCGTCCCAGCTCAGCACCTGCTGCTTCTGCCAATCGTGAACATGGTCGCTCCATTCCGCGACCGCGAAGACCGTGTAGGGAATGTTGTACGCGCGAAGAATGGGGTCGGCTTCGGCGGCTACGCTCTTCAGCGCATCGTCGAAGGTCACGGCGAGTTGACGGGCGGTTCCTCCGGTGCGCGCGATCTCGGCAGGCGAGACGAAGCTGTAGCCAAGTTCAAGCGCCAGTTCGATGTGCCGGCGAAAACGCGCCGGGGGAACGTCGTTAACCCCGAATTCCGGCTGACCCACCGAATGGTAACACAATATCCGCCCGCGCGTTCGCGCCGATGGGCGCGGCGCCAACGCCAGCGCTTGGCGTTCGCTGAACATGCGCGCCGCTTCGACGTGGCGGCGTTCCAAGCCGGCACTGCGCGCAAGCCGTTTAAGCGCCTGTATCATTGGCCTGAATTCCGATCTACGCGCCACATAGCTCACGATGCGGGCGCTGTTCCAGCCTTTTCCCCGCCTCCGCGCTGCTTCTTCCGCGACAGGAATCGTCGCACCGGCGCATCGTAAAGGACGTGAAGAACCGCCGTAAAAGCCACCGTCGCGACCGCCACGATCGCCACCATGACGACGCCGGGCGCGCTTTCGTAAAGACCGAAATGCTGGAGGCCCAAGCGGATCCACGCAAACAGCGGCACATGCAGAATGTAAACGCCGTATGACACCAATCCGACGAATGCGCAGAAATCGAGGGTCTTGCCTTTCACATTGCTACTGGCGCTCATCGCCACAAGCGGGGGGAAGATCAGGAAGGTCGCGACCAGGTCCCAATAAGGCCGCAGCGGTTGCGGCGCCGGCATTGCCATCGCGGCGAACAGAACGCCAAACGCGAGCCATGCGGGAAGCGCCGGCGCAGACCAGTGCGCACGCATCTTGTAGAGCCACACGCCAGCGAAAAAGCCGAACGTGGCGCGCATGAGGCCGCCGGCGAAATTCGACCAGGCGTGCCCGCCAACCTCCATTCCGGAGACGACGGTCCATACCATGGCGCCGCCCCCTGCCGCCATGAAGATCAGGCATATCGCTGGCGTGATCAGGCGGGCGAGCGCTGCATAGACGGCGTTGACCACAAGCTCGAAGAACAAGGACCAGGAAGGCCCCACCAATGGAAAAGGCGCGTTCGGCCAAAGCGAAAGCGCAGGCGGACACGGCAGCAGGAAAAGGGCGAAACCCAGGGAAGTGAACACTTGCCAAAGCGCGTACGGCTCCCACCCCTTGGTCGCCACGATGACGCTCATCGCAACGCTGATCAGAACGGCGGCCAGATAAAGCGGATAGAGCCGGATCAGCCGCACGCGCATAAACGCCGGAAACGACATGCCCCGCTGCAGGCGTTCACCATAAACATGCGCCAGCACGAAACCCGATAGGATGAAGAAGAAATCCACCGCGAGATACCGCCCCGGCAGCAGCTGGCGCATGATCTCGGAGGGCACGTGATCCGTGATCACGGCCAGGGCAGCAAGACCGCGCATGCCATCGAGCACGACAAAGCGATCCCGCTCGGCGATTTCGGTGCTGGCCATTTACCGACACCTCATAGAGCCATTTCGGCGCGTTTGTGCGCTTCTGGGGGAACATCCTGCGCGCGCCGTCCCGCGCAGATCAAGCGATTGCGCGGAACCGATGTTTCCGCCAACGGTCTGAAGTAGAATGACACTTGGCGCCGCCTGTTGGCCGGCGCCATGGTTGCTAGTGGGCTAGAGAGAAACGGGCCGACGGCATGGAATCACCCGAGTCTACGCGGTTAGGATTTGGCTGCGCCGCAATCCCGGGAGCGTTAACCCAGCGCGAAGCGCTCACATTGCTGGAAACCGCGTATGCCTGCGGCATTCGGCACTTCGACACCGCGCGCATGTATTGCGCGGGAACGTCCGAGGCCGTGCTAGGCGAATTGGCGCGCCGGCTCGGCACGGAACTCATCATCGTGACGAAGGCGGGTATCGCGCCGACCAGCCGTTTCACCCGCGCCTTGGACAAATTCGGCCTAGCGCCCCGGTTCCTCAAACACTTAGGCGGCCGCTTCGCGCCGGCGCAAATTGTCGCCAGCCTGGAGACCAGTTTGCGTAAACTCAGGGTCGACCGGGTCGACGCGCTGCTGCTGCATGAGGTCCGCATCGACGAAATCGACGATGAGCTGAAGATTACGCTGGAACGACTGCGCGCGGCCGGCAAGATCGGAGCATGGGGGATCGCCACCTCGATCGCTGAATCGGAAGCGATTATCGCAGCCCATCCGGAGCTCTGCGATATCGTTCAGGTTCCGGCCGCCTGGCTCGATCATCCCCGTTCGATTCCGCCACATGCGAAACTCATCGTCCATTCGGTGCTGGGGCCGCGCCTTGCAGCCTTCATCACCACGCTGCGGGGTTCGGAGCGGTCGGCGCGTCAGTTCGAAAAGGAAACCGGACTTTCCGTCGATGACCCCACGGCGATCGGCGGGCTGATGCTTCAAGCTGCGATGGCGCGCAATCCCGGTGGAGTCACGCTGTTCTCGACCTCGCGGCCGGAACGCGTCCGCCTCAATGCGGAACTGCTTACTGCCGACCCTGATAGCGCCGCGATCCATTGTCTCGAACGCGCCATGCGGCCGCCAGACGCCCTGCGCGCTGTGAAATGAGCGAGCGAGCCACTGCCGTCATCGTCGCGGCCTACAACGCGGAGGCGACGCTTGGGCGCGCGGTAAAGTCGGCGCTCGCCCAACCCGATGTCAGAGAAGTTTGCATTGTCGACGATTGTTCGACGGATGACACGCGCGCCTGCGCCGAAAAGCTTGCCCGAGCGCACGAGAAAATCCGTACGCTCTCGACCGAGCGCAACGCCGGGCCGGCAGCGGCGAGGAACCTCGCCATCGCGGCCACCGTTGCGCCATGGATCGCCGTCCTTGATGCGGACGACTATCTGCTGGAGGGGCGCATCGCCACGCTTCATGCGCTTGCCGGGGACGCCGACTTCATCGCAGACAGCCTTCTGCGCGTGGCGGTAGGAGAGGATCCGCCTCCTATAGCGGGCGCGCTGGAAACCCATTCGCTGGACTTTACGAGTTTCGTGCGTGGAAACCTGGGCGCCGAAACCGGTCCGCTGGACCTCGGCTACTTGAAGCCAATGTTTCGTCGGGCTTTCCTGAACCAGCATCGCTTGCGCTATCGCGACGATATGCGTTTGGGCGAGGACTATGAATTCTATGCGCGCGCGCTCGCGCTTGGCGCGCGGTTCTTGACCTGCGGGCCGGCAGGGTATGTCTCGGTGGAACGCAGCGGCTCATTAAGCAAGGCGCACAGCGAAGCCGACCTGCAGCGTCTGCGCGATTGCGACGACGCTCTCGCGACGCTTCGTCCGCTTTCCCCTGAGGAACAACGCGCGTTGAGACGTCACTGGAATAGCGTCGACTGCCGTCTCCAATGGCGGCGACTGATCACGGCAGTCAAAAACCGGGACTTTGGAGCTGCGCTAGCAACCTTCCGCTCCCCACATGCAGCCCTGTTCCTGGCAACCCGCTTGGGCGAGCAGGCTTGGCTGCGCAGCTCCGCCATTGCTCGGGGCGTTGCTCCCGGGCCATAAGTCACATTTTTATGCATTAACGAAGGCTGTGAGCGACGCTGCGCAACGCGCTCGCGTGTTGAGCGTCCCAGAACCAGCGTGCGGGTTGTCGCAGTGGGCGCATTGCGGTGGTCCGCCGCTTGCGGCGCGCGTCGCTTGGCGTACAAGACTCGGGAGGATTGCACCAAAAATGTCCACGCCAGTCTGGCACACCCGGCGCGCCTTGCTGGCCGCCCTCTCCATGGGCGCCAGCGCCTTGGCGCTGGGAGGGTGTTCAACCATTCCCAGCACTCCGGACGACATGGCGCAGCCGGTCGAGTATAGGCTCGGCCCGGGCGACCAGTTGCGGATTACGGTTTTCAATGAAGCCGATCTGACAGGCCAGTACGTCGTCGGCTCTCAAGGTACGATTTCCTATCCGCTGGTTGGCGAGGTCCGGGCTGGCGGACTGACGATTTCGGAATTTACCGAGAGCCTGCGACAGGCGCTCCAGCAGTACATTCGCCAACCCAATGTGAGCGTCGAAGTCGCCAACTATCGCCCCTTCTTCATTTTGGGCGAGGTGCAGCGGCCCGGCACATACCCCTACTCCGCCAATTTGACCGTACTCAACGCGGTCGCAACGGCGGGCGGTTTCACCTATCGCGCGAACCAGTCGCGTGTCTTCATTCGTCACGCCAACGAACAGGAAGAGCGCGCTTATCCGCTCACGATCGCCACGCCAGTGCTGCCAGGAGACACAGTCCGCATTGGCGAACGCCTTTTCTAGCCTCGCCCGTTACGGGCAAGCGCGCACAAAGCGCGTGAATTTGGTCACGAAAGACCGGCAAATGCAGCGGCGCAGTGCATGCATGAGCAGCGGCGAAAGACGACATCGCCCGAGCCTTTGTGCTAGGGTGAGCCCGTTTTTCGGCGGCGCGGCCGAAGCGCTGCGGTTAGTTTTGCGGGCGGGGGCTCGCGGTGTGCACACATGAATATTATGACGCGTGAACCTGCCTCTGGCGCGCCTGGATACCCGCCCGGCGCACCCCAAGGCTTGGCCGAACTATTCGGCATAACCGGCGCGCTGCAGATGCTGCGCCGGCGGATGCTGATCATGGCGCTCGTAGGCGTCACTGTCGCCGTGGGCGCTTTCGCCTATTTGATGCTGCAGACGCCGCGCTACAGCGCCACAGCGCTGGTCATGATTAACCCGCGCCAGGAACGCGTGCTCGACAACGAAAGCGTGATCGGCCAGTTGCCGCGCGATTCCTCGACGATCGACTCTGAGATCGAACTCCTGCGCTCGCCCGCGCTCCTGAACGAACTGGGCCAGGCGCTCGGCATGATGCGCCGGGACGATCCGGACGCCATGACCGCCGAGGAGATCGGCGCGAACCTGGGCAGCGCCATCCAGGTGCGGCGCCGCGGCCTAACCTTTGTGATCGAGATCACGGCCACCTCGACCGATCCGCAGCGGGCCCAGCTCATCGCCAACACCTACGCGGACGTCTATATCGCGAGCCAGGTCAACGCGCGCGTCGACACTGCCGCGCGCGCCAATTCGTGGCTCGCACGGCGCCTCGCGGAACTGCGCGAGGATGTGCAGGCGAAGGAATCGGCCGCCGAAACTTTCCGCGTTCAGAATGGCATGATGAGCGCCCAGGGCACGACGCTCGCCGAAAGTCAGATCAATAACGTGCAAAATCAGGTGCTGCAGGCCCAGGCCGACCTTGCGGAGCGCGAAGCCCGATACCGTCAGCTTCAGGAAATGCGCAACTCCGGGGCCTCGCTGGAATCGATCGGCAATGCCCTCAATTCCAGCACGATCACCACGCTGCGCGAGCGCGAGGCGGAGATCGCCCGCCGCCAGTCCGACCTTGAAGCCCGTTACCTCGACACGCACCCTGCCGTGCAGGCGATCCGCGCCGAGCGGCGAGACATAGAAGCGCAAATTCAGCGCGAAATTCAGCGCATCTCCGTCAATCTCGGCAACGAGGTGAATGTCGCGCGCGCGCGGCTGGCTACGCTGCAGGAATCCCTGCGCAGCGCCGCCGGCGATCTTTCCGACAATTCCAGCGCCAGCGTCCGGTTGCGCGAGCTGGAACGCGAGGCGGCCGCCAGCCGCCAGGTCTATGAGAGCTATCTGCAGCGCTATCAGGAAATCGCCGACCAGGATCAGCTCAATACGTCAGACGCTCGGCTGATGGCTTACGCTTCGGTTCCGAATGCGCCGTCCTCGCCGCGGCTGCGGATCGCCGTGGCGCTCGCCATCGCTGCTGGCCTCCTGCTCGGCCTCGGCGCAGGAGTGGTTGCGGAGATTCTCGACCAGTCGGTGAAGAACGCCGACGAACTGGAGGCCAAGATCGGTTACCCGGCCATCGCGTCGATCCCGACCATCTCAAAGCGCATGATGCGTCAGATGCCCCCGGCTGAGCGCCACCCCTCGGGGTATCTCGTCGGCCGGCCGATGTCGGCCTTCACCGAGGCGCTGCGCGTGCTGCGCACGGTCATCGTCTATTCCAAGCTCGATTTCTCCATAAAGGTCGTCGCCGTCACCTCGGCGCTGCCCGACGAAGGCAAGACGACAATCTCCATGTGCCTTGCGCGCGTGGCGGCAATGTCGGGTCAGCGCGTCTGCGTGGTGGATTGCGATCTGCGCAAACAATCCATCAACGACGTCATCGACATTGAAACCGACATCGGCATCCTGCAGGTGCTGGCTGGCGAAGCGCCCTGGCGCTCGGCCATCGTACGCGATCCAAATTCCGATGCGCACGTGCTTCCGGTGGCCACGTCCGGTTTCACGCCGCGCGACGTGTTCGGATCGGACGCCATGTCGCGCCTTATCGGCGAACTGCGGTCGCACTATGACCTCGTCATCCTCGACTGCGCTCCAATCCTCGCGGTTGCTGAAACGCGCGTGCTGGTGAAGCACGCCGACACGGTCGTCATCGTCGCCCGCGCCGGCCGCTCGCACATCGGGGCGGTCCGCACGGCCGTAGCGCAGACCGAGGCCGCCGGCGGCAAGGTGCTGGGCGTGGCGCTGAATTGCGTGCTGCCGCATTGGCAGTCGTATGCGGACTCGCTCTACTTCTACCAGGCGAAGTCGTACTACAGCGTCTCCTGACGCATGGCCCTATGAGCATCGCCTATTTCGCGCACGAACTGGCGGACGCGGCGGTGCACAAGAGAGTGCGCATGCTGCAATTGGCGGGGCGCGAAGTTGTGCTACTCGGCTTCGAACGCGATCGCGGCGCCGGCGCGCCAGCCTCGCCCGAGGGCGCCATTGTGCTCGGGCGCACCCAAAACCAGCGTCTTCTTGCGCGCATATGCGCCGTGCTCGCGGCCATACCGCGCGCATTGCGTGCGAGGTCTGCGTGGGGCGACGCCGATTTGATCGTCGCGCGCAACCTGGAAATGCTGGCCTTGGCGCGCGTACTTACTCGCCTGACGGGCTCGCGCGCGCAAATCGCCTATGAATGTCTCGACATCCACCGGCTTGCCCTGTCCAACAGTCTGGCCGGCGCCATCCTCCGGTCGGCCGAACGCCTGTGCCTGAAACGCACGGCGCTGATCGTCACCAGTTCGCCTGCTTTCGAGCGGCACTACTTTCGCACTCGCCAGCGCTTCGCCGGCAAGATCGTACTAGCGGAAAACAAGGTGCTCGCGGCTGGGGACGTCTCGCCGGTCGCGCGCTCGCCCGAGGCGCCCTGGCGCATCGCCTGGTGCGGAGTGTTGCGCTGCCGCCGCAGCTTCGACCTGCTCGCACGCCTGGCCGAACAGAGCGGGGTGAAGGTCGACCTTTGGGGGCTGCCGGCGTTGGACCAGATTCCCGATTTCCACGCTCGCGTGGCCGCCGCGGCGAACATGACGTTTCACGGGCCATACACCCCAAGCGATCTGCCCCGCATCTACGCGCACGCTCACTTTTCCTGGGCGATCGATTTCTACGACGCCGGCGCCAATTCAGATTGGCTCTTGCCGAACCGGCTCTACGAGAGCCTGTGTTACGGCGCCGTTCCGATCGCGATTGAAGGCGTGGAGACCGCGCGCTGGCTGAATGCGCGCGACGTCGGCGTCGTGCTCGAAACCCCTTTTGAGCAAAGTCTTGCAACCTTCTTCGCCGCGCTCACGTCCGGCGCCTACAGCCGGCTGCAGCAGGCGACGCAGCGTTTGGCGCCAGAGGCGACGCGGTTCACGCCGGAAAGCTGCCGCGCGTTCGCGGCCGAACTTGCGGGCGCGCCGTTATGAGCCCTCGTCTTCTGATCGTCGTTCCGTGTCTCAATGAGGAAGCGCACCTGCCCGCTCTGCTGGAGACGCTTTGCGGCGATCCCGCAACCCAGGCCGCACGAATCGTCGTCGCCGACGGCGGCTCTGTCGATCGCAGCCGGGACATCGTGCGCGAACGCGCCGCCGCCGATCCGCGCATTGTGCTGCTGGACAATCCCCAGCGGATCCAGAGCGCCGGCGTCAATCTCGCAGTCCGCACGTGGGGCGCCGACGTAGACATGCTCGTGCGCATCGATGCGCATGCGGCCTACCCTGCGCGTTACGTCTCTCAGCTCGTCGCCGCGCAAGCGGAGAGCGGCGCAGACTCCGTCACCGTGTCCATGCGCGCCGCCTCGCTTCCAGGCCGCTGCTTCCAGCGCGCTGCGGCGGCCGCACAGAACAGCGCGCTAGGCACGGGCGGGTCGCCGCACCGCGCGGCCGGGGCGCGTCGCTGGGTGGACCACGGTCATCACGCATTGTTCAAACTTTCCGCGTTCCGCGCCGTCGGCGGCTACGACGAGAGCTTCAGCCACAACGAAGACGCCGAACTCGATGCGCGCCTTGTGCGCAATGGCGCGCGCATCCTGCTCGCGGCGGATATTTTGATCGACTACTTCCCGCGCGCAACCGCTCCTTCGCTCGCTCGGCAATACTTCAACTACGGTCGAGGGCGCGCGCGCACGGCGCTCAAGCACAAGCCGTCCTTGAAGCCCCGCCAGTTGGTCCCGGTGGCCATCGCGCCGCTCGCTGTGATGGCTTTGTTTGCTCCGCTCTGGGCGTGGGCGGCGCTCCCCGCAGCGATGTGGCTTGCCGCGTGCCTAGCCTGGGGCGCTTGGCTGGGCCTGCGCGCGCGCAGCTGGTGCGCCGCCGCCGCCGGCATCCCGGCGGCGATCATGCACTTCGCTTGGTCTTTGGGCTTTTTGCGCGAAATCGCAGCCGCAGAGCGCGCGAGCGCGCATTCCGCCATCGAACACAAGCGGGCTTGACGTTCAGCCGGCTACGCGGCTGCGCCGCCGGATCGGCGCGTCGTCGCCGCGCGGGATCGGCCGCGTGCGTTTGATCTTGGTTGGGCGCCACAACTCGCCACGGTCGCGAAGGCCGCGCAGCGCGTCCGACAGGATGACGATATCCGTCATCAGCGACCAGGAGAACGCATATATCTTGTATTGGCTCGCCTGCTCTTCGTCCGCATCGACGATGGTGCTGATGCCGACCACGCCCGGGCGCGCGCTCAGATAATACCGCTTGCCCGTTTTCATCGGATCGAGCTGTTCCTGCGACAGCGGAGAGGGTCCCACCAGCGACATGTGGCCGTTCAGCACGCTGAACATGAGAGGCAACCGCTCGAACGTGCGACGCCATTTTTCACGACGTGTCTCGGCGCGGCTGGCGATCGCGTTCCAGTCGTTCGCGGGCGCCTCTTCGCCGGGGCCATGCAGGTGCGCGATCTGCGCTGTCGGCGGTTCAAGCCTCAGCGTATAACACCTGAACGCGCGACCGCCGTAGCCAATCCGCTCATGCGCGCAGAAGACGGGCGCGGGATGCTTGATTTTCGACCATGCCGCCGCAATCAGCATCGCGGGCAGCCACAAGGGCAGCGCGAGCACGGTCAGCGACACGTCGAATGCTCGCTTGCTCCAGCCGCCGAGCACGGGATCGTACGAGATGACGGGCGCGCTCGCGAGGTCGCGCCTAAGCGCCGCCTCAAAAGCACTGCAATCTTCCGCGTTCTGCGTACCTGGCTGATCCGAGGACCCGCGAGGCATCTGGATAAGCATGGGCAGATCCTGACCCCGTCGTCGTGAGATTAGAAATCCCGTACAAAACTTCAACGGCGCGTTAGCAATATTTCCCTGGCGGCGTCCCCAATCCACAGGGCGCTCTTTTGACGCGAAAAAAAGCGGCGCCCGGCCCTCCGCAGGCACTCGCCCGGGATGCCTGTGAGCGCCCTAACGGCAAAATCCAGTCGAAACCGGGCGGCGCTCGGTTATACAACACGGTGTGAAGCCGCCGCGGGGGCTAGTTCGGGATCGTGCCGAAAGCAGAGCCGTCAGGAGATCGCAAACTTGACGTCCCCCGTGGCTGAAGAGCGTTCCCATGTGGACGGCGCGTCGGCTAAGCGCACGCGCGTTCGCCGCCGCCGCACGGAACGCGCCGGCGGCTTGGCCCTCGCACGCCTCGCCCGGGCCGCCAAGCGTCAAGCGGTATTTGTTAGCGCCCTGTGGCTGCTGGCTTCCCTCGCCGGCCTTTGGTTTCACACCGCTGGCGGCGCCATTCTTACGATTCCTGCTGCGGCCATGCATGTCGGAGCCGCCCTTGGCGTTGCACTAATCGGCGGCGCCATCCGGGAGCTCGGCCGCAACACGATCACCTCTGTTTCCAGCTTCGGCAAGAAGCGCGGCAACATCGTGTTGGGTGCGGCGCCTCTGCTCACGCAACGCGCGCTGCGTCAGCTGCCGCCGGATCAACGTTCTCCGCTGGGTTGCGTCACATACGAACCCTCCTCGCCCTTCGCGGGCGCGTTTCGCGACCTGCAGAGCGCCATCACGGGGGACGGCGTCGTCGCTTTCATAGGCGCCTTCACCGGCGATGGAGCGACGACGTGCGCGTTATGCGCTGCGGCAAGCGCCACACAGCAAGGCCGCTCAGTTGTGATTGTCGATTGCGACTTGCGGCGGCGCAGTCTGACCAGAGGTTTCGGCCTCACGCCGGAGCTCGGCGTGCTCGAAGCATGCGAGCAACCGGAATACTGGCGCGACTACGTTGAGGAGGAGCATGAAACGGGACTCTACTTCCTGCCCGCGGCCAAGCCGGTGTCGCCTTGGCGAACGCTGATCGGCCAAGCGGGCTTTCCCGCGCTGCTGAATCAGCTCAGCGAAGCCTACGACTTGGTGGTGCTTGACTGTCCCCCCGCTCTCGGCAGCGCCGAGGGGCCGGTCATGGCGCGCTTCGCCCAACGGGCTATCGTCGTTGCAGTCTGGGACGAAACGCCGATCGGCGCGGTTCGTCACGCCATGCGCACCCTGCGCAAGCCCGACAGCACCAGCATTTTCGTCAATCGCGTGCCGCCGGGATATCGCTTCGGCCGGATCCGGCCGGATTAGTCGCGGGGCGCGCCGCCAGCATCGTGTCCGGCGCCAGCGCGCCGCCTATGGCGATCGAGAGCTGCGGAAAGACGGGCGCGAGGTTGCCCCGGAACGCGGGCGCATGCGCCCATTCGGGGGTTGCAGGTCTGCTTTCGATAATCAGCTTGCGCGAACGGGGTGGCTTGCGCTGCAGCAACGCCTGGATGAACGGCGCATTGGCGCCGCCGCCCACGGCGATGGTCTGGATGCCGCGCCGCTTTCGCTGGATCGCCGAATCCCGCACCGCTTCCATACTGACGTCGTAGGCGTGCTGCAGATTCTTTTCGAACTCGCGGAAATCGCGGTCCTTCGCGACGTCGCGCATCGATACGTTGATGGTGCGGTTTTCGTGGCGCAGCATGGCTTTGCCGTCGGCAAAAAGACTCTCTTTAATGTCGCGCATTCGGCTCATCAGAAGACGCCACAAGATGGTTTGCTGCTCGGCGTCGCGCGCCCAGGCGTTTCGCTCGATCACAAGGTTGGCGACGACGCGATCGATGAAGTCTCCCGCCTGTTTGAGCGTGACCCGCGCCTCGGGCAGTTCTTCCATGCGCCCGCCGCTGCGCGCGATCGCCGCGATGTCGGTCGTGCCCGCCCCCATGTCGACCACGACCATGTGCGAAGCGCTCTCTTCGAGACCGATCGAAGTGTAGGCCGCCGCGGCTGTCGCTTCGAAAACAAGGCCAAGGCGAACGGAACGCGGCTGCGACAGGGCGCGCGGCAACGCGTCCGTGACAGCCTTCAGGGAAAGGCCCTGCGGCGAGAGGATCTTCTCGCCGGTCGCGGCGCGGAACGCTTCTGCTTCGCCGAAGAGGCGCACCACTGAGTCATGCAGACCCCCGCTGTCGCCGCCGCGCCACGCCGGCGCGGCATAACGGTGCTCGAGGTCCGCGTCCGCCAGCACTGGATCGGCCCGCACGGCGCGCTCTGTAGCGGCGAGCAGATAGGCCAGATACAGCACCACGAGGTCGCGCATTGGAAAAACGCGGTGCGGATCGATCGAAGCCGGAGCGCCCGTATTCAACGCGCGGTCGAGATCGCTGAGCGAGAGCAGCGTCTTGAAAGACCGGAGCGCCTGGCGCCGCTTGTGCGCCAATGCGTCGGCGCGCAGCAGGGCCGCCCGTCCGAACAGAATGCGATCGTCGTCGACGAACACCGCGCTATCGAGCAGAAATGGATTTGCGCCTTCCTCCCCTGACAGCATGAGCGGCCGCACGTCCTCGGGATGAAATCGCGACCATGCCGCCCGGGGCGCTGCGGCCGCCTTTGAAAAGGCGGTGCCGAAGTCGACGCAGAGCGTCCACGCCTCGGCCGGGCTCATCATGAACCCTTTGTCCGCGCCGCTTTCACCCGCGCTTTGACCAACACGTCCGACCCCCGGGTCACGCCCGCCTGCGCGATCCGGACGCGCCTTGGGGCCCGTTTGGCCGAAACGGCCAGCTCGTGCAGCGCCGGATCGTAATCCTCCAGCGCCCGGGGCCGACCTAGCCTGGCAAGACCCCGCCGTCGCGCGGCGCGACCCAGGGCTTGCTGCAAGAGCCCCAGCGCCTCGCGCCGCACCGTGTCTGACTTGGTGCTAAGGGCGATGTCGCACTCGACCAGGGCCTCGGCCAGCGCGACGTCGGCTTCCGCCCAGGCAGCCTGGGCCAGCGCATCGACGGCGGGGCCAACGCGTGGTGGGGCAGCCCTGCTGGCAGAGCGCTTCTTGACGGACTTTCTCGCCGGCGGCATGTGCAGGTCCAAGCTCAAGCGCTTAGCTTAACGCCCGCCCCGCCATTGCCTAGCGGCGGATGCTGATGCCGAGCGAGAAGCGGTTCTCGTCAAATTCGGCCGTCGGCACGTCGGACGACACTTCAGCATGCTCGTAGCGGGCGCGGATGGCGACATAGCGGTTGACGAAGAAATCCGCGCCCACGTCGCCGTACATGAAGTCGTCCTCGCGCACGATGGTGTCGTAGTCGCGCGTGCCAGCTTCGACACCGGCCGTCAGAATGATATTGCGGCGTAGTTCGTGATCTACGCGCGCGCCATAACGGGTGTCGATGTAAGGCAGCGCGGTCGTTGCGCCGACAACGTCCTCGGAATTGCGCCGAGCATGGAACGAGAGCGTGGTCAGACGCGTGATGTACCATTCGAGATCCGCGGACGCAGCGAAACCATCGCTCGACCCGCCAAAATCGTAATCGCGCTGAAACTGCCCTACGGCGACTTCGCCCTGCATAAGATCGGTCAAGTTGAGCGTCGCGCCGACGAGATAGGTCTGCCCCTCCGAGCTGAGCGCGGGAGTGTTGTCGTAATCGCGCTCATCGGTGCTGGCTTCGAGCAATAGGCCCACGCGCGGCGTCAGTTCCAATTCGGCGCGCCCGGTAAGCCGCGTTTCATTGAAGTCGCGGAAGCTTTGCAGTCCGTCGTACTCATGCTCCAGTTCCGAGAGCGTCGCGCCAACGCGAAGGCGGTTGAACCGATGCTGCGCGCCGATCGCCAGTTCCGTGCGGTCGAACTCGGCCCGCGGAATGCCCGCCGCCGGCGCATCCGGATCGCGCCGCGACTCCACGTCGTGTGCGATGTACGCCCGCGCGTTCACATTGGTGCTCGACCCGATGTCGAGACGCCCAGCTACGCCGGCGTACGAGGTGTCATAATCCTCGCTCGAGAATTCGTCGTAGCTGACCGTTTCCGCGCCGGCCTCGAAGGTCAAGGCGTGACGCGACCAATTGCTCTGCAGTCGCCCGCGCAAGCCGGCCGTGAAGATGGTGTCCTCTTCTTCGGCGGTCTCGGCGGCAAACACGTTGTCGGTGGTGGCCACGCCCAGATCGAGCGAACCGTGCAGGATGAAGGCGCCGACGGGAATGCCCGGCGGGTCGAACTCAGGGCGCGGGCGATCGCGCACCGAAACGCTCTCTTCCGGCTGAGCGAACGCATGCAAAGGCGCCATCGCGATCAGCGACGCTGCGAAAATCGAAAGAACAGGACGTATCCGCACGGAGTGCTCCCCCACAGCCATGAACGCAGTGGGTCTCACCGCGTCGCCGGGCCTCAATTGCAGGATCGATCGATCCCCAGAACTGCCCCGGATTGCAACAGGTTGCGCTTTGGGCGGGAAAGTCGGTGGATAACCACGCTTGCGCCTGCCGAATTCCGTCATGCTGACCTCCGTGCGACGCGCCAGCGGTGCACGAGGAGAGCAAACGTCCGATTAATCTGGCCTGCGCCGCGTTAATGTTGGGCCATGGCGGTGCGGATCAGCTCCACGCCCCAACTCCCGGCGGCGATCGCCAAGGCCCAAAAAACAGCGCAGTAGAGCAGCACCCCGGAGACCACCAGCCAGCGAGGATAAGGCCGACCCACGTATGGCTTGGTCGAAACCGCCTCCCGCGGGGCGAGCTTCGGGGTCTCCCAATGTTGGGGGCGACGTAAAGCGCCCAAACGAGGCCTCTTAAAAAAAGTCGCGCTGCGGGCGCATCTAACAGGAAACGACTCTACTGGGGAGAGCGTTCCTGGCAAGCTAACAGCGCAGCCTAGCCAACCGCGCGACTAGGATTGCATCGCACAATGGCCGCGTGCCAAGGTCGCGGGCCATTTGCGAGGAAAATGGCGGGGGTCGTTAGAAAATGGCCAATCAGATGATCGAGGCGGGTTCGGCAGTCCGAATTCCGTTTCGTGGCCGGCAGAATGTTGGAGACCGTTACCGGGTGGCCGAGGCGCGCGTCGCGCACCGGATCACCGACCGCCGCCTTATCCGCAAGGTCAAAGCCGCCAACAGCCCGCTGAAGCGGGGCTTCGACGTCGCCGTCGCCGTCGCGGCCCTCCTTTTTCTCGCCCCCATCTTTGTCACCATCGCCCTCCTCATCAAGCTCACCGACCAGGGCCCGGTCCTGTACAGACACACCCGCGTCGGTCGTCAGGGCGAGCGGTTTGAGTGCCTGAAGTTTCGCACCATGGCGGTTGACGCCGAAGAACGCCTCGCGCGGATTCTCCTGGATGACCCTCACGCCGCCGAGGAATGGCAGGAGACGCAGAAACTGCGCGACGATCCGCGCATCACAGCGATCGGCACGTTCCTGCGTAAGTCGAGCCTCGATGAGCTGCCACAGCTCTGGAACGTCATCCGCGGCGACATGAGCATTATCGGCCCTCGACCGATCACGCGCGCCGAACTCAACCGTTACGGCAAAGAGCGCCGCTACTATCTGCTCGTGCGCCCGGGCATCACCGGACTCTGGCAAGTCAGCGGCCGCTCCAGCACCGGCTACGAACGCCGCATACGCTACGACCGCGAGTACCTCGAAGAATGGTCGTGGCTCGGCGAGTTCTGGATCCTGCTCATGACCCTGCCCGCCGTCCTCAACACGCGGGACGCCTGCTAGTCAGCGGTCCGATGACCGACTGATTACTGACCTCTGAAGGCCCGTTCCCCCGGCCGCGGCTCGCGCGGCTGAAGCGGCTTGAACACGCCCGTGCCCGTCAGCAGCGTGCGCTCGCCGGACCAGACCCGCCCGCGCACGACGAAGAGCGTGTTCTCCCTCGACAGCACCTCGCCGCCGCCTTCGACCCAGTCGCCAAGCCGCGCGCTGGAAAGAAAATCCACGGTAAGGCGCACGGTCACCCAGTAGGAAGACGTCTCCACCGACACGATGTGACCCCAGGCCATGTCGGCGAACGTCATCAGCATGCCGCCATGCGCATTGACCATGCCGTTGGTGTGATGGTCCTCGACGCGAAAGGCCAGCGTGTAGGCGTCGCCCGCAACGCGCCGGTAGAGGGGCCCGATTTGGCGGCCGAACCCACGACGCCAATCGAGCGCGACGTAGCCTTGAGGGATTTCGAATTCGGCAGGTGCGGCGAGATCGTCGGACATGCCCAACACGCTAGCAGAGCACAGCACAAAAAACGAAGGGCGCGGCCCCGCATACAGCCGCGCCCATCGCCTGTTCAGGGCCCCCGCCCTATTCGAAATACGAGATCGTCCTCGATCTCGACGATGTCTTCCGCTTGCACGGGCTCCGTTGACGACCGTTTCGCAGCCCGCATCCCTCGGGGCATGCCGTTCACCATGTCGCTGCGAACGTCATAGCGCGCCGCGCGGATGGCGGGGTGAAACCCGACATTGTGCAACGCGATCTGCACCTCCAGTCCGCGGTCGCGCCAATAAGCCTCGATCTTTTCTTTCAAGGCTGTAGCGCCGTCGCGGGAGCAATAATCCGATTCGCCGCGCGACGGCGTGAAAGACTGCCAAGGTTCCCCGCCGCCGTCGTTCTGAAGGGCGAAAGGTTTCATGGTCATGTCCTCACTACCTGGTTCCAATTCTTGGTGCGGGACCAAAGATGGCAAATAACTTGGCGCGCGAATATTGCACCTAAGTCGGAGCCGAAGGTCTAATCGCTTCGCCTGAGAAACGGCCTAGAGCCTTCGACCTATTTTTCTTGCGCCGCGGCCGGCGCAAGTTGGCTCCTCATGCGCGCCAAGCCGTTCATCCTTGTCATCGAAGACGACTCCGCCGCGGCGGACTCGTTGCTGCTTGTGCTGCGCGATTGGGGCGCCGAGGTAATCCACGGGCGGGACGGAGACGCCGTGCTTGCGGCGATCGGGCCGCGTGTTGGCGAAGTGGCCTGCATCATCACCGATTTCCATTTGGGCCGGCCGCCGGATGGCATAAGCTTGGTCAAGCGCCTGCGGAACTCAGCGCCGGGCGCTCGCGTCCTGGTACTATCGGGCTCCTTTTCCGGGCACGCCACCGCCGAAGCCGCCGCGGCCGGCTTTGAGGTAATGCATAAGCCGGCTCGCGCCGGGGCCATCATCAACTGGCTCGAGCGCGCCTGATCGGCGCCGCGGGACGTTGCGAGGGCCGCAATGGCGCAGCCGTTGGATTTTCAAACCGTTTTTCGCAACGTTCCAGACCTCTACCTCCTGCTCGACGCCGATTTTGTGATCGCCGACGTCAGCGCGGCCTATTTGCGCGCCACCATGACCGAGCGCGAGGCCATCGTCGGGCGGAACATCTTCGATGTTTTCCCTGACAATCCGGACGATTCCGACGCCGATGGCGTTCGCAACCTGCGCACCTCGCTGGAGCGGGTGCGTCGAACCAAGGCGCCGGACGCCATGGCCGTGCAGAAATACGATATCCCAAGACCCGACAGCGAAGGCGGCGGCTTCGAGGAGCGCTATTGGAGCCCTGTGAACACGCCAATTCTCGACGAATGCGGCGATCTGCTCTGCATCGTCCACCGCGTCGAAGACGTCACCGGCTATATGCGCCTGCTGCAAGAGGGCCAGATCAAGAGCGCCAAGACTGACGCCTTGCTGAGCGAGAAGGAACAGATCGAGGCGGAAATCATCCGTCGCGCGCACGAGGTGCAGGACGCCAACCGCAGGCTGGACGCAGCCAACATCGAACTCGAAAACCTTTATCGCGCCGCACGTGACGCTGAACTGGCGAAATCCCGTTTCCTCGCTGTCGCCAGCCACGACATGCGCCAGCCGCTGCACGCACTGACGCTCTACCTCGCGGCGCTGGCGCGGCGGGTGGACAATGAAGAGGCCCGCGACATCCTTGCCAAAATGGAGCGCGCCACCGAATCCATGATCACCATGTTCGGCACGCTGCTCGATCTCGCGCGAATTCAGGCGGGCGTGGTCAATCCCGAAATCGCGCCTTTCGCCTTGCAGGACGTGTTCGAATGCATCGCCGCTGAGCATACACAGGGCGAACTCGACGTGCAGCCGACAACGATCACGCTCTATTCCGATGCGGCCCTGATCGAGCGCGCGCTGCGCAATCTCGTCACCAACGCCATCAAGCACGGGGGCGGCAAGGCGCGTCTCAGCGCGCAGGCGGTAGGCGATCGCGCCGAAATCGTTGTCGCCGATAATGGGCCAGGCATCGCAAAAGAAGATCAGGCGCGCATCTTCGAGGACTTCGTGCGCATCGAACGGCGCGGCGCCAGCGGGGGGCTGGGGCTTGGCCTTTCTATCGTGAAAGGGATCTCCGCCGCGCTTGACGTCCCCGTCGAAGTTGAATCCGAACCAGGCAGGGGCGCCCGCTTCATTCTGCGGCCGCGGCTGTCCGCCGTCGCCGCGGCGAGCGAGCGAGCGAACGACGATGTGGCGTCGCTCAACGGCGCGCCCGCCCTCGTTGTCGACGACGACGCTACGGCCCGCGAAGCTGTCGCAGCCGCGCTCGCAGACATGGGCGCCGAGGTCCGCACGGCAGGAAGTGAAGCCGAGGCCGAAGCCCACCTCGCAGAGGGGTTTGCGCCGCGTCTGCTTGTGATGGATCTGCGCATCGACAACGAACTGCGCGGCATCGACATTGCGCGCCGTCTCTGCGCGCGACTTGCCAAGCCCCCGCGGGTCGTCGTGGTCACCGCCGATACGGCCGCTGACACTCTGGCGATGTTGCGCAATTCGCGTTTCGCCTGGCTGATCAAGCCGGTCAACCCGCGCGACCTCAGCCGCATGGCCGCCGTCCAGCTTGCGGCAGGGCGATAATCCACAATTACTACACTAATGCGACTTGATTTTCGCGATCGCTTCGGCGCGCGTGCGCACGCCCAGTGCGCGATAGATCGCCGCCAGATGTATCTTTACAGTGCCTTCGGCAATATCGAGCGCGCGGGCTATCTCCTTGCTGGCGCGGCCCTTCAATAGCTCTCCCAGCACTTCCTTCTGCCGCGTGGTCAGCTTCTCGCCGCCATTCAGCTCGATCGGCGCAGTCATCCGCTGCGCCTCGTAGGGTTCGCGTCTGCCGAGGGCGGGTGGGACAAAAATCTGACCGTTGAGGATGCCGCGAATGGCCGCTGCGATCTCATTGGCGCCCAATGATTTGGGAATGTAGCCATGCACGCCCGCACTCAGCGCCGCGATGATTTCGTTGCGGCCCTCCATTGCGGAGACCACCGCCACCTTCGCTTCCGGAAAACCATCGCGCAGCGCAGCGAGCGCTTCGGGCCCGGACATGCCGGGCATGTTCAGATCGACCAGAACTAAGTCGCCCGCCCCCTCCTGCGTCAGGATTTCGATGGCTTGGTCGAAAGTCTCGGCTTCACGCACATCATCGGCAGCCAAGACATCCAGCAGCAATTGCTTGAGCCCGCTACGAAACAGCTCATGATCGTCTGCGATCATCGCCCTCAGCGGCATGTCACGTCACTTCATTGTCTGCTTGGTCACGACGCATGAACGCCCGTGACCGACGTTTGGCCCTCGCGATCATGCAATGGTTCGAGGGCGTACTCAACTGGGAACCAACGACGTTTAACGACCTCCGCCCGGCGGCGTTCCGCCGACAGCGCGCATGGCCGCTTCCTGCGCCGGCGTTTCACTCGCCCGCACTTGGCGCATTGTGTCGATCCGCGAACGCTCAATCTGAAAGAGTTCGAGTTGCCTGCCCTCGAGGTTGCGCCCGTTGGCGAGGCGCAGCGTCATCGGATTGATCTGCTGGCCGCGGCGCAGCACTTCGTAATGCAGGTGCGGCCCAGTTGATCGGCCAGTGGTTCCCACATACCCGATCACCTGACCTTGCCTTACGCGCATTCCTGGCCGCAGACCTCGAGCGAAGCGCGACAGGTGTGCGTAGGCCGTTTCATAACCATTGGCATGCCGCACGCGCACATAATTGCCGTATGAGCCGTACGGCCCGGCGCGCACCACTGTTCCATCGCCTGCCGCGAGAATTTCGGTTCCTGTCGGCGCTGCGAAATCCGTCCCGCGATGCATGCGCGAATAACCCAGAATTGGATGGCGGCGCATGCCGAAGCCAGATGACAGCCGGGCGCCGTTGATGGGCGTCTTCATCAGGAAGCGGCGTGCGCTCCTGCCTTCGGCGTCATACCAGTCGGGACGCGAGTCTCCTGGCGCCAGAAAGAGATAGAAGGCGCGCGAGCCGCGGCTCGATTCAAGACCGACAAACAGAAGTTCGCCTGTGCGCACTGTGTTGCCTTCATCGTCGTAGAAGCGCTCGAACACCAGTTCAAACATGTCGCCGGGACGCACGTCGCGCTGGAAGTCGACGTCATAGGAGAACACGTCGGCGAGCGCAGCCACCTCCCGATCCGTCGCGCCGTGTTGGAGCGCGCTTGCATAAAGACTTCTCTCTATGGGCGCTGCAATGCGCGCCATCTCAAACGTCAACGGCATCAGAAGTTCGCGAGCTGCAAAGCCTCCGCCAGTCATGCGGTTGGCTGTGACCGACGCGCCCGGTTCGGAACGGAAAGCGATGCCGGTCAGCTGCGATTGGCCGGCGCGCCGGGAAAAAAACAGGCTGACAGGTTGGCCGGGTCTCAGCCGACGCGGATCGTACGCCGCTCCGATCGACGCCGTGGCCGCGCTCGCTTCCGCTGGCGAAGCGCCCGCGCGAATGATCAGGCTCGCCAACGTCTCGCCGTTGGCGACGCGCACTTCGCGCGCTTCGTGCGCAAGGTAGGGTTCGGTAAAGGCCGTAAGCTCTGCGCGGCGCGCGGCCTCTTCACGGATTGTTGAGAGCTGTGCAGCCCGCGCCGCGCCGCCGGTTCCGAACAGACCTGCATGCCACGCGAGGGCCAGACCAATGGTTGCCGCAGCGCTCATAACCATGAACGCGGCTAAACCTTTCCGGGCCTTCATGAGGCGATGTGTGAAATCTGCGCTCAATCTCACGCTCCCAATGACGGATTCCGCGAAAAACACACAAAGGACAAGCCTTTTCGCCTTTGGTTATCCGACCGGAAACCGGGTTGGCGGCATTCCGTGAGCTCGGGGCGGGCGCCTTTTCGAGCGCCTCGGTCGAGCAAGGACCGCGCCAAGCGAAGGATGATGGCACATAGGTCTGACCAGGCCGTTGCGAGTCAAGCACAGGCGGCGCCGCAGCCGCCGAACTCGCCGCGACGGGCGCGCCGGTTTCTGATCGGCTGGACCACAGCGCTCGCCGCGCTGGGCGTCAGCACTGCTGCGCTCGCCGTCGCGCTCTGGCTCATGCGGTTTCCAATTGCTGAATTCTTCCTCAACGCCGCGCTGGCCGAGCGCGGGGCAGAAGCCGATTTCGACATCGTACGTCTCGACCTCGGCCGCATCGTGCTGCGCGACGTCCGCTTTGGCGCCGAAAGCGCGCCCGACGCCCGCATAGACGTTGTCGAAGCGCGTTGGAGCTGGTTCGGCATCGCGCCCCGACTGCGCAGCGTGCGCGTGCTCGCGCCGGAACTGCGTATGCGGCTGACGCCGCAGGGCCGTGTATCGCTGGGCGCGCTCGATCGCATCCGAGGCGCGCCGGGCGTGCGTCGCTTTGCGCTTCCACCGATCGCCCTGACGATCGAAGAGGGACGCGCTGTCATCGCCGCGCCGTTCGGCGATCTGAACGCAACATTCCAGGGGCGAGGGACACTCGGCGCGGATTTCGCCGGCGCAGCGCAAATCGAGCGTTCGACGCGCGCCAGAGAGCATTACGCGCTGCGCGAGGGCGCAGCCGACCTCCTGATCGTATCGCGCGATGGCGGTCTTGCATTTCGCCTCGACGTCCAAGCTGGCGAACTTGTGTGGGCAAACTCTCGTACACGCGATGCCCGTGTGCGGCTGATGGGCCGGGCCCCGCTCGACCTTGCTCGCTACGACCTGCAGGCGACATGGCGGATCGGCAGCTTCAGCGCAGAGGACATTTCCGCCCAAGGCCTCGCTGGGGCGCTCGGCCTTGGCGGCGTTGCGCAGGAAAACGCCATCAATCCTGAGGCCTGGGAAAGCCAGCTTAGGCTCAACGCGTCTTCGCTCACCCTGCTTTCCAACACATTCGCACAGCTCCGCCTCGACGCGCGCGCCGAGGGCGGCGAGGCGCGCGGCCAGGCGACCTGGACGCTCGGGGCCGAGCGCTTCGACGGGCTTTCGCTGATTTCGGAACAACCCGGCGCCAGCGGCGCCGTCACATTCGATGTTGAGACAGGCGACATGCGCGGGGAGGCCCTGCTGACGCTCGCACGTGCGCGTCTCAATGAGGCCGCTCAACAGCGTATCCGTCGCGCGTTTCCCGAACTTGGCGGCACGCCCGTCGCGCCGACTTTCGCGCGCGCCGAGCGGTCGCTGGATGCGGCAGCCGATCGCTTCGACCTCACGATTCCACTTGCGCTCACGCGCGCCAACAACAATTCGCGCCTCTACGTCGCTGCGCCGGCAGAAGCGCACGCCGCAACCGGCGCGCGCCTTCGCCTGTCACCGTTGCGCGAGGACGCGCCGGCGCTGGTGCTGCAATGGCCTGGTCCGGCCTTGCACGGCACCGTGGCGCTCGAACTCAGCGGCGGGGGGGCGCCCGACGCATCGCTGCTGCTCGATACGGCCGATTGGGCGCCGCGCGGTCCCTTCGAGGCCGACGGCACGCTCACGCTCGCCAACTGGCGCGCCGACGACGCCAGCATCGCCGCGAACGAACTTGGAATCAGCATCTTTGTGGCGCCCGGCGGAGGCGGCCGCGTCGAACTGCGCGGTCCTGCGCACATCTCCGGCCCGATTGGCGACGGCCAAATGCGCGATCTTGCGCCCGATCTCGACATAGCGGTGCTATGGAAACCGGGCTGGCGTGTCGTCCCCAATCGCGGGTGCTTGCCCACGCGCATCGGCGGACTCGATGTAGCGGGCTTTTCCTTCGCTAACGGCCGGTTGGCGCTCTGCGCCCTCGGCGGCGCGCTAATCGCCGCGGACGCAAGCGAAAATCTCTCGGGCGGTTTCAACATACGCCAGCTCGCGCTGAACGGGCGTATGACAGGCCGGGCCGCTCAGCCAGCGCGGCTCACTTCGGCGAGCGTGACCGGCCGCTTCAGCGGCCGCGTCGGCGACGTGGAACTCGCCATCGAAGCGGATGCGCCGCGTCTGTCTGTCGACATGGGCGAAAACCGAACGCTCGCCCTCGTGCTCGGGCGGCTCTCGGCCAATGCGCATCTTTCGCAAGATTGGCGTGTAGTCGGCGCGTTCGAAAGCGGCACGCTCACCGATCCGTCCCTGCCCGGCAGCGTGTCGACCATCGAAGGCGAATGGAGCGCAGAGCCAGTCGACGGCCGCGCCGTGATCCGCATTTCGTCGGGGGATGCGCTCGTCACAGCTAACCAGCCGAGCACCGAGGATGAGCGGGTGCTGTTCCAGCCAATGCGGCTGGCCAATGTGGACGCTATCCTCCGCGAAGGACGCTTGGAAGCGAATGGCGACATCGTCCTCAACGAACCGGAGCACCTGCTCGCCGGTTTTAGCGCCTGGCACGAAATGGAAGAGGGCGTCGGCGGGGCGCAGGTTGTTGCGCCCCAGATCGTTTTCAGCGAACGGCTGCAGCCCTACCAGATCACCGAGCGCGCGCGCGGCGTGATCGAGAATGTCCGGGGGCCTGCGTCGGCGGTCGCAGACATCAGTTGGTCGCGCCAAGAGATCGATGCGCGAGGAACGCTCACGCTAAGCGGCGTTTCGTTCGCCACCACGACCCTGCCGATCGTGCAGGACGTGCGCGGCGTCGTGGCCTTCGACGATCTCTTTGCGCTGACCACCCCGCCCGGCCAGCGCGTATCGGTGGGCGTGCTCAACCCCGGCATCGCCGTGCGCAACGGGATCGTGCAATTCCAGCTTCTGCCCGCGCAGCGCATCAACATAGAAGGCGCCGCCTTCGAGTTCGCCGACGGCGTCCTCGCCATGCAGCCCACGACGGTCACGCTTGGCCAGAGTGAAACGCGCATCGTGCTCACGCTCGCCGACGTTGACGCGGCCAGCCTCATCGCCACGCTCAACATCCCCGATCTTGCCGCCACCGGCCGGCTCGAAGGCACATTTCCGCTGCGCCTCACGGCGCGCACGGCGTTCGTCGAGCACGGCGTGCTGCGCGCGCTGCCGGACGGCGGGCTCATCTCTTACACCGGCGACGCTGGCGAGAACGCCACCGGCGTCACGCGCATCGCGTTCGATGCGCTGCGCGGCTTCCGTTACGATTCGCTGGCGCTCACGCTCGACGGCGACATTTCCGGCGACGTGCTGACGCAAATCGACTTCAGCGGCGAAAACACGGGCCGCCCGGTCGACCTGGGTCCCATCGCGCCTGTGCCGGGCCTGGGCAACATCTCGGTGGTGGGCGTGCCTTTCGACTTCAATGTCAGCATTCGCGCGCCCTTCAGGCGCCTCGCGCAGACCGCCGCATCGATCACCGATCCCGGCGCCATCCTCAACCGCGCGCGCCAGGACGAAGACGTCGAAGTGGAGGTGGATGCCCAGACCCCAGCCCCAGCCCCTGTTGACCAGCCCGGCCCGGGAACCAGATAAGGGAACGGCTTCAGCGCCGGTTCAGGCTGGCGCCGCTAGGAACCCAACCGGAGGCGCCATGCGCACGCAGTCCCATCTGCTGATCCTGTTCGGCGCGGCCGCGATCGCCGCCGGCTGCATTCCCGTGCAGATCCAGGCGCCCGACGAACCGATCGAAATCAACCTCAACGTCAACATTCGCCAGGAAGTGATCGTGCGTCTGGAACGCGACGCCGAAGAGCTCCTGGAAAACAATTCCAATCTGTTCGGAGGCCCTTCGCAATGATGCGCGTATTCTCTGCTGCGCTGATCGGGGGAGCGCTTCTCTTGGCCGCGCCCGCGCAGGCGCAGAACGATAATGTGGTGGCGCAAGCGCGCGCGAACGGCCAGGTCGGCGAACAGGCCGACGGCTATCTGGGCTTCGTCTCGGGCGCTTCGATTTCAGCCGATCTGCGCGGCCGCGTGGAGCAGATCAACATTCAACGGCGCGCGCTCTATACGCGCCGGGCCGCGGAAAGAAACGTCTCGGTCAACGAAATGGCGGCCGCCGTCGCCTGCGAAGTGTTCGAACGGCGCATCGCCGTCGGCGAACGCTACCGCAATGAGCAAGGCCAATGGCGCCAGCGCACGGCCACTGCGCCGGTGGAAATGCCGAGCTTCTGCCCGGATTAATCGGCCGCACTGCCCGCCAGCGACGACGATGCCCACATAAGGCTTCATGAAAGTCTTCCTGCTCGTGCTCGTCCTCGGCGGCCTGCTGGCCGTCGTGATGTTCGGCGTCCTCACCAGCTGGGACGCGTCGGAGATGAGCATTCACGGCTGGATCGCGCTGGCGCTCGGCACCTTCGTGTCGCTTGCGGTGGGCGGAGGGTTAATGGCGCTTGTCTTCCACTCCGCGCGCAAGGGCTATGACGACCGCATCGAAATGGATCGCGCCGACGAGGGCTGACCCTTTATGGTCAGGCAGAGCATAATGTGGTAGGCTCAAGTCGAATGGCCTCCCGCAAAACCGCCGACCGCTTCGACAACATCTACAGGCACGGCTTCGTGCGCGTGGCCGCCTGCGCGCCCGTCGTCGCGCCCGCCGATCCCGCGACCAACGCCGAGCGCATCCTCGCCTTCTGGCGCGATGCGGACGCGGAAAAAGCCGCGCTTCTGCTCACGCCAGAACTCTCGCTCTCCGGCTATGCCATCGACGACCTCTTCCTGCAGCAGACGCTGCTCGACAGCGTAGAAGCCGCCATCGCCAGGCTGAAAGCGGAAAGCGAAAAGCTGTTTCCAATCCTCATCGTCGGCGCGCCCATTCGCGTCGGCGCGGCGCTTTACAACTGCGCCGTCATCATCCACCGCGGCGAGATCCTCGGCGTCGTGCCGAAATCCTATTTGCCGAACTATCGCGAATATTATGAGAAGCGCTATTTCGGCATGGCGTCCGATGCGCATGTGCGCGTGCTCGCCTTCTGCGGCGGCACGGTCTCGTTCGGCGCCAACCAGGTGTTCTTCGCCGAAGACAATCGCGACTTCTGCTTTCACGTCGAGATCTGCGAAGATTTTTGGGCGCCCTCCCCGCCTTCGACCAAAGGCGCGCTCGCCGGCGCGAACATCCTGCTCAACCTCTCCGCCTCCAACGTCGTCATCGGCAAAGCGGAGGATCGCAAGGTGCTCTGCGACTCCCAATCGCGGCGCGCCGTCGCCGCCTACGTGTTCGCAGCCGCCGGCCAGGGCGAAAGCACCACCGATCTTGCCTGGGACGGCCAGATCGTCGCCTACGAGATGGGCGAACTCCTTGCCGAAGGCGAACGCTTCTCGCGCGCGCCCAAACTCGTCACCGCCGACATCGACGTTGCGCGCATCGCCCAGGAGCGCTTGCGCAACGGCACGTTCCGCGACGTCGCCGCGCGCCTGCGCGAGGAGCTTTCGCTCTGGTCGCGCATCCGCTTCGAACAGGCGCAGCCCGCCGGGCCGCTGCCGCTGAAACGCAAGCTCGATCGCCTGCCCTTCGTGCCCGACGATCCAGAGCGTTGCGACCGCGATTGCTACGAGGCCTACAACATTCAGGTCGCGGGCCTGGCCAAGCGCATCGAAAGCACCCGCAGCAAACGCGTCGTCATCGGCGTATCGGGCGGCCTCGATTCGACGCAGGCCCTCATCGTCGCGGCGCGCGCGTTCGATCTCCTCGGCCTGCCGCGCAGGAACATCGTCGGCGTCACCATGCCGGGCTTCGCCACGAGCGACGCGACCAAGTCTCATGCCTGGGCGCTGATGAACGCGCTCGGCATCGACGCGCGCGAAGTATCCATCGAACCGCTGGCGCAGCAGATGCTGAAGGACCTGAACCATCCCGCGTCGCGCGGCGAGCCGGTCTACGACATCGCCTACGAGAACGTGCAGGCCGGCCTGCGCACCGACTATCTCTTCCGCCTCGCCAACAGCGAAGGCGGCTTCGTCGTCGGCACCGGCGATCTTTCTGAGTTGGCGCTCGGCTGGTGCACCTACGGCGTCGGCGATCACATGAGCCATTACAACGTCAATGCCGGCGCGCCGAAGACGCTGATTCAGCACCTGATCCGCTGGGTCGCCCGGCAAGACATCTTCGACGCGCAGACTTCCAGGACGCTGCTCGACATCGCGGCGGGCCAAATCAGTCCCGAACTCATCCCCGGCGAAACCCAGCAAAGCACCGAAGCGGCGATCGGCCCCTACGAGCTGCAGGACTTCTACCTCTTCTACCTGACGCGCTATGGCCTCAAGCCCAGCAAGATTCTCTTCCTCGCCTGGCATGCGTGGCGCGAGAAATACGATTACGCCACGCTCCGCCGCTGGCTCGAAGTTTTCCTCACCCGCTTTTTCGCCAACCAGTACAAGCGCTCGGCGCTGCCCAACGGCCCGAAAATCGTCTCGGGCGGCGCGCTTTCCCCGCGCGGCGATTGGCGGGCCCCCAGCGACGCATCCCCCGCCGCCTGGCTCGCCGAACTCCACGCCAACAGCCCCGACAAGCTGGACTAGTCCCTGCGCCCATCGTTTATGCGCGGCATGATCGATGCGCTTGGAAGCAAACCCGCCTCCCTCCCCCCTTGTGGGGGAGGGATGGGGAGGGAGGGCGAACGACTAGGCGCGCTCCCCATCCAGTTCGCACACACTGCCGCGCGCGTCCTACAAGATTGCGCGCTGCACATCGCCCCCCACCCCCTTTCCCCGCCCAACAAGGGGGCGGGGAGATGAGACCAACGCTTGACGACCTCATCGCCCTCGCCCTTGCCGCCGGCCGCGAAATCATGGCCGTGCGCGACGCCGGCTTCGACACGCAGACCAAGCTTGACGGCTCCCCCGTCACGCTCGCCGATCAGCGCGCCGAATTCATCATCGAACACGGCCTCGAGGCGCTGGCGCCCGATATTCCTATGATCGGCGAGGAAGCTGTCGCCGAAGGCCGCATCCCGGAATGCGGCGATACGTTCTTCTGCGTCGATCCGCTCGACGGCACGCGGGGTTTCGCCAAAGGCGGCGATGAATTCACCGTCAACATCGCGCTCATCGAGAACGCCGCGCCCACACTCGGCGTCGTCTATGCCCCCGCCACCGGCGAGCTTTATGCCGGCCAGCCGGGCCGGGCCTTGAAGATGCTGTGCGAACCGCACACGGCGCGCCCGATGACGCCGCTCGAAGACATCGCCCCACCCCTCTCTCCTCCATCGCGCTGGCGCATCGTCGCGTCCGATTATTCCGGCCGCAACGAACGCACGCAGCGCTTCGTCGCCGCGCTCGACGGCGTCGCAGCGCACGCGAGCTCCTCGGTGAAATTCTGCCGCCTCGCCGAAGGCGCCGCCGACCTCTATCCGCGCTTCGGCGAAGTGAGTGAATGGGACGTCGCCGCGGGCCACGCCATCCTGTGCGCCGCCGGCGGCGACATCATGCGCCTCGACGGCCCGCCATTGCGCTACGGCGATCGCGCAGGCGGCTTTCTCATCAAAGGGTTCATCGCTTATTCAACAAGCGCCGCCAAAGCCGCCGCGCTCAAGGCGCTCTGATCAAAACGCGCCCCGTCATACCGGAGCGGCGCGAAGGGCCGAACCCAGAATCCAGAATTGTCACGCAACGATGTGTTTTTTGGATTCCGGGTCCGTCAGTTCATTCCCGCGAAAGCGGGAATCTGCGCGTCCAGGAATGACGGTTTAGCCGCCATCGCTCCGGAGAATGGCGACACTCAGGGCTTTTTAGCGACTTAACCCCGCTTTCTCCTCGCCTCGCCATTCTTCATTCGGCTCGCGGCGCGCTTGAGCGTGGCTTGCATGCGCGACTGCCATCCTGGTCCTCGGGCCTTGAACGCTTCCAGCACCTCGCGATCTACGCGCAATGCGATCGATTGCTTGGGCGCGTTTCCCTGCGGCGGACGCCCGCGCTTTGAGGGCTTCATCCGCGCCAGCAGGTTCTCGGGGATTTCAGGGAAATCGTCGGCCCGCGCCGTACGTTTAGGATCTCGCTTTGACATAAGCCGTTCTCTCTTTCTTTGTGGCCAGTCGAAGGCTGATCACCCTCACCCTATCTGCACCGCGCGGCGAGAACGCCAGCGCATAGAGCTTCGCGCCAATGGGACCCAAGGCGAGCCAGCGTTCCTCGCCGTAATCGAAACGGTCATCCAGAACCTCGACCGCTTGGGACCAATCGAAGCCCTCGACGACGTCAAATGCGCAGCCGTGGTTCTTCTGGTTCTGCCGGCTTTTGGCCGCATCCCATTCGTACTCCACATGGAAATATGTATATACATAATTCTGCGAAGTCAAGGAGGCGCCGAAGTGAGGCAGGATGGCGCTCCTTTGATGGATTCGCGGGGATAGTCACCGCCGCTATCCATGGCATTTACAACGCAACGCGTTGAAAACAAACGCGCGAAAAATTTTCAATCCGACCGACTTGGGTTGGCGCGATACTGCCGCGCATGCAAACCCATCGCCCCATCACCAACACGCACCGGCTCCAGAGGCTCGTCCTTTGGGCGCTCGCCGTGCTCGTGTGGATCGAGGCGATTTTGTTCGGCGGCCGCGAGATCGACTGGCGCCACTGGCGCCAGCGCCGCGATCTCCTCTCGCTGCCCGGACTTACCCACCTGGTCGGCAAGCTTTTGCTCGAACGCGCGCGGCAGAGGCGGCGCTGTCGCGCGCGATCGCGAGGCCGATTGTTTTCGAGCGCCGCGTCACGCGCACGCCGCCCTCCGGCGCGCGCGCCTTGATCTCCGCATCGAGCGCCTCCGCCGCCGCGCGAAAGCGCGCCTCGATCGCGTCCGCTTCTTCCATGCTCGGGCTGCGCAAGTCCCACACGAATTCGCAGCGGCGCGCCAGGATGTTCGCCGCCGTGCCGCCCTCGACCTTGCCGATCGTCATGGTCGCGCCGGGCGGCGAATAATGCCCATCGCGCGCCGTCGCGCGCGCCTCGCGTCCCATCTCCGCCACCAGCGCCATCAGCTTCAGCGCTTCCATCACCGCCGAGACGCCCTGATCCGGCAAACTCGAATGCGCCTCGCGCCCGGTTGCTTCGACGAAGAACGAGCGCACGCCCTTGTGCGCCGAGACGACTTTCATGCTTGTCGGCTCGCCGATAATCGCCGCCGCTGGGCGCGGGACCGCGCGCACGACCTCCGCGATCAGCGACGGCGCGCCGAGGCAACCGATCTCTTCGTCATACGAGAACGCAAGGATGATGGGCCGCATCAGGTTCGCCGCGCGCATTGCGTCCGCATGCGCCAGCGCCAGCGCCAGAAAGCTTTTCATGTCAGCAACGCCGCGCCCGTAAAGCTTGCCGCCGCGCTCCGTCACCGTCCACGGATCGCTCGACCACGGCTGACCATCGACGGGCACCACATCGGTATGCCCCGACAACACCACCCCGCCTTCGACCGCGGGCCCGATCAGCGCGTAGAGATTGGCCTTCGAACCCTCGGCATTCATCACGCGCCGCGAAACAATTCCTCGCTGCGCAAGAAACGCCTCGACCCATGCGATCAGCGCCAGATTCGAATTGCGCGAGGTGGTGTCGAACGCGATAAGCTCGCGCAGCACGTCACGCGTGAACGCAATTCCGCTCACGCGCTCACGGACCTGGCGCGCGCACGGGCTGGCCGCCGGGTTCCTGGAACGCCAGCAGCACGATGCGGAAGCGCAGCGCGGCGTTGGGCGGAATGGGTCCGCGTCCTTCCGCCCCGTATCCGAGCGAGCCCGGGAACGTCGCGACGACTTCATCGCCCGGGCGCATGTGCGTGATCGCTTCGGAAAATCCGCGCACGACGTCCCGCAGCCCGAATTCCGCCGGCTCGTTGCGGGCGAAGGAGGAATCGAACACCTCCCCACCCTCGACGAAACTGCCTTCGTAATGCACCAGCACGTTCGCGTTCATGGTCGGCCGGGGCAGCGCTTCATCATTGCTCCGCCGCACGAATTGCAGCTCGAGTCCGGAGGGCAGACGCTGCGGCTCTTCCTGCACGGCGCGGCTCATCGCCTCTGCCGCCTGCTGCGCGGCTTCCGCGTCAGCCTTCTCCGCATTGCGGATTTCCTGCATCACGCCGTCGTCGCCGCCGCACGCCGCGACTGCCAGCAGCGCAGCTGCCGCGAATAAGAATCTCATCATCTGTAAAGCGCTTCCGTTTGGTCGATGCTCATCGGTTCGGCTTCCGCCGCCCGCTCCCAGTCCTGGAAAGCAGGATCGGCGAAAATGGTCGCGCAATAGGCTTGGGCGATGTCCGGCGCGCTCACCTTGTACGTGCGCAGCCGCGTGCAGACGGGCGCGAACATCGCGTCCGCGATCGTGCGCTGCCCGAAGAGGAAATCCCCCTCCCCGCCATAGCGCGCGCGCAAGCCGCCCCACAGCTCGTAAAGACGCTCGAGGTCAGCGCGCGTCTCTCTGTTCCATTCCGGTTCGCGCTCCAGGCGCCGGCGGATATTGCACGACATAGCCTCGCGCAGCGCTGCAAAGCCAGCGTGCATCTCGCACGACACAGACCGCGCCTCGGCGCGCACGAGGGCGTCCGCCGGCCACAGCGACGGCGTCTGCTCCGCCGCCCACTCGCAGATCGCCAGGCTTTCGTAGATCACCGCATCGCCAAGGTGCAGCGCCGGCACGCGTCCGCTCGGCGAGACCGCGCGCACCGCCTTGATTTCCGAACGCCCATAGCCCTCCCCGCCCAGCGGGATGAGGTTCTCCTCGAACGGAATGCCGCCCCACCTCAGCGCGAGCCAGGCTCGCATGGACCAGGACGAATAATTCTTGTTGCCGATGTGGAGAACGGGCGGGCGGGCCATACCGGCTTGTTTCAGAGGCGCCGGATGAGATCAAGCCGCAGCGGCGCCGCTTCCGTAGCTCCGCGGCGCACGCTACGCTGGGCTGCCTGGGGGAGGAACCAGTCTATGCGTCTTGCAGCCGCGGCGGCCACAATCGCCGCATGTGTCCTTGTCAGTGTCGCGGTCGGCGAACCCGGTGCGGTCTCCTCAAGCCAGCTGACCAGCATCATCGGCGGCAACGCGTTCGATATCGAGCGCGCGCCCGCCATCGCCGGCAAACAGACGGGGCGCAACAAGCCCGGCGGCGCCGGTCCGGCCGGCAACGACAGCTGCCGCTGGGCCAATGACGGCGAGTGCGACGATCCCGACATCGGCACGGGCGCCTGCACGCAAGGCACGGACTATTCCGATTGCCGCCGCATCCGCGAAGGCCGCGAGGACGACAGCTGCCGCTGGGCGCGCGATCGCGAATGCGACGAGCCGCGGTTCGGGACCGGCGCCTGCGCCCAAGGCACCGACCGCACCGATTGCGGCGACATCGCCTGGCTGCGCAACCAGACCGACGCGTGCGCCACGTCCTTCAACGGCGTCTGCGAAGAACCGGGCCGCGGAGACGGCTCGTGCGCGGCGCGCACCGACCGCAGCGACTGCATCGGCCGCGAGCGCCCTATGACGATCAACGATCACTATTTCGGACGCGACGATCGCGTCCGCGTCAACATCCAGCAGGCGCCGTGGCGCTACATGGGCCGCTTCACCAACGCGGCCGGCGAACAATGCACGGCAACGCTCATCGCGCCGAACGTCATCGTCACAGCCGCGCATTGCGTGCACACCAATGCGGGTCCGACCACAGGCGGCGAGTTCAGGGCCGCGGGCGGCGCCACGGCGCGCGCGACGGCCTACCTCGTCAGCAACCGCTACGACTATCAGCGCTTCAGCACTACGGACGATATCGACGGCCTCGATTGGGCGCTTATCCGTCTCGACCGGCGGCTCGGCGATCAACTCGGCTATGCCGGGGTTCGCAATCTCACCGCCCAAGGCGCGGCCGCCGCGCGCGCAGCTGACCTTTACCAAGCCGGTTATTCCTGGGACACGGGCGATACGCTTTCGGCCAATGTCGGGTGCCACATCGTCGACATCTTCCCGGACGGCACGTTCGCACACGAATGCGATACCACCCGCGGCGACTCAGGTTCGGCTTTCCTTGTGCGCAATGGCGACGCCTTCGAGGTGATCGGCGTAGATTCCAACTTCCGCTCCAACCCGAATGGGCCGTTCATCTATATCGCCGTCAGCGCCTCATCCTTCCAGCCGCACGTTGCCGACTTTGTCGCGGGCCGCAGCGGCCGCGCGTTTGGCGCCCGGGGCGGCCGAAAATCACGATAGAAAAGAGAACGGCCCTGACCGCGGCCGCCCGGACCGTGCACGCCAATATGCAGTGAAGAGGAGGTCCGGCGTTTGCTTCGCGCGTGAGGCGAACAGCACAGGACGCAGGCGTGCGTGTCGAAACGATACATCCGAAGGAGCTGGGGCCGGCGGAGATCGCCCGCTGGCGCGCTCATCAGCGTGCGCTTGACTATCTTCGCAGCCCTTACCTGACGCCCGACTGGGCGCAGCTTATCGGAGCCCTCCGCGACGACGCGCGCATCTGTGTGCTCGAGGACGGCATGGGCTTTCTCGCTGTGCAGCGTCTCTCGCGCTTCGCCGCCATGGGCCTGGGCGCGCCCATTGCCGATTATCAAGGCCTTATCGCCGAGCGCGCGTTAACCCTCGATGCCGGCGCGCTATGCCGTGAGCTCCGCGTCGGGCGCATCGATCTTGTGAACGCGGCGCCAGGTTCAATAAAGAGTCCAGCGGGCGCCGACGCCTCATGGATTGCCGACGTCAGCGGCGGCCGCGATCTCTACGAAGCAGCGCTGCGAGCGCGGCGTGCGGAATTCGTCCGACAAACCGACAAGAAAGCGCGCAAGTTCGCGCGCGAAAGCGGAGAGCTCGAAATCCGCGCCCGCTCCACTGAACGCATGGACTTCGAGACGCTGATCCGGTGGAAGAACGATCAGCTGCAGCGCAGCGGCCAGCCGCTCATCTGGGCCAAACCCTGGGTGCGCCAAGCGCTCGAGGCGTGTTTTGAAAGAGACACGCCCGACTTCGGCGGCGCCCTCTTCACGCTTCATGCGAGCGGCAAGCTCGCCGCCGCCGCCTTCTGCATTCGCAGCGCATCGGTGCTACATCTCTGGCTGTTGGGCCATGACGACCGATTCGATCGCTTTTCGCCGGGCATTCATCTCACGCGCGCGATCGTCCACTGGGCCGGCGACCATGGGTTCGCCGAAGTCGACTTCGGCGCCGGCGACTATCAATACAAGCGCCAACTCTCCACCAGGCAACGGATGCTGGAGCGCGGCGTCATGGCTGGGGCGTCCTTGTCCGGCGCCCTACGCCGAACCGCCCACGGCTTGCGCGCGCGCATGGAACGTCTGCCGCAAGAGCGGCTGGCCGCGCTGCCTGGCCGAGCGATGCGGCGCCTCGACCTGATGCGCGCGCTCGCCTAAATCTGAGTTCCGCGGAACGGCGCTTTTCCCCCAGCGTTGGCGGGCGGCGGAGATTTTTCATGCTGCAAAACGGACCTGCTTGGTTCCTCCTCGCGGACGGAAGGCGCGCCCGCGTGCTGATCGAAGAGCGACGCGGCGCACCGCTGAAGGCCCCGGAGGAATGGGAGTTGGAGATCGAGGACCAGGATCTCTACGATCCCCAGGACCGGCCCCCGCGCGGGTTCGACCGGGTTGGGAGCGGCCGCCACGCGATGGATAAGGGGCGCAACCTGCATGAGCAGGAGGAAGGAAATTTTCTGCGGCGAGTCGCTCAGCGAATCGGCGAAGCCGACAAGCGCAAGCAATTCGAACACCTTGTCATTGCTGCGCCGCCTCGCGCGCTCGGCGCCCTGCGCGAACTGCTTCCGCACGCGGTGCAATCGCGAATTCGCGCCGAGACCGCGAAAGACCTGCTCGATGAGGACACCGCCAAACTGCGCGAGCGTTTGACTGAACTGCTTCGGCAGTAGTGGCCGGATGGCGACGCCGGACGGCGCTGTTCAAGCTGCCGCCGCCGTGGTTTCCACCGGGTCGTGCTCGGCGACGAAGTGCCCCGGACCGACTTCGATCCATTGCGGCCTGTATTGAATCGCGTCGGGATCGTCGATCGCGCGCGATTTGAGAAAACGCAGGCTGGCGCGGGTGTCGAGCGGACTCGGCAGATCGCCGACGAGGCGCACGCGCGGCTTGTTGCGGGCGACGTCCGGATCGGGCGTTGGAGCAGCGGCGAGCAGCGCCTTCGTGTAGGGATGGCGCGGATCGGTGAGGATGGTCTCGGCGGGGCCGTACTCGACCGCTCGACCGAGATAGAGCACGAGTACGTTGTGACTGATCTCGCGCACGACGGCCAGATCGTGGCTGATGAACAGCATACTGGTGTGAAACTCGCGCTGAAGATCGATCAAAAGTTTCATGATCTGCGCTTGGATTGAAACATCGAGCGCCGAAACCGCCTCATCGCATACGACAAGCTTCGGCTTCAAAATCATTGCGCGCGCGACGCCAACGCGCTGGTTCTGTCCGCCTGAGAGTTCGTGCGGATAGCGGTTGATCAGGTCCGGATCGAGACCCACCTGCGCCATCATCGCTTTGACGCGCTCCTCGCGCTGCGCGCGCGTCAGGAGCGGCTCGAACGCCAACAACGGCTCGGCGATCGAGGCGCCCAGCGTCATGCGCGGATCGAGGCTGGCCAGCGGATCCTGGAACACGATCTGCAAATCCTGCCGCGCCTTGCGGATCGCCTCCTTCTCGCTCGGCACCAGATTGCGGCCGAGGAAGGAGACGCTCCCCGCATTGCGCGGCAACAATTGCACGACGGCCCGCGCGAGCGTGGACTTGCCGCATCCGCTTTCGCCCACAATGCCCAGGGTTTCGCCGGCGCGCAGGCTGAAGCTGACGCCGTCGACGGCGCGCAGTTGCTTGGTCTTGCCGAAGAGACCGGCGCTTACCTTGACGGGAAATTGCACGCGCACGTCGTCAACCACCAGCAGCGGCGGGCCCGGATCAGGCGGCGCCAGTTGGTGCGAGCGCGCGCCGTCGATGCGGGGGACGGCGCCCAAAAGCATGCGTGTATATTCAGCTTTCGGTCTATTATAGATTTCTTCGACCCCACCGGTCTCAACCACTTCGCCGCGGCGCATCACCGCCACGCGCTGCGCCATGCGCGCGATCACTCCCATGTCGTGCGTAATCAGCGCGACGGCCGCGTTGGTGTCCTTGCGAAGGTCTTCGATAAGATCGAGCACCTGCGCCTGCACCGTCGCGTCGAGCGCAGTGGTCGGTTCATCCGCCACGAGCAGCGCCGGCTCGGCCATCATCGCCATGGCGATCATGACGCGCTGGCGCATGCCCCCGGAGAGTTCGTGCGGATATTGAGTGAGCCGTCGCGCCGCCTCGGGAATGCGCACGCGCTCGAGCCACTCGATCGCGCGCTGACGCGCGGGCTGGCCCGTCAATTTGAAGTGATGTGCGAGCACCTCGCTCATCTGCGCTTCGACCGTCATGTGCGGGGTAAGCGCGGTGAGCGGATCCTGGAACACAAACGCCACATGCCGGCCGCGGAAAGTGTCCAGTTCCTTACGGCGCATGCCGAGCACTTCCTGGCCGCGAAACTTCACTGAGCCGGAGACCCGCGCGTTTTCCGAGGAAAGCCCGAAAGCGGCGAGAAAGGTCTGGCTCTTGCCCGAGCCGCTTTCCCCGACGACGCCCAGGCATTCTGCCTGATCGATTTTCAGCGAGACGCCTTTGACGGCCTCCACCTCGCCGTCCGGCGTGTCGAACGTGACGGAGAGATTGGAAATTTCGAGAACGGTTTCAGTCATGGGCGCGGAGACTAGCCAGCGAACCTGTAAAGTCCATTGCCGGGCGCCGCGCCGTTTCGGCTATAGGACGATATCGCGACGGAGCGCCTCATGGCCCAGATGAATTACCTCACCCAATGCACGTTCGATTTCGGGGCGCTCACACAGCTTCCCAAGGTGCTCAAGGGACTGGGCGTTGCGCGGCCCTTCGTGGTGACCGATCCCGGGCTGAAGGCGAACGGCTTGCTCGACCGCCTGCTTGCAGCCCTCGCTGAGCCGCCCGCCGGCCTCTTCAGCGACACGCCCGCAAACCCGACGGAAAGCACGGCCGCGAAAGCGGCCGACGCATATCGCGCATCGGGCGCGGACGGCATTCTCGCTTTCGGGGGCGGCTCTTCGATGGACCTCGCCAAAGCGATGGGCCTCATGGTCACGCACGAGGGTCCTTTCGAGCGACTCGGCGGCTCCAAGCGCGGCATGAAATTCATCGGCGCCATTCCGCCGCTTGTCGCTGTTCCGACAACGGCGGGCACGGGCAGCGAAGTCTCGCCCGGCGCAGTCGTCATCCTCGACAACGGCATGAAGGAGACATTCGTCTCAGCGCACCTCGTGCCGAAGGCGGCCGTCTGCGATCCCGAACTGACGCTCGCCTTGCCGCCGCTGCTGACTGCGGCAACGGGCATGGACGCGATGACGCATTGTATCGAAGCGGTGCTGACGCCGGTCGTGCATCCGCCGGCCGAAGCCATCGGCCTCGACGGCGCCGAACGCATCGCCCTCTGGCTGGAGCGTGCCGTGAAGGACGGCGGCGATCGCCAAGCACGCTGGCACATGATGATGGGCTCGTTCGAAGGCGCGCTCGCCTTCGCCAAGGGCCTCGGCGCAGTGCATGGACTTTCGCACGCCTTGGGCCGCATTCATGAGCTGAAGCTGCACCACGGCACGCTGAACGCCGTAATCCTTCCGCACTCATTGACCATGATTGCCGAAGCCGGCGCGGCGCAGGACAAATTCGCTCGCCTCAGGCGCGCTCTCAATCTCGCGCCGGACGCCGATCTTGCGCAATATATTTCAGAACTGAATGCGCGCATCGGCCTGCCGCGTTCGCTCTCGGCCATGGGCGTCAAGCAAGAGCACGGCGAAAGCGCCATCAACTACGCCGTCAACGACATCGCCACGCTGTCGAACGCAATCCCCTTCGATGCGGACAAGTATCGCGAGTTATTCCGACGCGCGCTGTAAGCCTCGGCGCAGCTTCAATCCACGCGCGCGAGGAAGCCCAGCAGCGCGTCCCACGCTTCCGGTTCATCCAGCATGGGCGCGTGGCCGATATTGTCGACCGTCACGGTTTCCAGGTCGGGCTTCAGCGCGCGCATGTTTTCGACAGCCTCGGCGGTGAATAGGTCGGAAATCGCGCCGCGGACGGAGAGCATCGGCGTCTGCGCCAGCGCGCTGAACAAGGGGGTGAGATCCGGCCCCGGCGCATCGGCGTCAAAGTCAATGAAGGCGAGCGCAATGTGCGGATCGTAAGTGGTCTCCAGCAACCCGTCCTCCCGCTCGCGGAAGATTCGGCGCGCAAAGGCGCGCCAGAACTCCTCGTCGTCGAGCCGTTCGGGATAAGCGCCGCCATTGACGGCGCGCGCGGCGGCGGCAGCCTCGCTCCAGGAGGCAACCGGCTCACTGCGGCCCACATAAGAAGCGATGCGCGCCAAGCCCGCGGGATTGATGTTGGGCCCGATGTCATTGAGCACCGACGCCGCAACGCGGTCGGGCGCCATGGTCGCAACAACCATGGCGATAAGCCCGCCCATTGACGTGCCGATGAACACCGCTTTTGCAATAGCCAGCGCGTCCATCAGCTTGAGCACGTCCTGCGCATAAACCGCGGGCACGTAATGCGCGGGGTCGGGATCGTTGGCGCTCCTGCCCCGCCCGCGCATGTCCGGGGCGACCACGCGCCGCCCCAGCGCTGCAATGCGCGGAGCGACAATTTCGAAATCGCGCGAGTTGCGCGTCAGGCCGTGGAGGCAAACCACGGGCAGACCGGTCTCCGGCAACAGCGGCGGATAATCGCGCGCATAGAGCGGCAATCCGTCTACCGTTGCGACGATGCGCTCCTGAAAGCCGCCGATGAATTGAGACGCGCCAGAATCCATACTCGGCCCCTCATCCCGGCGCGCGCTCACGCATCGCCGTGGCGTTGACATCGGCATAGGCGACGGCCCGCATCGCGCGCAAGCGCGACAACCACTGCAGCTCCATCGCCGCGCGTTCGCGCGACTCCAGGGGTTCGCACGTGCGCAGCACCACTTCGGCTGCGCCTGCCGTGAAGCGATCGAAACACAGCCCGGCGAACGCACGCTGGCGGCGCAGCTGCGCTTCGATGCGCCGCTGCGCTTGCATTGTGCGGCCCCGCGCGGCATCCGCCTGCGCGCGCGCAATGGGGCCCGTCCCCCGGAAGCGCACGAGGAACGAGGCCGGCGCGTCCTCCTGCGCCTGCGCAAGCTCAATATGCTGAGACGCCGGGGCGTCGCCTTTGGTCGTCGCTTCAGGGCCCATCGCCGAAATCCAGAGCGCGATCGCAATCAGGGCCGCGCCGACGACAATTCCCCAGAAGCGCAGCAGCTGCACATCCATGGCCGGACCATGACGAGCCGCCGCTCGGTCGTAAAGCTGGGTCGCGCCTCGCGCGCAAACAAAAACGGCGGCGCCCGAAAGCGCCGCCGCGCACAGAGGTGGGAGCCAGGATTGTTACGGTTCGACGCGCGGATCGCGCTGGTCTTCGCGTTCGTCGCTTTGCGTGCTCGCCGAACCATTGGCCGAGCCGCTCGCGGACGCGCTGCCCTCTACGCTCACATCAGCAGGCACGCTGTTGCGCACGCGATTGACCGCCTGCTGGGCGCGGTTACGCGTGTTGTTCACTGCGTTGCGCGCGCGATTGGTCACGGCGCCGGGGTTCACGCTGGCATCGGCCGACGCGTCGGCGGACGCGCTGCCGCTGGCGGAGGCGCCGGCCGCGCCGCCGCTGGCCGAGCCGCTGACGCCGAGGTCGGCGCTCACGCTGCGCTCCCGGGTCGCCTGTTCTTCAGCTTCGCGCGCCGCGCGGCGGGCTGCGCGTTCGGCGCGCCGGGCCTGCCGTTCAGCCGCCGCCGTGACGCGGCTTACGCTGCTAGTGTCGCCGGTGACGCTGCCGTGTCCGCTGATGCCGCCGGCCACAGAGCCCGTGGCGCCGCCGATCGTTCCGGTCGCGCCGCCTACAACGCCGCCGCCGCCGCCCAGAAGCTGCGCGGACGCGGGCGCCGCGCAGAGCAGGGCCGCCACAGCCACCGTGCCTGCATAAAGCTTGAGTTTCATCGTCGCCTCCTCACGATCACACCGGACCACTCCGGCTTTTGAGGAGAGAACGACGCGGAACCCGATCTTCTTCCCGGAAAAAAGGTGAATCAGCGCGACGCTGCGAGGAGGTTCCCGCCCACAAGGCCTTCGCCATAGGTCTCGTCGCGTCCGCGCGGACCCATGTCTCGGGCGCTCGCGCGAATATTTTGGAACGATGACTGCGCGATAAGGCCCGCTACGATTGGCGCGGCGAACGAAGTGCCCCGCACGCGCGGATCGCGGTGTATGCCAAGCGCAGCGAAATCCACATGCGGCCCGCGGCCCGCCTCGGGCAGCACGCGGCCATCGTCGTCGACTCCTGTCACGCCGACAACTCCTTCATAGGCCGCGGGATAAAGCGGACGCGCGGCGGGGCCGTCATTTCCCACTGCGGCCACGATAATCGCGCCGCGCTGAAGCACCCGGGCGACCATCGCTTCCACAATCTGATTGCGCGGGCCAACGAGACTTACGTTGATGACTGGGACGCGTTCGGCGGCGAGCCAGGACAAGGCGCGCGCTAGCGCCGCGGACGAGCCGCCGGTCGGGGCGCCGCCATAAATGTCCGCCACATAGAGGCGGGCGCCGGGCGCCGCGCGCACCAGCAAAGACGCGACAGCCGCGCCGTGCGTTGAGGCGACCGGCGCGGTGCTGGAAAAGGCGCGCTGCTCAATCACAGCGCTGTTGTTCAAGACGCCGCCGTCTATCAAGCCGATGCGCGGACCTCCGGCCGCGCTCTGCTGCGCCATCGATGACGCGCTCAGTGTAATTCCGGACCCCAAATGCAAGTGATCGTAGTCATAGACGCCCTGTGGATCGGCTTCACGCAGGCGCTGTAGCGCACGTCGGGTTGACAATCCCCGCGGGGCGCGCAGGACGACCAGATCGCCGCCTTCGACGCCATCCGTGCGGACCACCTCAAACCCCTCCGCGCGAGCGCGCGCGAGCGCTTCGTCATTGGGCGCGAGCGCAAGAATCTGGCTGCGCACAATCGGCTCACCCTGCGGGTCGGCCTCAAGCTCGCGTCGATGCCTGCGCAACAACGACCGGACTTCATTGGCCCGGGCTTGGGTCAATTCCTCGGGGAGGTTCGGCAGGCCAAGCTGGGCCTGCGCAGCGGGTGCGGCCAGCATCAACACCAGCACCAGGAGGGCGATCCTCGTCATTGTTCCCTACAACGTTTGACCCCGCCCTTTTCGTCCCTGCATATCAGCAGCGCACAGGGGATTAAACCGGCTGGCTGGGCCGTTTGGGCTGTAAGTGGATGGTGCGCGAAAGCGATCAGCTCCGCTCCGAGATCGCAGCGATGCTGCCGCGCCTCAGGCGATTCGCCCGCGCCTTGACCGGCCAGGCCGCCGACGCCGACGACATCGTGCAGATCGCGGTCGAACGAGCGCTGATGCGCTTGGACCAGTTCCAGCCGGGAACGCGGCTGGACGCCTGGCTCCTGGCGATCGTGCGCAACGCCTGGATCGACGAGGCGCGCGCGCCAGCGGCGAGCCAAGGTGTTCGCGGACGCAGAGCTCGGCGAGCGCGTCGGAGACGGCGGCGAAGCGGCCGCGCACGCCAAGCTGGAGGCGAACGAAGTGCGCAAGGCGATGCAGTCCCTTCCCGAAGAGCAGCGCGAGGCTGTGGCGCTCGTGTGCGTGGACGGGCTCGCCTATCGCGAAGCCGCCAACGTGCTGGGCGTGCCGATCGGCACGCTAACCAGCCGCCTCGCGCGGGGACGCGAGGCTTTGCAACGCATGTTGGGTGCAGCGCGATGACGATCGACGATGAAAAACTGATGGCTTACGCCGACGGCGAACTCGCTCCGGACGAACGTGCGCAGATCGAACGCGCGCTTGCTGGTGACGCGACGCTGCGCGAGAGGCTCGCCGCGCATCAGCGGCTTCGCAAACGGCTCAGCGAGGCATTCGCCGACGTCATGGGAGAACCCTTGCCGGAGAGTCTTTCGGTAGCGGTGAGCGGCGCGGCGCCGCGCACCGCTGAGGTCGTGGACTTGAGCGCCCGCCGCGAAGCCCGGACGAAATGGTCGGTACGCGAATGGACCGCGATGGCCGCCAGTCTGGCAGGCGGGGTGCTAATCGGCTTCGGCGCGCTGCGCGACGATCCCGCGCTCATCGCCGTAACCGCCAATGGCATGAGCGCGCGCGGCGCGCTGGAACGGGCTCTGGATACCCAGCTTGCATCGGATGAGGCGGAGGCCGTGCGCATCGGACTTAGCTTTCGCGCGCGCGGCGGCGGCTATTGCCGCACGTTCGAACTCAATGCGCAGGACACGGCCGGCATTGCGTGCCGCGGCGCGGATGGCTGGAACATCGCCATGACGACTGCGCATGACGCTCAGGGGGAGGTGCGCATGGCTGGCGCCTCGGACGCCCTGCTCGCTGCTGTCGACGAGATGATTGTCGGCGAGCCCCTGGATGCGGAGGCCGAGGCGCGCGCCCGCGACGGGGGCTGGCGTGAATAGCCGGCAGGTTGAGCTGGTTCCTTGTTTTGGGACTCCACCTAGGCTGCGCCCAAGTGCGCCGCCAAGCGGCGCGCCAGCGCGACTATGGTGAGGGTCGGGTTGGCCTGACCGCCGCTCGGAAACACGCAGCCGGCGGCAATCCATAGATTTTCAACGCCGTACGCGCGACACGAGGCGTCGACAACACCGCGCTGGGGGTCGGCGCTCATCGCCGCGCCGCCCAGCTGGTGATAACCATCGCGTGCGTAAGCCTTGATGGTTTGCAGCACTGAAGCGCGATCGCCGCGCAACCGCAACCTTCCGGCCCCCGCACGTTGCAGGTCGACGTCCAGCAACTCGTGTGCCCGCAGCACGGGCTCAACATCTTCGTCGCGAAAACTAAAGTCGACTTTAAGCGCGGGCAAGCCGACAGAATCGGTCTGAGTTTGGGACAGCGAGACGCGATTGCGCGGATCCGGCTTCTGCTCGGCGTGATAATCAAGGCGCCAAACGCCCGGGCGAACCGGCACACTGAGCGGCGGGCGCGGCATCTGACCCGTCAGCTTCGTCATCGCCAGCAAATATCCCGCGCGTGCAACGCCGACTCCTGCCGCGATCGGCGCGCGCGCGACATTGTCGATGTGGGGACGCAGCGGCGCGTTATCGCCGCTGCGCCGAGCCAACGCGCGCAGCATGCGTGCAGCAATGTATTTTGCCGAAGCCACTGACGAGCCGTGCTCGGCGTTGTCGTTCGAGGCGTTCTCCAGCCAGAAAGCGACGTTGACGATGCGTTCCCGAACAATCGTGTCAGCACGCGGCCTAATGCGGCGCCGTGCGCGGATGCCTTCAATGCTGCGCGTGCTGAAGAAAGCGACATCCCCGGGGTCCGCAAGCTCGATGTCGGCTGCGGTGCCGGTCAGGTGGCCCATGTACCCGCGCCCGAGCGGGCCTTCAGGGCCGCCGAACAGATGAGGCGCTTCGAGCTGCGCCAGCAGCAGCAGCTTCAGCGTGCCCAAGCCTCCACACGTGAGTACGAAGCGACAGGCGTCAACGCTCCGTTCCTCGCCACCGATTCGCACGCGCAGCGAAGCAATACGAGCGCCGGTTACGGTCAGGCCCACGACGCGCGCGCCGACAAGGACGACAGGCCCGTCGCTGGCGCGCAGCGCCGCGCGCCAGCGGACGCTCATGTTTGTCTGCGGACACCAGGTTTCGTCACGCGTTGCGTCGAAGCTGGCGAGGCGCGCGAATGCGCCAGGGGCCGGCGTTTCATGCACCGCTCTTGCGCCGAGAAATCCGGCAGCGCGGTCATACCAGAAGAGCATATCTCCATAGCTGATCGGCCACGCATCGAAGTCCGCGGCGTCGAACGGTACAGAACGGCCACCCCACCAATGCGATGAGCCGCCTAGCGCGTGTGCGGCGACGATGTCGGTCGGATCGTGGTGTTGTGGGTGGCTGAGTTCGGCCGCGAGGAGATCGGGGTTGCCGGGCACGGGCTTCTCACGCCCGGCTTCGAGCAAAAGCACCTTCACCCCGCACGCGCTCAAATCCAGCGCGCACGCGATGCCCGCCGGGCCGGCGCCAACGACGCAAACGTCATACTCGCCATCGAGCGCGCCTGCGTCGATTCTCAACACCGGTCTCTCCCTGCGTAACGCTGCTGCACGAAGCCCGCCTTGCGAAAGACCAAACATGCATGGCGGGGAAGGACGAATGCTTAATTCACGCCAGCGTGTTTCGGTCGGATCATGGCCCGTTCGCGGCCCTTATCTAGCTGGTGCACGCTCCGCCTCGCGCCGCAGGTCCAGCAAACTCGAGCGCATGCGGCCGACGAGGACGGACAGCGTCCAGCTGCCAGGGAAGGGACTGCGGATGGCGGCGTCCCATTCGTATTCGACGTGGGTGCCGCGGCCCCCGTCGATCGGAGTAAGTCGCCACTCCCCGTCCGAGCGCGTCCAGTCTCCATCCAAGCGGTGAAACGCAAGCCGTCGGTAAGGCTCCAGCGTGATGCGCGAGACGCTGCGCAGCACCGGCTTCAACGGCCAGCCCCGGACACGGTGTTCGCGCACGTCCCAGCCATCGCCCCGCTCCAGCACGCGGCAGCTGATCAGCTCTCGCATGTAGCGCCGCGCGTTGGCGCAGTCGCTGAGTATGGCCCAGACCGCTTGGGGCGGGGCGGCAACATCCATGGCGGCTGATGCGCGCCCGCCATTGCCGTCGCGCTGCGCGACGACCTGCGGGGCGGCCCTGTAATCCTGTGCGGAGGCTGGCGCCACGATGAAGAGCGCCAGAACGATGAGGGAGGCGCGCATTCGCCAAAGCTAAGGACGGTCTGAACAAGCCGCAGCGGGGCCGGTTTGCAAGGGATTTGCGTGGGCGAGAGCGGCTTTTGCGGGCGCGCGGCGGGCGCGCGGCGGGCGCCGGCGCCATCGGCGGCGGCCG